>Ga0315289_10001094_pt1 | contig 42368 bp, 36 predicted proteins | sample YL17G11_40_MG_FD_203452 | JGI IMG/M metagenome (GOLD analysis project Ga0315289, IMG submission 203452) | Sediment microbial communities from Yellowstone Lake, YNP, Wyoming, USA - YL17G11_40 | ecosystem: Environmental > Aquatic > Freshwater > Lake > Sediment | place: USA: Wyoming | collected... | reverse complement strand
ATCCGAGGTGATCCTGGCGCCATGGAACTCCAGCCTCAGCCGTTTATCGAATTGAAGCTTCAGTGCCTCCCGAATCTTTTCACCCATTGGATTCCTCCAGCAAGCCCTTTGCCTTGAAGGTAAACATGCGGGCTTTTGAAGCTATTTTACCATAGCAACCCGCCTAAATCTCAGTTTGATATGAGAAATCCAGGCTTATATAGTATCTGCTGTGGACTTATATTATTCCCGATCATAAAGACGGATTAGTTCCACGCTGTACCGATTGATGCCATGTCGTACCAGAAGGTTTGTCGGCAAAATGTCGGCAAACCGGTTATTTCAGATACGCGCCTGGAGGGATTCGAACCCACGCCCCCCGGTTCCGAAGACCGATGCTTGAGTCCGCTGAGCTACAGGCGCACGAAAGATGAGTAGATCTGGGACTTGTACGGGTAAGATGGGGTGAGTGGAGGGATTCGAACCCTCGTTCTCCAGGGCCACAACCTGGCGCCTTCGGCCTCTGGGCTACACTCACCACAACGGGGGAAATTATAGCGTAAGGGGCGAGGGTTTGGCTAATGAAATTCCAATTTCCAAACTCCAAACAAATTCTAAATCCTAAGCCCTAAATTCTAAACAAGTTCAAAATCCAAATGTTCGAAGCTCTGTCCGTTTCGTCAGCACTCGCTGGCAGGGTATTGCCACGCGGCTGCGCCGCTCGCAAAGGCAGGTATTATCGCCTTCGGTGAAAGATGATCACCGGCACCGAGAGGCCGAAAAGAATTACGAAAATCAATGTTATTAACAGGCCGTTGGTGGTGTTATCTCCAGGCTGATTGAAATGAGCCGGGAAGATGGACCTCTCCTCCGTGGTGAAGGAGAACACAGGACCTGGATCACCGGGAATGGGTTCAGTAGCTGTGACCTGCCAGTAATAAGCGGTCTTATGGTTAAGACTGCCATTGAATTTATATGCCGTGCTATGAACTGCTTCATCGATAATGGGATTCTGTAATCCGGGATCGCTGGCCAGCATGAAGCGGTAGGCAGTCGCGCCCTGCATAGCCGTCCAGGAGAAGGCAACGGGGTAAACGGGCACGTCGCAGGCTTCGTGGCAGGGCTGCAGCGACTGTATTCCCGGATACGACGAAGCAACCACCGGGTAGCCGGGCCGGATGCTGAAAGTGAACGCCGGAGACCAGCGGCTGCGTATCACCTGGCCGGTGGCCGCCCGCCTAACGCGCACACGCCAGTAGTAGTCCCTGCCGGCCTCGGGCAGCAGTCCGTCCGCTATGTAGTATGCCGGATAGAGTACATCGTTTGGCGCGTAGAACGGGTTGGTAGGCGGTTCGGCAGGCAAAACGATCAGGTCGAACCACTTGTCTTTGCCGATCTCGATCTGGTAAGCATCTGCCAGGGAAAGCTGCTGCCACTTGAGGTCAACCTGCGCGTTCCTGCCCGTCACCGGATCGCAATAGATGAGGCTGTCCCTCTTAGGAGAGATGAGCCAGGGCGAATGGCCGGCAAGGGTGTCTGTGAATGCCCAGAGACATCCTATACGTGTTGCCGGGACGTAATCGCGGGCATCCAGCGCCCACAGGCTTTCGTCAGCAAAGACCAGTGCGGTCGGCTCAAGCCTGAAAAGAACACCAGCGCCCAGGCCCGTGGTGAGGGAGTCCCACGACATATCGGGCTTGGGTATGCCACCCCTTGAGTAAAGTGTGCGGTCAACGCCGCTGGCAAGCGGGCTATAAGCCGCATAAAGCGCTCCCCAGATGCCTGTAGCTATACCGTAATAGCTATTATCGGGAGGCCCCATATCATCCCAGCGGTTATTTGTGCCCACGGCCCAGCGGTAAAGTCCACCGGCATCGTCGGCGAGAAAGATTAAATGATTGTCTTTAAATTCGGGGTCGAATGCTACATGCTTGTTGCCCGCGCTTGGAGCTGGCTCGGTGATTATTATCCAGTTGACACCGCCATCCGGCGAATAGGATACAGGACATATTTGCCCCAGCGCGGCACCAGCCAGCACACTGTTCTGCTGGACGGTGATGGTATGCGCCAGGTTCAGCCCGGTGTCCGCGAATTTATCCCATATCCAGCCGGCTGAATCGTAGTTACCGTGCCTTACCAGCCCGTTCGACTGCAGGACGTAGAGCTCGTTGCTGTCTTTTATTGCCATATCCTGCAGGCCCGCGCCTGTCAGACAGTCCTGCCATGTCTGACCGCTGTCCCTCGAGTTCAAGACGCGTGTTGTGGCCTGGTTGCCCCAGAATACGGCTGCACCGTTCTTCTTGTCAGGCGCCAACCGTAATAAAGGTGCCAGGCCATCGATGCAAAGGACGCGCTGCCAGGTCTCTCCGGCGATGGGGCTCTGGCTGCGCCAGGTGCTATCCAGGCCGTTATCATTGACCGAGGAGACGTAGACCGTCTTGCCATCATCGGAGACCGCGACGGCACGGAAGCGGTTGATGCGCGTGTCGATGAGGCCTACCTGGTTCCAGGAGGTTCCATCATCCAGGCTCAGCGAGAAGGCGGATTCATCCAGATTCTGGCTGTTCCAGGATGCATCAGCCGGATTGGACCACTTGAGCGGCGTATCCCGGTTGCCTGAGCCGGTGGCGCAGAAGGCAGTCGTACCGTCCGCCGTCCAGGCTACAATGGAATTGGCAAAGCCGGAACCAAATCCGCCCGTGGGAGACTTCAGTGGCCTGAGCCACAGCGGGCATGACGTGCATGGCGCCAGTGGATTGGCCGTGAACCATACCGTTGCCGCAGCCGTCGCGGCGTCCGCCCGGACGCCTCCCGCAATTAACTTCCCGGACCTGGTCGTGCCCGTATAAGCAATCGAGCTTATCCTGGGTCTACCATAGCCGGGTACTTTGAGCCTGTTGACGATGGTATCATTTAGCCGGTATACATCGTCGAGCGGGAGGCTTGTTCCCAGGGCTGTGCCGTTGGAATCATATGCCGCAAATAAGATGCGTTTTTCAAGTAGGGCGCCGCTGAAGTCGTCGGGCAGGGCGAGCTTGCCGGTGATTATCCTGCTTTCGCCGCTGTTTATACCTCCCGCCTGGTCGGGAGTGCACAATTCCACCGGCCAGCCGGGAATAGTGTTCCATACACATGCATTGGCGCCGAGGTCGCGGTAGCCTATGTTTATATAGGTGCGCTGCGTGGAGCTGGACATGGCGACAATAGTTGAATCTGAAGCGTAGTCCGCTGACGGCAGCAGACTGATCACGTCGCCACTATTGAAGCCCTGCGCTTTCCAGCCCGCCAGACCTGGATAGCGGAGCACGTATATTTCACCCTGCCCCAGGCCATCGGCAGGATTGCGGCTGCCTATGATAATATCGTGCACAGTGCTTCCCTGGTAAATATAAGGTTGGGACATTGCTATATCACCAATCTGCTCATTGAGGCCATAGAGCCAGGGGATTCGACTGCTATAGTTCCAGTTGACGCCGCCATCCTCGGAGGTATAGACCTCGCGGCGGTGCGTGCCGGCGGCATCCATGCAGACCACAGCGATAAACTTTGTATCATCCGGCGCCATGGCGATGTCTGCCACAGGGAATACCGGCGCAGGCGCGGCCTGGGCAAGCCACATGGTAGGCCTGAGGCTCCAGGATATACCGCCGTCAGCACTCTTCCAGATGCCCGCGTTGACCAGGGGCCCGGTGCTGGAATTGGGAATGTCCAGTGCATAGATCGTCTCGCCGTCCGGCGACACAGCGATCCCGTTTATCTCGCATGGTGAGCGGATATCGTTCCTCTCGGGGAAGCTAAAGGGCGTATGCACCGTCGCCCACCTGAGCACGCAGCTTGAAGGCGTTTCGGCCGTAACAGCTGCCGGAGGCAATGAAATTAGAAAGAGCGTTGCAGCTAATAAAAAGCATGCAACGCCTCGGTAAAATTGGTAATCTATCTTTCCTGAATGATGACTGGCTTTATCCACGCCGCACAACCCTGTTGTAATGGTTCGGCGGACTCCACCCTCAAAACGAACCTGACCTGCTGGCCCGCAAAGCTGCTCAAATCCACTTCGCAGGGATCAAGCCTGCCTTTCGAAGTAGAAATTAGCGGTGGGAAGTAAGTTATTTCGCCGCCTTTATCGATACCGAAGAGGAATTTAACGCTGGCAGGGACAGGCGTTTCGCTGGTGAGTCCCACCCTGGCGCTGAATTTACATTTATGATGGATGGTGAACGGTTGCAGGACGGCAGGATGACCGGCGAGGGTGCTGCCGAAAGTGCCCTGGATCCAGCCGTTCTGAACAAGCGGGGGACATATCGAGATCGCGTCGGTATAGTTCAAATTTGTATCCACCTGTGCACCTGAAAGGCTAACCCACCCGTCCTTGGTGTCCCTGGGTATGGGCCACTTTAGATCAGCACTACTGCTCTGCCACTGTGCCGTGGCTGCATATCTTACCAGGTCAATACTGGTGAGCAGCCCGTAGTTATGCTCAAAGCAGTTATTATCCCCGCTGCTCTCGGGACACGCTTTATCGCCGTTAGCGCATATTTTTATGTTTACAACGTCACTGCTAGAATCGGGTGCAGTGGATCCTATCAACGAGGAGAAGCGGGGAGAGAAGTGATATTGCATAAAGGCCTCGGCACGCTCCTCATCTGGCGCAAGCGGCGGCACGTAGTCCTGCGATGTGAGCATGTCGTTCTTGTATAGATAAGTCTGGCAAGCACATGAAGGCGCATCGCCGATATTCTTAATGCGGTAAGATATAACGTTCCCGCTGCTCCAGAACTCGGTTATCACCAGGTCTTGCCAGGTGGTGACCGCCGGGGTGACGTGAATGGTCAAGGCGTTAGAACTTGATCCCCGGCGGTTCAATGCATACAGTGTGTAAGTGGTATCGGCGGCAGGGGTTACGTTTTTAATGCCTTCGGGCAGCACGCTTCCGACGGAAGGCTCTACGGTGATCCTGTTTGCATTCGATACTTTCCAGTTAAGTGTAACCGGCTGACCCACCGTAATATTCAATTGGCTGGTGCTGAAACTACTGATCTGCGGGAGGGGGATGGAAGTGTCTTTCTGGATGTGGAACCTCCTGGAAGCCTGCTGCTTGCCGTCGACCGATAGTTCCACCCTGTACTCACCGCTTATGAATCCTGAAACAGGCGCCTGCAGGGTGAAACCAAGAAAACCATCGCTATCGCGCACGATAGTCTCATCACCGAGGAGGGGATTGTCCTTCGCTGCCATATCTCCCTGTATATAGATCCATTTTACATTCACAGTAGTACCTGGATGCATGCCTGATAGTTTAGCCGAGCAGCATATGCGCGGGCTGTCAATATAAAAAATGTCCGTATCATCCTGCGGGCGGTAGTCAGCTTCCAATCCTGTGGTGGTGATAAGGTTAGAAAGGGAGGGCCCAAACATTGCTGAAGGTATACATGCTGAAGTAACAAGGACGATAGCAACAATTCCAGATAGACCTATGCTTCTGCCAGCGGACGGAAAGATCATAACGTATGGGAAAATAATAGGTTTTTATACTTTGACATGTCAAGCACGCCGGATTACGTTTTATTAAACGGCCACCTTGTAGTTACGATATAATCAATCAAAGTTGGGGGAGCATATAACAACCATACTGGTAGTCGATGACGAGCCTTAAAAAACCGGGTAACCCGGGCAGAGGTCTTTCAATACGCAAATATTGCAGCGGGGGCGCTGAGCTTTGCACGTCTTCCTGCCATGCTCGATGAGGAGAACATGACAGCGGTAAATATCCGTAGGCTTAACCAGCTTTTCCAGCTTTAAATGGGCAGATTCCACTGAGGCTTTAGCATCGATGCTGCCCAGCCTTTTAACGACGCGGTACACGTGGGTATCCACCGGGAAGGCAGGCATCCCCAATGAGAAAAGCAAGACGCAGCTTGCCGTTTTCATACCAACACCGGGCAGCCGCAGCAGCCAACGCCTGGCATCGTTAACATGCATGTCACTGAGGAAGCGGAGATCGAAGTCGAAGGTCTCTTCTTGTAGCGACTGCAACGCGCTTTTTATGTATTTTGCCTTCACGTCAGCGAGCCCACCGGCACGGATGGTATCCGCTATTAATGCGGTGTCCGCACCGGCTATGATATCCCAGCTTCCAAAGTTGTTTATAAGCGATTTGAAGGCGCGGTGCGAGTTGGCATCGGAAGTGTTCTGCGATAGGATGGTCTGCACGAGCTCGGCAACGGGCTCAAGTCGCTTTTCCCAGGTGCGATCACCGTAGGCGGTGATGAGGAGGCGCAGGATATAGTTGATGTCGGGCTTTCTCATTTTAAATAATCATGTCATTGCGGGCGTTAGCGAAGCAATCCCATGATCGAAGACGCCAATTAGGCTTCAATTAGAGCAAAAAGATTGCTTCGTCACTACGTTTCTTGCAATGACATGTGTTTTTAAGCGCACAACCTTTTAACAATATCCTTATATACCTCGGTGCCCTTGATCAGGCTTTCCACCGCGATTTTTTCATCGATGCCGTGGATCGACCTCAGATGGTCCATGGGCACCACTGCCGGGCAAAGGCCATATGAGGCGATGCCCTTTCCCCTGAAGAAGCGCGAGTCGGTTGTGCCTAGCATGAGGTACGGTGCAGTGATGGCGCCCGGATAATGTTCGACGAGTATTTTTTCAAGCAGCCTGTAGCTTTCCGTGTCCATGTCCGAGGCGTTGCCCTCGCCCCTCATTATCGGTTCTACCTGAATCTCATCATCGGCAAGCTGCCCTTTCACGAATTTAATGAAATCATCGGTTTTTACACCGGGTAGCAGCCGTATATCGACCTCCGCCTCGGCATACGAAGGTATCACATTGACCTTACTGCCCGATTTAAGCACGTTAAGGCTGACTGTATTCCTGAGCATGGCATTTATCTGCGGCATGGAGAAAAGGCTGTTTTCTTCAACGATCCGCAGCAGAGTCTCCTCTTTGCCATCGAGAGCATAGGGCTTGAGGAAATCCCAAACCTCGGCCATTTTCTTGAAGTATGCCGCGACTATGGGTGTCACTTTAGCAGGTTGCTTATAGACCGAGAGTCGGTTAATTGCTTCAACCATTCTTTCCAGGGCATTGTGTCCATGAGGGGTTGAACCATGGCCGGGGAGTCCCTTGCGTTTTAGACGCAGCCAGCAGGGTCCCTTCTCGCCCGGGGAAATCATAGCAGTGAGTTTCTCCGAATGGAGGTCGCGCACAATATAGCTACCTTCATTGAGGACGAGGTCGGCTTTGAAATCATCGGGATGCTCTCTGAGCAGCCGCTCGACCCCCAGGTCAGCGCCGGATTCTTCATCTGCAGTGGCGAGGAAGATGATGCTGCGGATGGGATTCAGGTGCTTCCGTTTGATTTCGAGGAAAGCCAGCAGCTGCATTATGCCAAGGCTCTTGGTATCCAGCGCGCCGCGGCCGCAGATATAATCATCGACGATCTGGCCGCCGAAGGGATCGAAGCTCCATTCATCGCGGTTGGCGGCGATCACGTCGGTGTGATGCAGGAGTATTAGCGCCCCCTCATTAGCGGAGCCGGCTATCTCAGCCCGGATGGAGACCCGCCCGGGGAGGGGCTCGTATGTTTTACATTTGATCCCCTCTTTATTTAGTATCCGTCCCAGGAACTCAACGGCCCGGTATTCGTTTCCCGGTGGATTGGTGGTATCCAGCTTTATATACTGGCAAAGCAGCCCGACAGCCTCATCGTTCATACATTCACCATCATTTCTAAAATTATCTTTTTCAAATTATACTCCATTTGATATCTACACTTTTACTTCAGGATATTGTCGAATTTGACTGTGGATTTAGCTGGCGTTATGGGCGCTTCTCCTGTTGATGCTATAATTATGTGGCATTTCGCCTGGAGGTATCACCATGAAGCAATTTGCTGGAAAAGACGAGATCAAGGTGTTTTGCGGCAATGCGCATCCGGCGCTTGCCCGGGCAGTGTGCGATTACCTTGAGATACCTCTGGGTAAGATGGAAGCCTTTGAATTCAGCAACGAGAACATTTTTGTGCGCATACTGGAAAACGTGCGCGAGAGGGATGTGTTTCTGATACAGCCGATTTGCTCGCCTATCAACAGAAACCTGGTGGAATTGCTCATAATACTCGATGCCTTCAAGCGCGCTTCGGCGGAACGCATGACGGCGGTGGTGCCTTACTATGGGTATGGTCGCACGGATAAAAAGGACCAGCCCCGTGTGCCTATCACAGCCCGCCTGATTGCTGACCTGCTAACCACTGCAGGTGCCAACCGTATCCTGACGGTCGATCTGCATGCAGCGCAGATACAGGGTTTCTTCAATATTCCGGTTGACGAGCTTACCGCGCTCTTCCTGCTCAGCGATTACTGGAAGAGCAAGAACCTCAAGGACGTAGTTGTGGTAGCTACGGATATCGGCATCAGCAAGCGCGCCCGTGACCTGGCCGCCAAGCTGGATGCACCACTCGCCATCATCGAGAAGCGCCGTTTGGGCAACGATGACTCCACCGAAACATTGAATATCATCGGCGAAGTAGCGGGTAAACGCGCCATCACAGTTGATGACGAAATTGACACGGCAGGCTCACTGGTCACTGCCGTAGATGCGCTGCTCAAAGAAGGCGCTGTGGAAGTTTATTCCTGCTGCACGCACCCTGTTTTTTCGGGGCCCGCCATAGAGAGAATATCGAAGTCACCGGTAAAGGAAGTGGTCGTTACCGATACAATACCCGTAAACGGCCCTAAGAAGATAAAAAAGATCACAGTTTTACCAATTGCTCCGCTGCTTGGCGAAGCCATTCACCGCATCCATACCGGCATGTCCATCGGCGCCATGTTCGAAGATTAAGACATATTATGCTCAAGTGGTTAGAAAAGCTCGTTGATTCCAACGAGAAAGAAATAAAACGACTCAAGCCCACCGTAGATAAGGTTAACTCCCTCGAACCTGAGTTCCAGAAGCTGAGCGCTGCCGAACTCAAAGCTAAGACCGGTGAATTCAGGGAACGTTTAGCTAAAGGGGAGACTCTGGATGATCTGCTACCCGAAGCTTTCGCAGCTGTGCGGGAAGCCTCAAGACTCAATATCCGTTTACGCCACTTTGATGTTCAATTGATGGGAGGCATGATACTGCACCAGGGCAAGATTGCCGAGATGAAGACTGGAGAGGGCAAGACCCTGGTGGCAACCCTGCCGCTGTACCTGAATGCGCTGGAAGGCAAAGGGTGCCATCTGGTTACAGTTAACGATTACCTTGCCAGGCGGGATGCCTACTGGATGGGAGCTATTTATCACGCGCTGGGCATGAAAGTGGCCAGCATTTACCCACCGCAGAGCGCCGCTGAGCAGCTTCCTGCCCGTATTTACGATCCGGAATATATGGACGAAAAAGACAGGCGTTGGCCCCATTTCAAGCCGGCTTCACGCCAGGAAGCTTACCAGGCGGACATCACATACGGCACAAATAATGAGTTCGGCTTCGATTATTTAAGGGACAACATGGCAATGGACCTTTCCCAGCTTGTTCAGAGGCCGCTACACTATGCCATCGTAGATGAGGTTGATAATATACTCATTGATGAGGCACGGACTCCGTTGATCATCAGCGGCGAGGCCGAGGAAGCTACGCAGAAGTATTTTACCTTCGCCAGGCTTGTTTCGCAGTTAGATAGTGAAGATTACAAAATTGAGGAGAGGGAACGCCAGGTATACCTCAACGAATCGGGCATCAATAAGATGGAGGCTATGGCACGCAGGGAAGGGCTGCTCAAAGCGCCCAGCCTTTACGACCCGGCAAACTATGGACTGAGCCCTTATATTGAAAATGCGCTCAAGGCACATGTGCTTTTCAGACGTGATAGAGAGTACATGGTAAAGGATGGCCAGGTCATCATCGTGGATGAGTTTACCGGCAGGCTAATGTTCGGCCGGCGCTATTCGGAGGGTTTGCACCAGGCAATCGAGGCCAAGGAGAAGGTCAAGATTCAGCGCGAAAGCATAACGCTGGCCACCATAACATTCCAGAACTACTTCAGGCTCTACAACAAGCTGGCGGGTATGACCGGCACGGCGGCTACCGAGGCGGAGGAGTTCTATAAGATCTATAAGCTTGACGTAGTGGCGATCCCTACCAACAAGCCGATGATACGCGCGGACCGCAGCGACCTTATCTACAAAGACGAGGATTCCAAGTTCAAAGCCATTGCCAGCGAAGTCGAAAAGCTTAACAATGAGGGGAAACCTGTTCTGATCGGCACTGTATCAATTGAGAAATCCGAACTTCTCAGCGAACTTTTAAAAAAGCGCGGCGTGCCGCACCAGGTGCTGAATGCCAAGTACCATGAGAAAGAGGCAGAGGTCATCAAGCAAGCCGGGCATGTCGGAGCGGTGACAGTGGCGACCAATATGGCAGGACGTGGTGTTGACATTATCCTGGGTGGCAAGGAGCCTGAAAGCGAGGACCATGTTGACGAAATTGAGCACCAGAAGAAGATTGATGACTGGCAGGCCGAGCATAATAAAGTTGTGGCTCTGGGCGGGTTGCACGTCGTAGGCACGGAACGCCACGAAGCGAGGCGTATAGACAACCAACTCAGGGGTCGCTCCGGCAGGCAGGGTGATCCCGGAAGCTCGCAGTTCTTCGTTTCTCTGGAAGATGACGTTGTGCGGCGCTTCGGCGGTGACCGCGTCAAGGGCATCATGGAATGGGCCGGGTTTGATGAAAACACGTCCATTGAGCATCCCATGATCAGTAAGGCGATTGAGAACTCACAGGTCAAGGTGGAAGGGTATCATTTCGATATCCGCAAGCACCTGGTGGATTACGATAACGTGGTCAATAAACACAGGGAAGTCATATACGGCGAACGGAATAAAATTTTACATGGCGCGGATTTGAGGGCCAATATACTGGAAATGGTAGAAGAACAAATCGAGCAACTGGTGAATCAGAATTATAACAGGGGTTATGACCCTGCTGACATTGATGGTTTATTGCAGGAGCTATCGGATATATTCCCTCTTCCACAGAATATCCGCGAGCAGGGCCTCGCTGATATAAAGCAGAAGCAGGCGACCGAAAAACTTGCTGAATATGCACACCAGATATATGAACTGAGGGAGCGGGAATATGGGGCCGAGGCCATGAGGATCCTCGAACGTATCGTTATGCTCCGCGTTATCGACGATCACTGGAAGGAACACCTTACTGCCATGGATAACCTGCGCCAGAGCGCCGGCCTGCAATCCGTGAGGCAAATCGACCCGCTTGTGGTTTATAAAAAGGAAGGCGGCGCCTATTTTGAGAGCCTTATGGCGGGCATCAAACATGATATAGTTCACACGATTTATAAGGTGAGTATCGAGAAGCGCGAAGCCCCCCAACCACCAAAGGCTTCAGTCCCTTCCGGACAAAAGGTCGGCCGCAACGCCCCCTGCCCATGCGGCTCCGGCAAAAAATACAAGCACTGCCATGGGAAATAAAGCGGACATTTGTTTCTGCCTTCCTCATAGCTTCCGCATGGTACAATAACCCCGATGAAAAACTCCGATATCGCCATCGTCTTCGGGAACATTGCTGACCTGCTGGAATTGAAAGGCGAGAATAAGTTCAAGATACGCGCCTATTCGCGCGCTGCGCAAATCATAAGTCGCCTACCCGAGGAAATGGAGTTGATGCATGAGGAGGGGCGGGACTTCCGGGACGTGCCGGGAATCGGTGAGGCTATTGCAAAAAAGAGCATGGAGCTTATCACCACCGGAAAGCTCAAGTACTATGAAGAACTGAAATCTGAGTTCCCGGAGGGCATTATCAGCCTTATGGATATCCTCGGCATCGGACCCAAGACAGCCTACAGGCTTGCCACAGAGTTGAAAGTCACTTCTATCGATCAACTGGAGAATGCGATTAAGTATTGGTGCGAACCCAACATGTCCTGAATGCCAGGCCGCTCAAAGGAGTCCTCGATTTTTTGAACAGGAGATAAGATAGGATGATTGCTACTAACCAATACGAAGATGTCCTGCAGATTAAGATGAGCCGCTACCCTGATTTCCGTCGTGGAACCTGTGTATCAGCGTACCTTGTTGATTGTCTTCTTGTGGATACAGGGCCTGCACACACTGCACGGGAGCTGACGGAATTTTTAATAGACAAAAACGTAAAGGTAGCTGTAAATACCCACTTTCATGAGGACCATATTTCGGCTAATAAATTCCTCCAGGATGCGTATAAAGTCGAGATTTATGCTCATCCTCTTGCCATCGACAAAATAAGTCAGCCGGCGGAATTGTATCCCTACCAGGAAGAGGTGTGGGGTTATCCCGTGCCCAGCCGGGTCAAACCGCTGGATGATTACATTGAGACCAGGAACCATCATTTCGACGTAATACACACGCCAGGCCATGACCGCGACCATATCTGCTTGTTCGAACCGAGCAAAGGATGGCTGTTTACCGGCGATCTGTTTGTCACGACCCGACCGGTAGTATGTAGACCTAACGACGATCTCTGGCAAACGCTGGAAGACTTTAAAAAATTGCGGGCGCTTAATCCACATATCCTTTTCCCTGCACCGGTCAACGTGGTATCTGAACCGGTTGATAGGCTTGATAAAGTGATCGCCTATCTTCAGGAATTGGGCAATAAAGTCGACGAGCTTTACAATAAAGGCATGAATGCAGAGCAGATAAGGCAGGAAATTTTCGGTGATGAGAGCTTGCTGGCAGAATTTACACAGCAGCAGTTTTCCTCGGCCAACATGGTGAAGTCATTCATGAGAAAATATGAAAAACCCAATGCCCCAAATAAGTGAAAACGAAGAAAGGGCAGCAGCCCTGGCGGGTGACGCCCTTGCCATACAGCACCTTAAGGATGCCGTAAGAAACGGCCGCAACTGGTATATAGCGTTACTGGAAGCCATACGGCTGTGGAAAAGTCCGGAGGAAATTTACGCCGGTGAGAACTATAAATATTTAATTGACGGGCAGGCCTTTGACTGGCTTCGCCTTGCCGAGCGTCTATGCGAGGAGATCAAGGACCTGGTACCGGAATACGAAACAAGTAATCTGCTTTTTTTTGATCAGCCTCCAATCAAGCTCACGGAGGCCGAGTTCAAGGTGCTGCTTGGCCCTTCGAAATATCGCGCCTACCTCAATTTCCTGTACGGGGTTATTACCGAGCAGGCACTAATACTTGCGAATGTCTTTGAGGTGCGTAAAAGGAGCATGGTGACTCTGAAGCCCGACGATGAGATGGAAAAAGCTTACCTGCGTATTTACGGTGGGGGACAGGCTGAACTGCTCGAAGCCTTCCGCAGGGAAAAGAGATACCTGCGATTGAAGTCCATGACGTTGGGCGAGATGAAGGAGTTCACGTACTGGCTTTTTAAGTACCGCATAAAGACCAGCGAGAAATCGAAGGTCGCAAGCGATACCAAGAAAGCCATTGTATTAATGTACCGCAAGATGTCGGCAAGGCAAGTTTAAATTAACTGCTCGAGTTCACTTTTAAGCCTGATCAGTTTGGTTTCGTAGTCTTTAAGCCTGCTGCTCTCTTTCTCCACCACGGCAGCCGGCGCTTTAGATGTGAACTCATTGTCGCCAATGCGCTGCTTAAGTCGGGAAATCTCACGCTCCAGGACTTCCATTTCCTTTGCAATGCGTGTCTTTTCAGCGTTGATATCCACCATACCGGCAAGAGGGACTACCACTTCAATATCCTTTAGAACGGATACCACTGCCCTCTCCCCTTTTAGTTGCCTCTTTTCGCGTGACAGAATATGCAGGGGCCTCGCCTTTGCCAGGTTCTCGATGACCGCTGACTTACTAGTGATATGCGGCAGCAGGCTGTCTGCATAAACATAAGCATCAACCCACCTCCCAGCTTCGACTTTATATTCCGCCCGGGCATTGCGGATGGTGCGGATGATTTCCATTACCGCTTCCATTATGCGTTCCGCTTCGGCATCAATTAATTTAGCATTAGCTGAAGGGTAGGGCGCGACAATCAATGCTGGTGAAGTCAATGTACCGTTTGGCAGGCGCTGCTTGAGGTTTTGCCACAGCTCCTCGGTTATAAAAGGCATGAAGGGGTGTAACAGCCTTAGCAGTGATTCCAAAACGTATGCCAGGACAGGCAAGGGAGACCTCGCTTTATCTCCCATCCTGAGCTTGGACAATTCGATATACCAGTCACAGAACTCCCCCCAGAAGAAGTCGTGCATCTGCTTCTCCGTCTCACCGAACTGGTAATCTGTCATGAGTTCATCCACGTTTTTAATTAGCCGGTTCAGACGGGAGACTATCCAGCGGTCTTCTACGTCCTGCAGTTTTTCCGCGCCAACTTCGAAGAAGGCTTGCTTTGAGATCGGTTCAGATTCAAGCGATTTGAGAACATACCGGGCTGCATTCCAGATTTTATTGGCAAAGTTCCTTCCCGCTTCGAGGCGATGCTGGCCGAGGTTGATATCATTGCCCGGTGACGTGCCTGTTGTAATAGCGAAGCGCAGTGCGTCGCAACCGTACTGGTCGATGGCATCCAACGGGTTGAGCACATTACCTTTCATTTTGCTCATTTTCTCGCCCTTCTCGTCGCGTATCAGACCGTGCAGGAAAACGATGCGGAAGGGCACATCCCCGACGTCTTCAATGCCCATCATAATCATGCGGGCCACCCAGAAGAAGAGGATATCGTAGCCGGTTTCCATGACGGATGAGGGGTAGAAATATTTGAGGTCTTCAGTACTGTCAGGCCAGCCGAGCGTCGAATGCGGCCACAGTCCCGAACTGAACCAGGTGTCTAGCACGTCAGGGTCCTGCACCAGGGTGCTGCCGCGGCATTTGCTGCAGGATGTGGGCGTATCGATAGAGACGATCATTTCACCGCATTCCTGACAGTACCAGACCGGTATGCGGTGTCCCCACCAGAGCTGGCGGCTGATGCACCAGTCGCGTATGTTCTCCATCCAGGTGAGATAGATCCTGGTAAAACGCCCGGGAATGATTTTGATACGGCTGTCCGTTACAGCTTCTATAGCGGGCCTGGCCAGTGGCGCAATCTTGACGAACCATTGCTTGCTGGCTTCGGGCTCGATGATTGTCTGGCATCTGAAACAGTGTGCCACGGCATGAGAATAGGGCTCTATCTTCTCCAGCAGCCCGGCCTTCTCGAAGTCCTCTACGATCCTCCTGCGGCACTCGAACCTGTCCAGGCCGGCATACGGCCCGGCGTTATCGTTCATAGTTGCATCCGGGTTCAATATATGTATGACAGGCAGGTTGTGCCTTGCGGAGATCTCGAAGTCGACGGGATCATGGGCAGGGGTGACTTTGACCATGCCTGTGCCGAAGGCCTTATCTATAGCCTCGTCTGCTATTACAGGAATGGCACGGTTGATAATCGGCAGGATAACTCTTTTGCCCACAAGTTCAGCATATCTGGCATCCCCGGGGTTTACAGCAACCGCGGAGTCACCGAGGTATGTCTCTGGCCTGGTTGTTGCCACCGTTATGTGGCCACTGCCGCCCTCCATGGGATAGCGCATGTGCCAGAGGTTGCTGGTCAGGTCCTTGTGATCTACTTCGAGGTCGGAGAGGGCGGTCTGACACCTGGGGCACCAGTTGATGATACGCTCGCCACGGTATATTAAGCCCTTGCTGTAAAGATGAACAAAAGCGGTCTTGACAGCCTTACAGGGGCCGTCGTCAAGCGTGAACCGCTCACGCGTCCAGTCGCAGGACGCGCCCAGTCGCTGGTGCTGGTGAGTTATGATGCTTCGCGATTTATTGACCCATTGCCATACGCGCTCAACAAACCTCTCCCTGCCGATCTGATGCCGGTCAATTCCCTCCCTGGCAAGCTGCTGCTCAACAACAACCTGCGTGGCTATCCCCGCATGGTCAACACCCGGCAGCCACAGGGTTGGCTCGCCCAGCATGCGGTGCCAGCGGATCATTATATCCTCAAGCGTCGCGGTTAAAGCGTGGCCAACGTGAAGTTCGCCGGTAACGTTCGGCGGCGGCATGATGATAACAAAGGGCTTTTTCTTCGGGGCGATTTTCGGCGTAAAATAGCCGCCACCCATCCAGAACTGGTAGATTTTTTGTTCTACCTGGCTCGGTTCATAGGCTTTTGGAAGGTCAATCATGTCTTACCCCAGGCCTTTCTTTGTAGTACTATCGGGTATTACAGTATTCAATACCGGAAGCGTTATAGCGAAGGCAAAAATGCCGTCGCTTAAAGCGAGTAAACGCCCAAGGACTTTATCGTCGGTTGTGCTTCTCTGCAGTTGTCTATTTTCATCATCCTCGCGGGACATTTAAACTATCCTTAAGCACTTACAGTCATGTGATATGAAAGAGATATTGCATGGTGGTGGTTAATCAAATCAAGTATAACGAGATCAGCGGGATTTCCTTTTTAAAAGATTGGACACGATATCCAGTATTTTATCGGCAACCTCACGCTTGGGCATGAGCGGCAGTTCGTCCACCTTGCCCTTGCTGTCGATTATGGCCACCCGGTTGGTGTCCGAGCCGAAACCAGAGCCCTCGGCTGTTATATCATTGGCCACGATGAGATCGAGCCCTTTTTTCTTGATTTTTTCGTTGGCGTTGGCGATTAAGTTTTCGCTTTCGGCGGCAAAGCCGACGCGGATAAAATCACCCTTCACCTGTGCCAGAATATCCGGCGTTTTCTCCAGTTTCAGCGTTAACTCACTTAGTTCATGCCGCTTTATCTTGCTTTTGGCTGCTTTTACCGGCCTGAAATCGGCAACTGCCGCTGCCATGATAAGCGCGTCTGCCCGTTTCACTGCTTCCCGTACAATGTTTAGCATCTCTTCCGTCGTATTAACGTTGATGACCTGGATTGCCGCCGGTTTTGGCAGTGAGGTAGGGGCGCTAATCAATGTCACCTCGGCACCCCTATCTCGGGCAGCTTCAGCTATGGCATATCCCATCTTTCCTGATGAGCGGTTTGTCAGACAGCGTACCGGGTCAACCAGTTCCTGCGTGCCGCCGGCAGTCACCACTATATGCTTGTGCGCCAGGTCTCCGCTCCTACCCAGTACCCGCAGTACAACACCATATATTTCATCTAAGCTGATAAGCCGACCCGTCCCCATTTTGCCTGAAGCCAGCCGGCCATAGGCAGGGCCCACAAAGGTAAAACCACGATTCTTCAGCTTTTCGACGTTTTCCTGCGTCGCCTTGTTGGCCCACATATTATCGTTCATGGCGGGCGCAATCACTGTGGGTGCCTTTGTGGCCAGCACCGTGCATGTGAGCATGTCGTCTGCTATACCACAGGCTATCTTGGCGATTATGTTGGCCGTAGCCGGGGCAATGAGAACGACGTCGGCGGCCTCGGCGAGCGCGACATGCTCTACGCTGAACTCGGAGGAGAGGTCCCACATCGTCGTTACTACTGGACGGCCGGTTATGTTGCGGAACGTGAGAGGAGCGATAAACTGGGTGGCCGATGCCGTCATAACAACTTCGACCCTGAAACCTGCCTGCGTGAACCTGCTGGCAATGTCTGCAGCCTTATAAGCGGATATGCTGCCCGTTACCCCGAGTACGATCGTCTTTCCTTTTACAGCCATAGTCTGTCGGCTCCTTTATGTCCGGTTCATATTATATATCAGTCGAAGCCCTACTAGCGTCAGGTCCGGATTAACTATCTCGATCACGTTCGTGGCCTGCGCCAGCAATTTAGCATACCCGCCGGCCGCGACAACTTTAGCCTTCTCATCCAGTTCAGCCTGTATACGCGAGACAAGACCTTCTATAAGTCCTATATAGCCGAAGACGATGCCCGACTGCATAGCAGCAACCGTGTTCCTGCCGATTGCCTTCTTGGGGATCGTAAGCTCAATCCTGGGAAGGACTGCTGTCCTGGTGAAGAGCGCCTCTGTAGCGATGGCGATGCCCGGCGCTATGGCGCCGCCGATATAGTCTCCCCCTTTAGAAACCACGTCGAGTGTCGTGGCTGTTCCTAAGTCTATGACTATCACGGGTCCGCCGTAAAGGTTATGCGCTGCCACTGCGTTAACGATGCGGTCCGGGCCGACCTCTCGCGGGTTATCCATATCAATGCGCACACCCGTCTTGACACCAGCCTCAACCACAAGAGGCGCTTTTTTAAGAAAGTGCCTGCAAACCTCTTCAAATATGATAAGCAACGGCGGCACCACGCTGCAGATGGCCACGTCCTTTATTTGCGATGCCGTGATGCCCTGCCGTTCCATGAGGGATAGCATTATATTGGCGTACTCGTCAGGCATGCGGTGGATTGCCGTGGAAACGCGCCAAGTTGCCTTTATTTTTTCGCCTTCGAAGGCGCCAAAGGTAACAGTGGTGTTGCCTATATCAATCGCCAGTAGCATAGTAATTCATTATTACATAAATGCGATTGTAAATCATCCCTGCCCAGCGGTTATTTCCCCTTTAGATTTTTTATCACTTTTGGCAGGGCAGGCAGAAGATCACTGGCGAGCATCCCGGCATCGCCGAGTTCATTTTTCACCACGTCTCCGGCTTTAGCATGTAAATAAACTCCGAGAGAGGCGGCATCAAAAGGCGGTAATCCCTGCGCGGCCAGACCTGCTATGACACCGGCGAGCACATCACCCGTACCCGCCGTGGCCAGTCCGGCATTTGCCATATCGCATATCCTGGCTGAGCCTCCGGGTTCCGCGATAGTAGTATAAGCGCCTTTTAAAACGACGACTTGCCTCCATTCCGCTGCAGCTTTCCTGGCCGTTTCCAGCCGCTTGCCCTGCACTTCATCTATTGTGATGCCCAGCAGCCTTGCCATTTCACCTGCGTGCGGTGTGACGATCGTGCCAGATGGCAGTTTGCGCCACCAGTTCTTAACCTCAGAAAGAATGTTGAGTGCATCGGCGTCGAGTATGAGTACAGGGGGCTTTTGCGGAAGGTTGAAGAGTATCTTTTTAACGAATGCCTTTGTATTATCTTGCTGGCCAAGACCGCATCCCATCAACAGCACCCTGTAATATGAGAGTATGCTGAGTATGGCCGCCGCAGCCTTTTCGGAGACCATGCCTTTCCTGGCTTCAGGAAGCGGAGCGTAAGTAATCTCGGTCAGTTTTGAGGCAAGTATGGGCTGGAGGCTTCTTGCAGTGGAAAGTGTCACCACGCCGGTTCCCACCCTGGCAGCGCCCATGCAGGCTAAATAGGCCGCCCCTACGTAGTTTTCCGAGCCTACCACAGCCAGCAATCTCCCGAAGGTTCCCTTGTTAGCGCTCGCGGGTCGCGCGGGTAGAGCGGATTTCGCCCATTTTTCAGTAATAAGCTCCGTTGGTATATCCTTGCTCAACTCATCCGGTATACCTATATCGGATATGACCACTTTTCCGGCTCTTTCCGCGCCGGGGAAATTGTAAAGCCCCGGCTTGGGCAGGCCGAGCGTAACCGTCAGGTCAGCATGCAGGCAATTGGGGTCGGTGGCACCTGTATCGGAATCGAGCCCCGTCGGGATATCGATGGCAACTACGACTAACTCAGGCCGCCTTTGCTTTTCCCGATTTACACTGCTTAAGATGTCCTTAAAGCTTCCTGCGATTGGTCTTGCCTTACCTGTGCCAAGTATGCCATCTATAACAATCTCGGCGGAAGATAAGAACCTTTTAAACCTGGCATATCCGGGATCCTTATCAATATAGCTGAAAGGGACAGCATGCTTCCTTGCCAGTGACAGATTCTTATCTCCCTGCGAACGTTCACTCAAGAGGTAGACACTTGCGTCGCCGCCCCAGTCCTGCAGGTACCTTGCAGCTACAAGTGTATCTCCGCCGTTATTACCTGGCCCGGTCAGGGCAAGTATCCGTTTGCCAACTATGTTGCCCACGAAGTTTTTGGTTTCCTCGGCTACACATCTCCCGGCGTTTTCCATCAGAAACTCGGTGGTTATACCTGACTCAGCCGCCCTGCGATCGATACTCCTCATCTGTTCTGCGGTGACAACTTTCATCGGACTTCTCCTTTTAAAACCTGGGAATTGGAATTACCGAATTCCTCCAGTTTTTTGCTCATTGCCTGCCAGTGTGTACCGCGCCAGTAAATGCGCTGGCAGGACGGGCATTCCATATATTGGTTCTGCACCTCGTATACCCGGGCAGGTACCGCCTCAGCTACTGCTCTTTTGCTTTTTGGAACCAGTTCTATATTACATTCGAGGCAACGCGTAAATGGTCTGTATTCATGATTTAATTTCAGCGCGCTTATCACCGCCAGCATCTGCAATTTCGGATTATCCCCGGTTACACGAATAGCTTTTACGCGCCCGCTGGTGATTGCGCGTCTTTTCATGAATTCTGAGTCCTTGGTAATGATAATTCTGTCCTGGGATAATGCAATCTTGACCATCTTCCCATCATCCGGTTCATCGAAGAACGATGCGTCGTAGCCCATCATGCGCAGCCATTTCGCCAGCTTGCCCACGTTGCTGTCAACGATAAATTTCGGTTCCACTTCCCCTCAAATTTTATTTTTAAATCAGTCGGTCTGCAAGGGGTTAAAATTGGTACCGTAATCGTAATGATCGATACCCTCTTTTTTCTTCAGATAGCCTACTATCACATAAGTCAGCGGTGTGGCCACCGCTTCGTAAGCCGACTTCAATAGCCAGTGACCAATTATCATCGCCCCTAAAACATCTGGGGGAAGCACGCCCCAGAAGCCTATTAGCAGGACTATTGCAGTATCAACTCCCTCCCCGGCGAGCGTGGAGCTTATGGTCCTCATCCACAAACATTTTCCTCTTGTTAGCAGCTTCATCTTTGCCATTACGTAGGAGTTGATGAATTCTCCGGCGAGGTATGCCAGGAATGATGCAACGAGAAAACGCGGCGTGCTGCCGAGGATACGTTCGTAAGCATGTTGTGCCTCGAATACTGGAGCCGGTGGCAGTATGCCCACGACCCATATGGCGATGACAGCTAATAAGTTGCAGAAGAATCCCAGCCAGATGACGCGGCGGGCCTGCCCGTAACCATAGACCTCGGTGAGGATGTCGCCGAAGATATAGCTGAGGGGGAATATGACAATGGCGGCCGGTAGTACAAGTCCGAAAACTGCAATTTGCTTGACGATGAGAATATTGGCTGTGATGATGCAGGTTACGAAGAGCACAGCTATGAAGACGAACCGGTAAGAGTAGTGCAATTTACAGAGTCCTGTGGATTATGCGATCAGCTTAAATCCATTTCTTGCGGTGGAAATAGTACAACATGCCACCGGCTGTGATCAGCATGGATACAATTACGAATATGAATGAAAAATAATCACCCGAGGTCACTCCTCCTGGTAAGTGGATATTCATGCCATAGATACTCGCAATCAACGTCGGCGGCGCTATGAGTGCCATGACGATTGTAAGAAAGCGCATCACCTCCTGGATCCTGTGCGAGGTGAGCCAGTTGCTGGTATCGGCCAATCCATCCACCACCTCTTTGCAGTCCTCGAGGCCGTCCCAGATTTTGCGGATGTGGTCCGCGATATCGCCAAAATAGACATCCTGGTCTTCCTTGAAGAAGGGGTATTTCTCCCTCTCAAGTTCTTCGAGGACCGACATTTGTGGATGTATGATGCGCCTGAAGGAAATCAGGTCGCGGCGGATCATGGAGATCTCGCGAACAGTCTCAGGCACTGTGCGGGTGAAGATCAGGTCCTCCACCTTGTCGATGTTATCTTCTATCCTGTCGAGGATGGGGAAACAGTAGTTTACCAGGCGGTCCAGGATCTGGTAAAAGAGGAAGCTGGCACTCCTGCCCATATATTTCTGGCGAATGTCCTCATCTATCATGCACTCGTTGAAAAGCTTAGAAAGGGGCTTTAAATCGCCCTTGTGGCTGGTGATCAGGTAATTCTCGCCGATGAAAATATCCAACTCGCTGGGAGTCGTAACCCGGTTGGCTTTATCGAAGACGGGAAAATGAAGGACGATAAATAGATAGGTGTCATAATCATCTATCTTTGGTCGCTGGACCCTGCTAAGCACATCATCGAGCGCCAGGGTGTGGAAATGAAAGTTATCCGCCAGGTACTGGACTTCCCGTTCGGTGGGCTTCTCTATGTAGTACCAGGTGAGCCTGCCGTTGCAGCAGACCGATTCGATATTGAACAGCTTTTCACCGGATGTAATCTGCGTTACCATCTCGTGTTAATAAAGAATCTAAATGTTAGTGTGTAAAAGCTCAGTACGACGGATTTAACGGGCAACTTCTAATTATAAAGCTTATACAGGGGATATAAAAGCACGCAGGTAGATTGAAACGTAATAATGAGGGATATATTCTGTATTGAAACCGGATAATGAAAAAGGATTTTAACAGATTTGGGTGCGTATGTTTAGTGAGATTATGTTAATAACACAAAGTATTCAATAGTTACTATTAAGATCGGCTGGTTATTTCTTTCGTCTACCCACTATACCGTACAACATAATGTCCAGGATAGCAGCATATATCTCTCCAACTGACATACCGTGAGACAAGACCAGCGGGCTTTCTGCAATATAAAGTGTAGCTTCTGACAAAATAGACTGTACCAGTTCCCAATCGGTCTCAGAAGGAAGTGTAAGCCCGTCTCTTTTTACCGTATTAAATACGCGCCTGTATATATCTCGGATAGAAGCTAATCTTGCATCCTGGTATTCCGTAAAAATATCCGGGTAAAGCTGTTTTAACTCGTTTACACGTGCGGGCAAATCGCCGCGTGGTAATACGCTGACTGCCTCTTTTATGCGTTCGGCGGATTTCTCAGTATCGAAATTCTTTTGCCTGTCAAGATCGGCAAGCGCCTCGTTTATCAAGTTCACCATATGCATCAAACTTGCTCTCACAAGGTACTTCTTATCTTTAAAATACCGATAGACGGTAGCCCGGGTGATCCCGCAACTCACTGAAACATCTTCGATGGTCGTCTTTTTAATACCGTGCGCTAAAAACAAACGCAGCGCGGTTACAACAATTTTTTCCTGTGTTTGATTGTATGTAGGCATGATATGATATTAACATGGAATGTCATATTTGTATAGATATCAAATGTTCGAAGATTTCAGCACCGTACCGGATCTGGCATAATAGTTCTTCTGGAGGTGACTTACGTGGATAAGAAAGCGATCAACACGGATTTCCTGATAAAAGCCGGGCCCTATTCACACATCGTCGAGGCAGGCGGATTCCTTTTCCTCTCTGGGATCGACCCAATTGACCTGGAGAAGGGGCTCATAGTCACAGATGACATCGGGAAAGCAACCGAGATAGTTTTAGAAAACATGAAGAAGTCATTGGAGTCGGTGGGCAGCAGCATGGAGAAGGTGGTTAAGGTGACCGTATTTATGCGGGAGATGGCTGATTTCGATGGACTGAATGCAGTCTACCAGAAGTATTTCCCGAAAGACCCGCCGGCCAGAACGTGTGTGGCTGTGAAAGAGGTACCGGGTAACTTCCCGCTGAAAGTTGAAGCTATAGCGCTGAAGTAGCGTTACTTGCGCGCGATGCTTTTCAAGGCCTGCCCTGCTGCATTGATTGTAGTCATGATGTCTTCTTTACTATGGGCCAGGGACACGAAAGCTGCTTCAAATTGCGATGGGGGCCAGTATACCCCGCGCCGCAGAAGTCCGCGGAAAAACCTGGCGAATAGGTCGGTATTCGATCTGCAGGCAGACTCGTAGTCAGTCACCGAATCCCTGGTGAAGAAGACAGTAAGCATGGAACCGGCGCGTGATATGGTGAGGGGTATCCTGTCACTATTAGTTTCAGCGGCAATGCCCTCCTGCAGGGTTGCTGCCTTTTCATCGAGATGCTGATAGGTTGCCGGGCGGCTCAAGATCTTCAGCGTTTCGATACCTGCGGTCATGACCAGGGGATTCCCCGATAATGTGCCAGCCTGATAGACTTTGCCTGCCGGTGCGACCATCTCCATGATATCTCTACGTCCTCCATAGGCACCCACGGGTAATCCGCCACCGATGATTTTACCCAGGCAGGTAAGGTCCGGTTTAATGCCGTATAATGCCTGTGCTCCCCCGTATGCCACCCGAAAACCCGTGATTACTTCGTCGAAAATTAGCAAAGCGTCGTATTTTTGTGTTAATTTTCGCAGGCTATTGAGAAAACCTTTAACTGGCATTACCACACCCATATTGGCCGCTATAGGCTCGACGATGACGGCTGCGATTTCATCGTGATATTTGTTGAAGAGGTGTTTAACTGCTTCAGCATTATTATAGGGTGCCACCAGCGTATTTTGAGCGATATATAAGGGCACGCCTGGTGAATCAGGGATGCCCAGGGTAGCCATCCCCGAACCTCCGCTGACGAGCAAGCCGTCCGAGTGTCCGTGGTAACACCCGGCAAACTTAATTATTTTATCCCTTCCTGTAAAAGCCCGGGCGAGGCGTAATGCGGTCATCGTCGCTTCGGTCCCCGAGTTAACAAAACGGACCATTTCAATGGAAGGTACGGCTTCTGCGATCATTTTCGCCAGTGTGGTCTCAAGCTCAGTGGAAGCGCCAAAGCTGGTGCCGTTCTCGATAGCCCGTTTTAAAGCTGTTGTAACTTGGTTGTTGGCATGACCCAGTATCAGCGGTCCCCAGGAACAAACATAATCGATATACTCGTTCCCATCGACGTCGTAAACCCTCGGGCCTTTGCCCTTCAAGATAAACCGTGGTGTTTCTCTCACAGCTTTGAAAGCCCTTACCGGGCTATTCACGCCGCCCGGCGTGTAGAGCAGTGCTTGCTTAAAAAGCAGCCGTGATTTTGTAAAGTTTTTCATGCCCAATCACTTTATTTCCGAGAGCCACCTGGCAGCTACCTTAGCGTGGTAAGTTATGATGATATCAGCCCCTGCCCGTTTTATTGAGGTTAGGATCTCGAGTACGACCTGCCTTTCATTAAGCCAGCCCTGGCGCGAAGCTGCTTTCACCATTGAGTACTCACCGCTGACATTGTATGCCGCCAGCGGGTAATTGAATGTATCGCGCACCTTCCTGATCACATCGAGATAAGCCAGTGCAGGTTTGACCATGACGATATCTGCCCCCTCCTTGATGTCCTGTTCTATCTCCCTTAGAGCTTCGCGAACGTTCGGCGGGTCCATCTGGTAAGAACGGCGGTTTCCGAACTGCGGAGTTGAACCAGCCGCCTCACGGAAAGGGCCGTAGAAGGCTGAGGCATATTTTACTGCATAGGCAAGTATGGGAATGTCATTAAATCCGTTCGCATCCAGCGCTTGCCTTATTGCTTTGACCCTGCCGTCCATCATGTCAGAAGGCGCAACCATATCGGCTCCGGCCTGGGCATGAGACAGGGCCATCTTAGCTAATAGCGGGAGAGTCCGGTCGTTATCGACATCGCCATTAGCGATTACACCGCAGTGCCCGTGGCTGGTATATTCACATAGGCAGACGTCGGTCACAACGATCAACTCTGGTGCCGCTTTCTTTATTGCACGGATCGACTGCTGTATAACGCCTCTGGGATGGTAGGCTTTCGAACCCACTTCGTCCTTATTCTTCACGACACCGAAGAGGAGAACTGCTGGTATTTTGAGTAGAGTGATCTCATCGATTTCCTTCGCCAGTTTATCCACGGAGAAGTGGTATATACCAGGCATCGAATCGATCTCTTTTTTTATACCTTTTCCTTCGACGACGAACAATGGGTAAACGAGGTCACCCACATCCACTTGATTTTCACTGACCAGCGACCTGATGGCTTCGCTCTTTCTCAAGCGGCGCAGGCGTAGTTCCGGAAACGTCGGCATTTAAGTCTCCTCCCTGAAATAGTCTTCCATGGCTTCAATCAAGCCTTCCATGGTCTGTTCCCTCGCCATTATAGCGACTTTCAAACCTGATTTGATAGCTGTCTCAGCAGTCTTTGGGCCTATACAGGCGATTCTGGCCCGGATGTTAGACCGATCTTTACTATTTAACCGGGATACCAGGTTAGTTACTGTCGATGAGCTGGTAAAGGTGATAACGTCTATTTTCCCCTGCAGCAGCAGCTCCTTTATGGCTGATGAACTGCCGCGCGGCCGCACTGTATGGTAAATAATTATTTCGTCTGTAACTGCTCCGAGTTTGCCAAGCCCATTCGAAAGCTCCCTGTCTGCTATATCTGCGCGTGGCAGCAGGAACCTTTTACCGCTTACCCGGTATTTTTTCAGGCCTTTGATGAACCCTTGCCCGGTATAGACTTTCGGGATGTAATCAGCCGTAATCCCCCGCTCTAATAGGGATCTGCCGGTGGCGGGACCGATTGCGCCGATTTTGATGTCTTTAAAAACGCGTGCGTCCATTTCCAGCTCATTTAACCGCTTAAAAAACAGCTCTACCCCATTAACGCTGGTGAAGACTATCCAGTTATATTCCCTGATTTTGGATATAGCCTTATCCAGTTTTTTATTTCCGTCAATGGGTTTTATTTCAATTGACGGCAGGCGTACCGGCAGCGCCCCATGCCGGGTGAGTAACTTCTCCAAACCGGCAGCCTGGCGGCTGGCCCGGGTGACCAGGATGCGCCTGCCAAACAGGGGCAGTATGTCGAACCAGCGCAGCTTTTCTCTTAACTTAACAACATCGCCGACGACTATGACGGCCGGAGCGCCGAGGCCGTGTTTTTTTACCCTGGCGGCGATATCCTTGAGAGTGCCTGTCACTGTTATTTGTGAAGGCAGGGTGCCGTCCTTTATCACAGCAACGGGTGTCCACGGCTTTCTGCCATATTCAATTAGTTTGGCGGCGATCTGCGGCAGGTTCTGCATGCCCATGAGGAAAATTATGGTGTCAACGCCCATGGCAAGCTTGTCCCACCTGATGCTCGATTTCTTCTTCGTCGGATCTTCGTGCCCGGTAATGATGGCAATGGAAGATGATAGACTGCGGTGCGTTACAGGTATACCGGCATAAGCCGGGACTGCAAGCGCAGACGTGATGCCGGGCACAACTTCAAAGAGGATGCGGTTTTTCCGCAGAGCTTCGGTTTCCTCTCCACCTCTTCCCAGGACAAAGGGGTCACCACCCTTAAGCCTGGCAACTATCTTGCCCTGCTTTGCCTTTTGAACGAGGAGCTCGTTTATCTCGCCCTGCTCGGCAAAATGCTTTTTAGCTATTTTGCCAGCATATATCTTTTCGGCCTGTGGTGGCGCATAATCGAGAAGCTGGCTGTTAACGAGGTGGTCATAGATCACAACATCAGCTCTGGCCAGGCACTCGATCGCCTTAAGCGTAATGAGGCCCGGGTCACCCGGACCAGCGCCAATTAAAAATACCCTTCCCTTCTTCACTGGCATCGTATCTCATTTATGATTCCAGCAGCACCGGAATTCAGCATCCTGCCGGCCAGCCTGATGCCGGCCTTTGCAGGGTCTGCTAAACTGCCTTCCTCAGTATCCTTTAAAATTCTTTTTCCCTTCGGATCCGCCACCATCCCGCTGATTATAAGCATCTCATTATCTATAGTGGACAGGGCAGCTATTGGGGCCCGGCATCCCCCTCCGAGGGCATGCAGGAAAGCCCGTTCAGCAGTTATGGCCTGCCAGGTCGGCAGGTGATTTATAGGAATGGCTATCTCGGCTATGCGACGGTCCTCTCGCCTGGTTTCAAGGGCCAATGTTCCCTGCCCTACGCAAGGCAGGAAAGACTCCAGGGGCAGGTATTCTGTGATCTTGTCTACCCAACCAAGCCGCAGCATGGCCGCAGCGGCAACGATGATACCGTCGATTTCGCCGGCTGCTACTTTTCGCAACCTCGTATCTACGTTTCCCCTGATTGCACAGGCTTTGAGGTCGGGCCGCAGGATATGAAGTTGAACAGAACGTCTTCGGCTCCCCGTGCCTATCCTGGAACCTGTCTTTAGTTCACGCAAGGGTGCTCCGGCAACCAGTGTGTCGCGCGGGTCCAATCTTTGCGTTACTGCTGTAAGATACAATTGATCGGGCAGTGTAGTGGGCAGGTCCTTCAGGCTATGTACCGCCAGGTCGATACCTCCGTTGATCAGTTCCTCCTCCAGTGCTTTGACGAAGATTCCTGTGCTGCCTGTATCATCGAGCTTTAAATTGTGGTTGTGGTCACCCTCGGTCATGATTTGCCGGATCTCCACTTCGAGGCCTGAGTTTAATTCTTTAAGCCGCATGGCAACGGATTCGGCCTGGATCACAGCAAGTTTACTGCCTCTTGAACCTATTACTACCCGGTTTCTCATGGTCCTCTGCCGTCATCCAACCTGAAAAGCTTGTTGATAATCTCGGAGTTATCCGTGTCGTTCACGCTATTATTGCCGGATTTAAGGTACATGATGGGGTCCCTGAGTATTTTGTCTACTATGGACCTGGTCAGCAAATCAATAGCATGCTTATCCTCATCCGTGAGCGCCTGAAATTTCTTTAATGACTTGTGATATTGACTCGACCGTATTCTTTCGGCTTTAGCCATCATGGCCTTGATGGCCGGTCTAACCCTGTAAACCTGCCACCATTTCATACACATGTCCACTTCTTCCCTTATAATGTTTTCTGCTGCAGCAATTTCCATTTCCCGTTGTATCCGGTTGTTATCAGCGACGTCATTAAGGTCATCGATGTTGTATAGATGGACATTTTTTATTCCCTGAATCTCTGGATCAACATTTCTGGGCATGGCAATATCAATGATAATCAGGGGGAGTTCAGGCCGCTTGCTCATGGCTTCAATCACATGTTTATGACGCAATATCGGGTGAGGAGATGCCGCACATGTAATAACAATATTGGCGTCACCAAGCTCTTCAGTCAGTTTGTCCGGGCTGGCAGGCCTGCCGCCCAATTCAGATGTTAAGCTCACTGCACGATCTTCTGTTCTGCTGACAACAACTATCTCTGCTGATCCCCTGCTTCTGGCAACTTTGACTGCCAGCCTGCCTGCCTCCCCCGCTCCCATTACGATGATTTTAGATTTGCTGATATCAGGTATGATGTCGATAGCCTTATTTACAGCTATGGAGCTTACAGAGAGGGCATTTTTACTGATCCCCGTTTCTTCACGGGCACGTCTGCCCGTACGAACCGCACTGTGGAAAATGTGACGTAACGGAAGATTGACCATCCCCGCTTTTTCAGCGACCTCCAGTGCATGCCTGACCTGGCCAAGGACCTCGTATTCCCCGATAACCATAGAATCAAGTCCACAAGCGACCCGGAAAAGATGTATAACCAATGCTCTATCATTAATGGCATAGACATAAGGGGACAGGCTGTCATCAGTGACATGCAAATGATCCTTCAGGAACTCCAGACATGCCTTTTCGACATTACAATTATCGCTGGCGGCATAAATCTCAGTGCGGTTACATGTAGACAGGATCACACTATGGGGAATATACGGGCGAAGAAGTGATAAGGAATCAAGTAGTCTATCAACACTGATTGCTACCTTCTCACGGATAACAATCGGCGCCGTTTGGTGATTTATTCCCACTAAGCTAAGGTACATAAGAGGCATCCACTAATTAGTTACTTCTGTGACTTTTTCAGGTTATTGAGCAGGACAGCCTTGGCTTTTTCGCCTTTGCCTTGCTTTAACAGGTCAATCATTACGTCCAGGTCTATAGCTTTCTGCCAATCATCACCATTAACTTCAATTCCCTGTCGCTTCACCTCGGTACGAACTTCCTCAATCAGGAGAGCCAGAGAAGCATACTCATCACCGAAATCTTCCGCTAACCTGGTGCGGATCTTCCTGGCCAGGGCAGGACTTTTACCGCCGGTGGAGATAGCAATATTAACATCTCCTCTGCAGACATTTGATGGGACAATGAAATTGGAGATATCCGGGTCATCCACCACATTGACCAGTACTTTTTTTTCTTTAGCCTCCTCACTCACTTTATTATTTATGTCATGATCGCTGGTTGCCACTAAGGCTATAAATGAACCTTCCAGGTCGCCCGTCCTGTAGTCCCGGCGGGATACCTGTAGTTTGTGGCTATTGGCCAAATCGCTTAGCTCGGGACAGATATCAGGGCTGATTACCCTGATATCAGCGCCGTGTTCAAGCAGTGCCTTCACTTTGCGGAGGGCAACCTGTCCGCCGCCTATAACTACGCATTTCCTGCCGTTAATGTTAAGAAATATTGGATAATATGGATTCATTTTGTATCTCTTATACTAAATATTTAATCCTGGTCTTTTTAAATTCTCTGGTGCTGAATAAAATCGCATAATCGGAAAGCCCGGTATCAACAGATATTTTACTCACTATGTCCCGGCAGCCCATTCTGGTATGGCTATGAATCATCACAAAGAGATTGTAATGCCAGAGTGTGTTGGTCTTCCTCTCGTAACAGTGACTCACCTGTTTTAAAGACGCCAGTTTTCGGCCGATAGTATCCACTTTATCAGGTGGAGCGGTCCAGCAAGTCATAGCGTTTGCCTTATATCCTGCCCTGTAGTGATTAATAGAAGCACCGTAACGCCGGATTATGCCTCGCTGCAGCAGGGAACGACAATGTTGAAGGAGGGTGTCCACACGCATATTAAGCCGCCCTGATAAAGCATTAAACGGGTCTGATGTTAGAGGCAGGTCCTGTTGCAATTCATTGATTACCCGTCTATCTAATTGTGTGAGCTCAACCTTTTTAGGCAGGTTCGAGCCTGCTGTAATATCTGCTTCTAAATGGTTATCATCATCCAGGCCAAAATTGGTACGTAACTTGAACACTTTAATTGCCGGCAGCGTAAATATTGTCTCCGCTCCGGTCAGAGATAATAGTCTTTGAAGCTCGGCCTGCATGTCAACTTCACGGGGTATAGAGAGAGTAATCCAGATATTAAAGTCATGGTCTCGTTCATAGCCATGGCTTACTCCCTGGTGCTCATTGAGAAACTGCTCAGCTCTCTCTATACGATCGTTGGCTATCTTCATTGCTACAAGCGTACCCTGATAGCCAAGCCTTCTTGCATCCAGTACCGGGCTTATCTGGCGTACGACGCCTTTTACTTTGAGCTGGTGGATACAGTGAATTATCTCATCACTGGATATACCCAGTTTTATCCCCAGGTCACCGTATGGCTCCCTCGTCAGTGGGAATCCCGTCTGAAGAAGGCTGAGTAGCTTACGGTCGACATTATCAAGATCGGTGTCAGACATTTATTAAATCCTGTGCGGTGCTAATGGCTGGTGCAGACAATAAGGCTCAGCCTCGAGAAAATCTCCGCTAGCCTCGTAGGCGCGTGCCCGGCAGCCTCCGCATGCCCTCTTATATTCACAGACACCACATTTGCCTTTGATGTTGGTGAGGTTCCTCAGATCCTGAAACAGAGAGGAATTAAACCAGATCTCACCAAAAGATCGATTTTTAATATTTCCAGCTTCCACATCAAGATAGCCGCACCCCTGCACTCTTCCCAGGTGAGATACAAAACAGAAGCCGGTGCCGGCAAGACATCCGCGGGTAACCGAATTTACCGGACCATGAAGAGTGGATAGAGATTTTGCCACCGGATCTTTCACACTATCCTGCTTTTGCATTATTACACGTAAATAATGAGGGGCATCGGTTGGCTTGAAAAAGATCCTGTCCCCCAGTTCCAGTTGTTTATCATATATCCATTGCAGTGTTTTCTCATATTCCGTGGAAGAGAGCTCTACTGATTTCAGTCCTTTGCCTCTTCCCGTCGGTACCAGGAAAAACGGGTGAAAGGCAATGGCTCCTACCTTTAGCGCCAGGGCAAGGAGTTCGTCTAAATAAGATATGTTCAGTCGGGTTAGAGTGCAATTAATCTGGAGTTCCATGCCTGCTTTCCGAACGTTAGCAATGCCGGCCATTGCTGCTTCGAAGGCACCAGTTTTGCCCCGAAATTTATCCTGAAGCTCGGCGAGAGGGAAATCCAGGCTTACAGCGATGCGTGATAGCGGGATATCCTTCAGTTTAGCTGCTGTTTCCTCCGAAATCAGCGTGCCGTTGCTCCCCATAACTACCCGCAGTCCCTTTGATACCGCATATTTAGCGATGGAGAATATGTCTTCACGGACAAGTGGCTCACCGCCGGTAAGGATAATAATCGGTCTACCCACTTCCAGTATCCCGTCAACAAGGCGAAAACATTCCTCAGTCGATAGTTCGCCCATACTCCGGTTGCTATCTGCAGAAGCACGGCAGTGGGCACAGTATAAATTGCAGCTACGGGTTATCTCCCAGGCTACGAGCCGCAACCCGGGTTGAATGATAGTATCTTCGCTGAATTCTGTAACCACTTTATGATCCAATTTCCCGGTCGCTGAGATAGCATGCCGGGTCTTCTGCCCAGAGGTCGTTATATACAGCTTTGGCGCGCACCCGTAGATTACCGTTACAGAGGTCAACATATTTACACCGGGCGCAGCGTCCCTTGAGTAGCTTCTTACGATTTCTTAATCCCTGCAGGAGCGGCTCTGATGTGTCCATCCAGATCTCGCCGAATTTTCGCTGCATCACATTGCCTAAAGAGTAGTTCTGCCAGAACTGGTCGGGGTGCACGTTCCCCCGGTCATCAACGGCGCCTATCCTGAGGCCGGAGTTGTTGCCTCCATTGATTTTAAGCAATTCTAATATCTGGCCGGCGTGTTTTGGGTCACGTTCCAGTGTCTTTAAATACAGGTACACGCCGTCTGCGTGATTGCCCACGGTGAGAACCTCTTTGCGCAGGCCGCGGCCGTGCATATCCAGGGTATGCTGGCAAATTGTGTCCACCGCCCGGCGGGTTTGGGAGTGCGTGACGTCCTGTTGCCGCAGGCCGTCTCCCCGCCCGGAATAGGCGAGGTGGTAGAAACAGACCCGGTCGATGCCCTCTTCTTCTATCAGGCGGAAGATCAAGGGGATTTCCTCGTGGTTATACCTGGTAATGGTCAGGCGTAGAGAAACCCTGATTCCGCGGGCAACGCAGTTGCGGATCCCCTGGAGAGCATCCCGGTAAGCCCCCTTTTTACCGCGGAAACGGTCGTTGGTAGAGCTGATGCCATCCAGGCTGATCCCCACTTCAGCAAAGCAGATCTTTTTAATCGCATCGGCTGTTTTATCATTGATGAGCGTCCCGTTGGTGGAAAGGGCTACACGTATACCGCGGCTTGAGGCGAAGCTGGCAAGCTCAAACACGTCCTTCCGCAACAGAGGCTCGCCGCCGGAAAAGAGAATAACGGGCACCTCGAATTCTGCCAGGTCATTGATGAATTTCAAGCCCATAGCCGTGTCCATCTGCCCATCTGAGTCCCGGTTAGTGGCACTGGCATAGCAGTGGATGCAGCGCAGGTTGCACTGTCCGGTGCAGTTCCAGACAACCACCGGCATAGCCGCATCCGGCTTGCCTGTTCCTGTGGGGCCGGGCATCGTCTCCCTGTAGCGCAGGCTGTCACCCGGGCTAACCGTGCCGCATAGCAGACGTGAGATCGATATCATGCGGGATATCCTTCTTTGCCTGCGCTCTTATACTGTTGGTGTGCGGCGATCATGGATACAAGGGTTTCATCGATAAAGCGGTTGGCCAGGGGTATGGCCTCCGCGATACGCCCGCAGTAGGCCTCCCGTCGGCCCATCAGGTTGGTGGCTGCCTGCATGATGGGGTCGCGGTGCATGAGGAAAGCTTCCACCGAAGCTGTGAGGGGCAGTCCCAGCTCGGCCAGCACCCTGCCGAAGCCGCTTCCGACATCACGGGCTATAGCCAGTGTCTCCTCCCTCTGCGCAGGTTCACTTACATACCTGGTGATGAGGTTGAGCAGGCGTCGGCCCAGGTCGGCCAGTTGCCTCTGGTGCGACTCATCGGGTCTGACAGCCTGTGAAGTGCTGTTGAGAAAATTGCGGGCAATTTCACGGTGGCGGTTGGTCGTGTCTTCTATCTCAACAACCAGGTCTTTAATGCCCAGCACCTTCTGGCTGGATCTCGTGAATTTCTTCAGGTCGGACTTTGAGTAGCGCCGGTGGCCTCCGGGGGTTACAAAAGCCTTTAGCTTCCCGTCGTCCGTCCACTGGCGGAGCGTAGCCTCATTAACACCAAGGATCTGGCTCGCTTCTCTTATGCTGACTAAATCTGCCTGTTTCAAGGTCTTGCCTTTTTAGCATGTATGATCTGAACGGAAAATTCCTAACATTAAAGCTTATAAAATTCTATAGAAATTTGCAATTATCTATAGAAATCTTTGTATGCTTTAATGCTCAAGCCTCGTGTTAGATTGAACGGAAACCGGAATATACCTTTGAGATTACCGTTCTGTAACTTTGTTAGTACATTTTATTTCATCGCATAAATATAAATAAAAAAGCGAAAGCGCGGGTTATTGAGGATACCCGCGCTCTCTTATTAACTACTTGAATAAAAGCCTGGTTAGTGATTCAACTGCTTATTTAATTACTCTCAACAATGATTTGAACCTTCAGCCCGCTCCATATAAATCGGATACGGATAGTAGCACTGCATGTCCCCACCGCCACCATCGGGCATCACCATGCGTCCGGCTTCCCAGATCTCGCGTGATTTACTGGTCCTGGAAACGTAACGCTCCAGTATTTTCTTACGGATTAAATCCAATTTATCTTACTCGCGGATAAATCTCGGACTTGTTATTAATATTCCTCGACTTTCTTCAATTTATCTTCAATGGCGATACCCCGCCTGCGCAATTGCCACCTGCGGAGGTAGTAGTAAAGCAGGCCCGTGACAACGAGGATGACTAAGGCTAACGCCGGGTACCAGCCGGTTATAGGATCTGCCAGGTAGCCTGAGATGAATCCCCACAGTATCAATATGGCGAATAAGATTGCGCCGCCCAGTGTGAAGAACGGGTGCCAGAAGCCCTTGAGTTTGAAAGTAGACTGAGCATACCGTTCCGGCATTTTGCGTGGCAGGACGAACATGGCGATGCAGCCGAACATTGAGAGCAGCATAAAGGCGTAGGAGACCGCAGTCGCGCAATAGGTGATAAAGTTCTCACCAAACACAACAGCCAATACCAGGCCGAGGACAGAAACAATACCGAGAGTAACTACAGCCCATACAGGGGTGTGGAACCGCTTGCTGATCCTGCCCAGTCCGGCTGGGAGTATCATGTCTTTACCAAGTGCGAGGATGTCTCTGGACAGAAATGCCAGGCTTCCATTTATAGTCGTAGCTGCCGCGAATAGTGCGCCTATTCCCATGACCCAGAGGGCAACCCCGGCCGGCAGGAATTTGCCTGCCGCTGTAACCACAGCCGTGGCTCCCTTTATCTTGCCCAGGTCCTGCCAGGGTAACAACCCGGTCAGCGCGTAGGTAATCAAAACGTAGATGACTACTAATAATACCAGCGATATTATCAATATGATGGGTATATTCCGCCGTGGGTTCTTGGTCTCGCCTCCTAACTCCGTGGCGCCGTTAAGACCTGTGTACATTACGTATGCGGGGATGATTGCCGCCAGCACGGCGGTAAAGCCGAGCGGGAAGAGCGGTGTCTGGTTTGCGGGGTTAGCTGCGAATGAACCGCCGATGCCGAAGATTAGCAGGGCAACGATCATCAATGCCGTCATAATACCCTGTGCCCACAACATCCACTTAATTTCGAATATGTTCAGTACTGTGAAGAATGTAATGGTGAGCGCTGCTACCAGCAGCAACATCATATCGCCACCCAGGGGTACAAGTTTGTCGACATACAGTGCGAAGCCGAAGGCCATGAGGGGCATAGCGAAGGCAAATATGCCAAGGATAGCTGACCAAACGGCCATAAGGCTTACCGCCGGTGATAGCAAGCGGCTGATGGCCATGTAAGTTGCCCCTGTAATAGGGAAGGCTGCGCCTAACTGTGAGAATACCACCGCTACGAAGATAGCAGGTATGGCTCCTAATGCATAGGCGATCCATAATCCCGGGCCCGTCTGGCCTGCCAATGGCCCGATCAGGATGAACGCCGATGCGCCGATGACTGCCCCAACAATGAGCAACACGCCATAGAGGACATTGATTTCCCGTTTAAGACTACCCTGTTCCATGTTGAACCAGCCCTCCTTTATAAAGATTTTTCGGTTATATCTGTGTAATGTATACCCAAAGCAATTATTTCTTTTTCGGGTTCTTTTTCATGTGCAGGATTTCCCGTGCCTCTTCCACTGTGGCAACTTCGAAATCCAATTCATGGGCGATTCTTACAGCTTTCTCCACCAGCTGCGCATTGGATTTAGCCAGTTCGCCGTGGCCGATATAAATATTGTCCTCGAGACCGACGCGCACGCTATCAGCGCCAAGTATCATGGCCAGCGTGATCATGGGGTATTCGTCCTTACCGATGCCCAGCGCCTGCCACTTGGAGTTGGGGAACATCTTCTTGCCTTCTTCGGCGATATACATCAACTGCTTGGGTGTGGCCGGCTGTCCGCCGGCTATGCCCAGCGGGTAATCGAGGTGGAAGACCATGTTCCTGTCGAAAAGGCCTTCCTCGCATAGCCTCATCGTATTGTGCAGGTGGCTGACATCCCAGATTTCCAGTTCCAGACCCCAGCCCTTGTCCAGTGTGCCCTTAATGGCCTTTCTCTGGAACGGGGGTGTATTCCTGAAAGTGGAGAAACCATACTGGCCGAGCGAGAAATCAAATGTGCCCATGTTTACCGTGAGCATATCGGGCTCCGGCTTGATGTCCAGCAGGGCCAGTTTCTGTTCGTCGGTGGGCTCGATTATCTGGAAAGTCTTGAAGTCCAGCCAGACGCCGATGCCACCTCCTGCCTCGATAACGATGTCGCATTTATCGCGGATACGCTGGACCATGTCGCCCCACACTTTAATATCGGGGGTGGGCAGCATGGTTTTTGTATCCCTGGCGTGTATATGCACCAGTGAAGCGCCCGCATTGTATGACCGGTAAGTTTCCTCCGCTACCTGCTCTGGAGTGATAGGAAGATAAGGTGTCCTCTTGCCCATATCGGGCAGGTTGGGCGTGTCTGTGTGCAGCGTGTTAGACCCGATGGGGCATACCTGTATGATGAGTTTCTTCGCCATTTAATATAAATCCTCCTTTTAATTTAAAGTCTATTTTATATACGCTATGATTTTTTCAAATGCCTTGAGGTTATCGAAGCCAGGTGCCTTTTCACCTCCCTCGATTTGCTTGATTATCTGAGTTACCAGTTCATTGGCAGGAGTCTTCATACCTATCTCCCGGCCCTTTTTTACGACATAACCGTTCACGAAATCCACCTCGGTCTTACGGCCTTTTTCGATATCCTGCCACATGGAGGGCTTGGTGGCGCGGTGGTTGGCAAACCCTATCTCCATCAGCTTGGACGCATTGTCGAAATCGGCTCTGTTATGTACCAGGACAATGGACGGAGATATGCCCATCAGGTCGGCAAAATTGATCCCCAATGCCTTGCCCACTTCGTAGGTCTCGGTTATCACGGCCAGGGTGACCTTCCTGGCAAGTTCGTTGTCGATCACACTACCATAAGTCAGGCCGGCTACAGTGCCAACCCCGGTCAACGAGACCGTGATCAGAAGCTTCGTCCACCTGTCGCCGATGATGTTATCCGACACTTCGGTCGGGAAAGCTTTGGACAGAAGCGCTGCAGTTTCATCCACGAGCTTGCTCTTCCCGGTGGGCCACTGACCTATAATGAAACCACCTTCGGTGGTCTGGATCAATTGCCCCGGGCCCTTGTTGGTGCCTCCCCAGGTGATGCTGCATGCGATGGTCCGGGCCGCGCCGACAATCCGGGCGATAGTTTCTTCATTTATGCCGTTTTGCATGGATACCACGGGAGCCGACCTTGATACCGAAGTCAGTATAGAAGTAAGTGCTCTCTCCGTGTGAAGGCCCTTTACGGCCAGGAGGACTATATCCGCCCAACCTGCAAAATCTCTAACGGTGAACTCCTGCGGCAGCATAGCCTTCACCGGGATGGTGAGCTCCCTGAAGCCTGTGATCTCCAGTCCCTTTTTCATACCCTGAACATGTTCGCCGTCTGCATCCAGCACAACGACATTCTCACCTTTCTGGGTCAGAATGGCTGCCGTTATGCCGCCGATGGCCCCGCCGCCCACCACCAGGATATTTTTATAAGCCATAATTGGATTTTGCCTCCTTGCTATTTGGCGCTACCGGCTTTTAATACGTTTAATAACCTGCCATTTATTTGCTGCATGACTTCGTCAGCTGATTTCCCGTTGTAATCGTAAAATCCCTTGCTGGTTTTCATTCCGTAGTTGCTTGTTTCAATAAGCTTTTTCACGCTTGCTATCCTCGGGTCATTGTGCGCATTGGAGTCAAATGATGTTACTGCCTGCCAGATGACATCCAGGCCGATGAGGTCCATCGTTTTAAAAGGCCCCATTACGGAGTACCGCGGCCCGAGCGCTTCTGTGAATGCCCGGTCGATATCCTCCATGGAAGCTATGCCCATAGACAGGAAATTAAGCGCAGCGGCCATGATCGCCATATTACACGAGTTAATAAGATAGCCTGGTATGAACTTATTACAGACCAGCGGGCGTTTACCTGCCTTCTTCAACAGTTTGAGTGTTACCCTGAGAGTTTGCTCCGAAGTTTTAGAGCCGCGCGCAACCTCGACAAGGGGGATGACCTGCGGCGGGTTAATGAAATGAGTGAGGATTAGTTTGTCGGGCTTTATTGATCCTTCAGCTATCTCATCAATGGATAAAGTGGATGAGTTGCTGGCAAGGATTGCATTGGGGGGTGAAAGCCCCCCGAGCTGTTTGAACAGTTTCCTTTTCAGGTGCAGATCTTCGACAATGGCTTCTACTACGAAATCTGCATCTCTGACTGCCGAGGCGAGATCAGGCGCTACCTTGATTCTGGAGAGTATTTTAGCTGCCACTTCTCTGGTGCACAGCCCCCTGGTTAAAAACGTGTCCATGCTTGCTTTAATTTTCTTGTTTACACGCTTGAGTGCAGACCGGTCAACGTCATTGATAACTACAATGTGGCCGGACTGTGCAAAGACCTGGGCACTCCCGGGGCCCATAGTACCAGCACCGATGACAGCAATCTTACGTATAGCTTGCGGCTTCATGCCAATTATTAGTATCTCCTGCCCGGGTTTTGTACAAACCACTACATTGGCATTAGATACCCACTAGACCTTGTGTTTAAAGCTGGGGTTTCTTTACAAGCCCCCTCCCCTTTCTCACGTAATAGAGAACAAGTCCGATGACAATGGCTATGGCAAAGAGCCATACAGCCCATTGATTGTTGCTCTTGAACATAATGAAGATCAGGAGCAGCATGAATAGGATATTTAGTATGGCCGCAGAAAGCGCAGTTACACGTAAAAGCGTGGGACTGAACTTGTACCTGGAATTAGCGAAGATCTCCGGATGCTTTTTGGGCAGGTTATAAGCAAATAGAAGCACCATGGATACCATGAAGAGCAGGCCGAAGTTCAGCATAGCTCCGAGAATGGTGAAATCGGTGACAAAGAGGAGAATGATAACGCATAAAACGTAGGGCAGGGTTAATCCCCAGTGGGGAGTACCGTATTTTTGACTTATGTGAGTGAAGAAGTGCGGGAAGAAGCCATCCTCGGCAAATTTCATGGTATAACGGCCGGAGATTGTAAGCACTGCGTGCACTGTGGTAACACACGCCATAATCCCGCCGATAAGGAAGAATCCGTAGAGGACTCCGGGAAGGAAAGCCTGTGCCGGCGTGCTGAGATCACCTTTGGCAAAGGTTTTCACATCGATAACACCCACGGCCACTATTTCGATGAAGATGTAAAGTACCAGGACAATGAAAATACTGATAATCAATGCTCTGGGGATTGTTCTGTGTGCTTCTTTGACCTCATCGCCGAGCTCGATGCCAAAGAGACCTCCGGCGAGCAATGTATAAGCAAGCGCAGCTGCCGCGATGCAGCCCACAATTTGACCTAACAAAGGTGGCATATTGGGATTGGCCAGGTTTCCTGTGAAAAGAGGAGTGAAATTGGCGAAATTAACGTGGGGCAGTCCGAAGATAATGAAGACGAGAAGTGTCAGGATGAGAATAGCAGTCAATATAAATTCTATATACCCCGATGGCTTGATGCCCACTATGTTGATGATATAAAAAATGGTAACTGTAATGATGGCCACTACCTGTGACCAGGTTATGGGCAGGCCAAGTGCCATAGTAGCTGGCGGCACCCCCATCAATTTCATAAAAAAGTCTCCATTTGTGAGAGCAAATAACGGGAGGCCGCCGAGCGGCATGGCGACCAGGAGCACCATCACCCCTGCCACGGCAAGAGGGTAAGCAAAATTCTTGGCATACTGATAGCTTGCCGCAGTTCTGGGCACTGAAGATGTCAGGATCATATAAGGTATGAGGGCCAGTAATACCGGTAGAGCAGAAATTAGCTGGGCTATAAACAGGGAGGGACCTGTTTGGCCAGCCGCCTTTGATGTCAGCGAGAAGAGGGAACCACCTACGTTCAAGCCTATCATCAGGAAGATCAGCAGTAATAAGCCAAGCTCTTTTCTTAAAGTACCCTGGGCTGCCTGCGGTTCTGGGTTGTTCATGGTATGCTACTCCTCCTTCTATTTTAATCGCCAAACCTGATGTTATTGCGAGGGGATGTTAGCGTATTATACATTTTGTGCCACTACTGTCAACCGCCTGAAAATTAGCGTTAAGAAAAGGATCCGGCACCGTTACTTATATATCTGAAAAGCAGCCTCGAAGGCCGGAAGGCACTTCTGGATATCTTTTTCAGTGTGTACTCCCGACATGTAAACATGGCCCGGCAGAACTATTACGCCCGGGTCACTTAACAGCAGGCCGAGTCTTATCATAAGGTCGAATTCAAAGACGTCCAGTACGCTGCTCATATCGAACTGACCGGTCAGGCCGAAGTGCACCACGGTATAGGTGGTATGCGCTGCAACATTCATTTTAAGCCTGCCGGCTATTTCATTGATGCCTTTTGCCAGCTGCGCTGTCCTGGCGCGGGCATTTTGTATGTAATTACCTTTCTCTAGCTCCTCTATGAAAGCTATGCCGGCTGCCATGGCCAGCGGGTTGGCGCAGAACGAGCCCATGGGGAAGAGGGGCCCGAAGTGCTCGGCCCTGGGGTCGAGCGCCCCGACCACCGACATCACATCTTCCCTGCCTCCTACGGCGCCGATCGGGATACCTCCGCCGGCAGGTTTGCCCAAACATGTGAGATCAGGTGTAATTCCCAGTATCTCCTGTGCGCCGCCGATGGCAACCCTGAAACCGGTAGCAACTTCATCGAAAACCAATAAAACATTGTATTTCGTCGTCAGCTCCCTGAGCTCTTTATGAAAGCCCTCTTTTATTGGATAAGCGCCTGTTGAAGCGCCGAGCGGTTCCATGACCACGGCCGCTACCTGGTCCTTGTTATCCTGCAGGGCCTTTTCCACTGCACCGATATTGTTAGCCGGCAGGTTGATTAAATTGTCCCAGTGGTTGTCGGGGATGCCCTTGGTGAAGAGAGTGCCGGACCCTGCGGCCAGCGCATCATAGGACAGGACGCTGTTCCAGCCATGATGGTGGCCGGCGAATTTGATTATCTTGGTTTTACCAGTAAATGCCCTGGCGATCTGGCACACCAGTTCGGTGGCCTCGTTGCCTGAGTTTACGATCTTTATTTTTTTAATTGAAGGGTAATGCTGCATGACCTTCATGGCCCACTTGGTGACCAGCTCTTCGCACATCCCGAGATGAAAGCCGTATCTGTCCAGCGCTTTATCTATGGCCTTGCGGATCTTGGGAGCCCTGTGGCCGATAAAAGAGATGCCCTGGTCGATAAACAGGTCAATATATTCATTGCCGTCGACGTCGTACAGTCTGGACCCCTCGGCCTTATCAACAAAAATGGGATACGGCCTGTGCCAGATCATGTAGGCCGGAGCGCCCATGGGGACTATATATTTTCTAGACTCATGGCTCAATTTCTTGGATTTTGGCGTTTTCTTCTCGTAGGCAGCGACAACGGCCTGGTACTTCTCTTCGCTTAACCTGGGTATGCTCATTTTAGCCTCCCTCCAGTAGAATAAGCCTGCTTTCCTGATGGGATAATTGACGGTACAACGTATTGTAAATCATCAGTTAATTAATCACAATATCAGATATAGTAATCAGCCGTTTCAAACACTGCATCGAGTTGTATATACGTGTGTTGCTGCGTTATACTTGCCTTGTCTAATCGGGCGTAGGATTACGTGGTAGCTGATAGTAGCGGAGCCGTTTAATGCAGAAACACAGTAAGTCAAATCGTGTTAAATCCGTGAGGAGGCCAGCCAGCGAACGATGGCTGACGGAATTGCTCAGGAAGGTTAAATCGGGTGATATGTCATTGAGTGAAGCGGTCGGGGAGTTAAGCGTACTCCCGTACGAAGATATGCTGCATGCTATTA
>Ga0315289_10001093_pt1 | contig 42371 bp, 68 predicted proteins | sample YL17G11_40_MG_FD_203452 | JGI IMG/M metagenome (GOLD analysis project Ga0315289, IMG submission 203452) | Sediment microbial communities from Yellowstone Lake, YNP, Wyoming, USA - YL17G11_40 | ecosystem: Environmental > Aquatic > Freshwater > Lake > Sediment | place: USA: Wyoming | collected... | reverse complement strand
CGAATTTAGACCGGATAGGCATGTACCACGACCGAAACCTTGTTTCAAATGTGGACAACCAACAATGCTAAGAAGTCCATGGGGAACACCGAGATGTGAAAAATGTGGAGGACAATGACGATGACTGATATGGGCAAATGGTTACTCCGTAGGATCATGCTCAGACAGGGATTCACCGAGATGGAAGTAGCCAATACATTGACGGAGGAAAAGAAAGATGAACAATAGAAGAGTGGGGACGCCGCCTAATCCATCCCTCCTTTCTCCCCTTCTCAAGCACCTCTTTGTCGGCGACGTTCCCCTTCTATACCCACAGACGAATATAGGAAGACAGATTCAAGTAGAGGTCTGGTTAGATCTAAAACTTGATCTTGGTTCTTATGGTTCTGAAAATATTCTCACTCAATACCAAGAAGTTAAAAAGAGACTGGAGTATGTGGCTTAATGCCCTGCCCAAAATGTGGAAGCAAGGATCGTTATCAAGAAATTGGTGATCCATGTGACGTCTGTAAGAAACAGACTGGACCTAAGGACGAATTTGGGATATGCGACGGTTGCAGTCTAACAGCTGTTTCATTTCTTGTCTGTCGAAAATGTGGGTTCAAGGAGTATGACGATTAATGGGAAGGTTGTATAGAAAAGGAATCGAAATTGAATTAACTGATTTTCCAAAACTTCAAAAAGGAAGATCTGGGAGACTGAAAACTTATAACATAGCCTCGGTTTTCGGTTCCTTTCCAATCATAGTGTTAGAGAAAATTCCAAAATCAGAATATTCCAAGGTTGAAGGGGGAATTGAAGAAGTTATCATTCATGAGGTCCTTCATATCGTGATTGCCAAAATAGAAAATTATATGGTTTCTAATTCTCTAGATAATCTGATACCGTTTATGGGGGACATGGGGAAGATTCTATGACTAGTCAAAGATGTCCGGCCTGTACTAAGGAAGGAAAGAAGGGCAGGCTTAGACTCAAAGAGGATCAGGATTATGGACAAACTCGGTCTAGGGGAACGATGAACAAGATCTGGAAGTGCAAGAAGTGTGGAAAGGAATACATAAAGGTGAGTAGGTCATGGCGGAGAGCATAGATCAAAACTACATCATTTCAGAAATGATTAAGCGCCGTCTAAATGAACTCTTATTCTCTTTCGACCCACTTCATCTGGAACATAAACTCTTCAACATGGCGGTAGAGGATTTTCTTAACTACCTTCGATACACATGGTCTGTAGCCCTTCAGGAGTGGATGCCTGCTGAGGTTGAGGATAATGAACCCAGCCCCTCTGAGAAGTTAAGGTTTCTAATCTTTGACTGGTTAGAGAAGGATCCCAAGGCGGCCAAAGAGGAATTAGACGCATGGGTCAGTCTCTGGCTGGTTAAGTGGCGGGAAAGGATCAAGTTGCTATTCGGGGCAGAGGAACATAATAGGAATATAGAACAGGTTCAAAGGTTGGCCCAGAAGGGAAGTAGCATGATGGGGCACGAAGAACTTAAACAATTCAAAGAGCCTGTCCTCTTCACCTTCATTAGCCAAGGGGAAATAGCCGGCACCGAGATTCTTACTGACACTATTATCAAGAGAGAAGCGGGGAAGCTTCGACACGCCCCTAGGGAGATAAAGGAGAAGGTACAATTTCTGAACACCTGCATGGTGGAGGCAAGGGCGCTAAGCCGGACTGCAGGGCATTTCATATTCGTCTCGGTAAAAGACTTTAAATGGAGGGTTGAAACGAATGGATAAGAAAATATTGAGAATGGTTTATCTCAAAATCTCCAGTGCAAGAGAAGCGACAGCCGGATGTGAAGTCCTCGATATACCACAAGTCCTAGAAAGATTAGACGAGGCCATAGAAATATGTGGAACATTTAGAGACATGGGAAATTTGGGTGCTGTCCAGATCACGCTTGGAGAAATAAGGAAGGAAATCAGGAAGGTTAAGGTCTATGGAGACCGGCTTAAACCGGATCGAAAATTGTGTGACATCCTAAACGAGATGCTGAAGGTGCTAGGTTGAATTTGAATAAGGTAACCTTTCCGCTCCTTTTCTGGTTAGAGTGGACCATCTTCCATCTTTTCCTAATCAGTATAGTAGAGGACTTGGTGACGAGAATTGCTCTAGTCATCCTCTACGTCTGGGTCATGTTAGGTATTATAGTCATGGGAAGAATCGAATATGAAGGAAAGAAAAACCTGTAGGTGCGGAAAAGTATACTGGGTCAGTCCGCCTAAGAAGGGAGAGGACGCCCTAAAATACGAACTGAAATACACCCTATGTCAAAGGTGCCGCAATAGACTTAACCAGCAAAGACAGGATCCTAGAAGGAGTTTAGTCCAAGAGGTCAAGGACGACAACTTGAAACAGGACATTCAAACTTTGGTCTGGTTGGAGAAGAATAGACCAGATTTAACTAGGAGACTAAGAGAGCATGAAAAGAAAAAGAAATAGAATCACGGTGAGATTAGAAGAAGAAGAAATGGCCTTTCTTCGTTCCAGAACTGTTTCTTTTAGCCAGACCGTGAGAAGTGCACTTCATGCTTACTTAAGGATTATTCATTATCTTCAAACCCCTTACGCTTATAACAGACGTGAGTGGAATCGAACAAAACGGATTATTGAACAAGTGAAATCAGGTGAACCTCTAATCTCGGTGAGAAGAAAATCTTTAAATAAGGGCGGGTCGCTTAAGTAAAGGTAGGTGTCTGGAAGTTTGAAAGCGGCAGTCTTCTATGGAACGTATGGGCATTGGACTCAATCTCTTTTGAATGCTAGAATCCCATTGGCCTACCATTACCAACCCAGACTTGATATTGATCCGAACAATGAACAGGTCGGTTGGATCGGTGATCCCCTAGCGAAACAGATCCTATTCAGGAATTTTCCAAATGTCCAATTTAGACCTCCGTCTGTAGACGACGAGGCCTACGACCTTATGATTGGTTCACCACCATGTATAGGAATTTCAGTCGGCAATAAGACTATGCCCGGAAGAAGAGAAGAACATCCTGCTAACAGGCACATGGTCAACTTCTTTAAATGGGTTACTCTTATTAGTCCAAAATACTTCCTTATGGAAATGGTCCCGACCCTAAAGAATTGTCCTAAACTTTTTGAGGAATGCCTGAGTTACGTCAGAGATTATTATCGGTTAGACTGGGGCATCTTTAACGCTTTAGATTATGGTGCCTGTCAGGACCGGAAGAGGTTCATGATCTGGGGAAGGAGAAAAGACTTACCGAGCCTTGATTCTCCATTATGCACTCTAAAGAAGAGGGAATTTACGCCGATTGGGGAAGTCTTATCGAAAGAATTGATACAGATTTATGACGAGTTTAAACCGGATGGAAAGACCTGTCTAAGCATGATAGGTAAGAACGGCAAGCCAATAGCCGGAGCTTGGGGTTGGTTAAAACCTGATCGTCGAGAGAAGAGAAGGCTTAACCCGGAGAAGTGGATGTTTACCATAACTTCTACTTCTGTCCGGGACTGTATCCATTACAGCAAGGACCGCCTGCTGACGATACCGGAATTAAAGATCCTTATGGGATTTCCGATTAGTTACTATATCCCGCCGACCAATGCGGGCACGGCCTCCAAGATCATAGCTTCCGGTGTGGATGTCAGGTTCGCCTCCTACTTACTAGAACATATCAAGATGGTGTTGGAAGCATGATTTATTCGGCCACGGTCAAGGAATTGAAGAAGGGACAAGTTCATCCTAATTGGTGTCGGGTCCTGATAACCAAGGGAAGAATACCTTTCGGGTGTAAGAAGAAGATTGACATAGACGCCAGAAGGTTATACCCGAATAAGGGTCTCATTGTCGAATTCATTCTCGAGGAAGCGAAATTTAGAGGAGCAAATGACGTCGAGTCGATGGAGAAGGCTTTTAACCTCACCCATTTCGACGCCAGATACCGGAAGCAGATCCTATCAGATTCCGAATCCATAACCTTAATAAGGTCTATCAAGAAGGAGGATCTAGTAAACTCTTGGTCTCGGGGTCGGGTCTGTATCGTCACCGATTGGCCTGCTCATTTTCCTATTCTCGTAGTCTTGGAATCCCTAATCAAATCGACCATCGGGGATCAATGATGAGAAGAAGCATCTTAGAAATGCATTATTCCCTTCTTAAGCGGATTCGTACTAGTCCGGTTATTCTTACTCATCTCATGGTTGACTGTCGACTTAATCAGGGATCCTGTAAGGGTCTATTAGAATTTCTTATTGGCAAGGGTTGGGTCAAGAGAAATCCCCCATTACGAATTCGATTTAGAAAATCATTCAAGAAATCGTATTATACCCTGACGGATGAAGGACGGCGAATATTGTCCACTATAGAGTTAGTTTATCGGGAATTCAATCTTTCTTTAGAGGTTCTGCCATGAAGATGAAATGGACTAAGAAAGAAGAAGAAGTCTTAAAGAGATTGTACCCCAAGGCGGACATACCTCTCAAAGAGATTCTTAAGGTGTTCCCCGGAAGAACCTTATCCGGCATTCAGAATCATGCAACCCTCAAGATGGGTCTCCATAGGGGAAAGACCGGCGTAGTTAATCAGGAACAGTTATCCAGATTAGAAAAGACATATAGGATTTGAAAAGATGAGATTAGAACATAAGTATCTGAGGAGTATAGCCCTGACAGCCGACCTTCACGTCGGTTCAAGGTTTGGGTTATGTCCCGGGGCGTATATAAGCCCGACCGGTGACGAACTGGGAATGGCCATGAATGCTGGTCAGAAGAACCTTCTAGAGTCTTGGAACCTCTACGTGGCGAAGATGAAGGAGATGAAGGTTGATACGGTCTTCCTAGTCGGCGACATCTGTGCTGGGGCTAACCTGAAGGAGGGAGGAGTATTCATGATGACAACGGACATGAACGAGCAGGTCGAAATGGCTACATCCCTCTTGAAACCTCTATGTAAGGGAAAGAAGGTCGGGGTCTGGAGTGGAACGCCTTACCATGAAGCCAGAGACTTTAGGATCCACCAGTTGCTAGCGGAATACCTTGACGGCAAGTTCTACGGTTCCATATCTAACATGAGGTTGGAACCGACGAAGAAGATAGTCAACGTCGCCCATGCCACTACTCAGGCGATGGTGTATCCAGAGACCGTGCTTAGCCGTGACATCCTCTTCATGAAGGAGGCTGAGGCCCTTCAGAAACTGTACAAGATCCATGCTATAGTCCGTGCCCATAGACATTCATACGTCGAGATCCATAAGCATGACGTCCATTACATCAGTCTGCCCTGTTGGGAAGCCTTCACTCCCTATTACAAGAATGTTCAGTGGTACTTCAAGAATCAACCCGACATAGGTGGCGCCTTAATGCTCATAGACGATCAGGAACGTCTACGCTTTATGCATTTTCTCTATGCCTGTCCCAAGATAGCAGATAGACTGGTATCAGGTTGAAAAAGCTTAAAGAGATAGATGGTTGGATTGAGAATGACGAGAAGAAGAAAGTCAAGACCGGCATCCCATCTAAATGTCCCAAATGCGGGTCTAAACTCTGGAAGACCAACGCCCTTCAGTCCTGCGGAATATACTGGGTTGGATGCCAGAACCTCAAGTGCAGATGGTGTGAGATTTACAGAGAATAAATGGTGATTTGATGCCAGTACATTATAAATCGAAAGGCCTCTTCAGTCTCGATAACATATACCAATGCCTGAAGAGGATTAAGGAAGAAATCATGCATTGGTGGAGAGGATGTTAATGTCCAAACAAGAGAAAAGAAAGAATTTCCCTACGAAGATTATAGAGGAAGTCTTTGAGGAACAAGGCCGGCAATGTTCTAAGTGTGATAAATCCCTACTCTATGGTTATCATGCCCATCACAAGGACGGGGACAATACCAATATCCAGAAAGAGAATTGTCAACTCCTCTGTCCCGGATGCCATGGAGGGGAACAGTATAAGACTCTTCTGGAACAAAAGAAGGCCGCTATAGTCGACTTAGACAAACTGATCCTTACCGGAACAGAGAACAAGGCGTCAGGGGCTACCATAGAGAAATTACTGGATGCTATCAAGATGAAATTGAGTTTACAGAGACAGGTGATGGATGATCCACCATTAGAGGTTCCGAGCGGCGTCAAGGCTGAAACTTACATAACCGTTATGGAGAATGGGGTCAAAGAGTTCGAAAAAGGTTTGAAATTGGGATTAGAAAAAGGTGTAGATTTGGCGAGGAGTATCATTGGGAAATCCAAATAGAGATAGATTATATTCCCATAGTACTGGAATCCTGTATTCTTGGATGCAGCGAAGATGTAAAAGATGTCAAAGATTCTTAAGCAACTTCCAAAGAAAATTTTGTGAAAGTTGTGCTTTACTCGGATATTCAAAAAGGAATAAAGAAACAGCCAAGAAACGTTATCATAACGACTTAGCATTCCGAGTAGCCAAATCGAATAAACAAAAAGAGGATGTCAGGTTTAGAAGATTAGCAAGGTATAAGAAGGTTTGAAATGGATTCATCCGAATCTGCCAGTTCCATAATTCCTAAAGAGGCTACTAGATGTCTGCGTGACGGTGGCGTTCTAGTCGAACTTGAAACGTACTTGGAACAGAGGACGGGTTCAGACGAGGTTTGGGTTAAGAGAACATGCTCAACCTGTTCAAAAATCTATATCAGTCCGGTCACTGTTTACCCGATGAAAGAGGAAAGTACCGACCCCGGTAAAGGGACCTTGAGATGGAAGTAAAAATATGAAAATCTTCAGGATGATTCGGCAAAAGGACATATCGGGCATAAGTGGAACAGGACACGTTCTAGATGGTATAATCTTTGACGATGGAACAACTGTGGTAAAATGGCGAAGTAATCACTCTTCCATTTCCATTTTCAGTTCTTATGATGACTTCAAAACTATTCACATAACACCACATCCCGAAAACAACACAATCGAAGATATTAAGGAAATTACTTGGTGAAAACATGAATATTAAGTGCGAGTACTTTCTACCCTTCTCGAAGAAGTGTTCCATAAGGACGGAGATGGAGAATCCATCAGGTCCTAATATGGACTGCATCCTTGTCTCCCCTTATAATCCTAAACTCTGTCCGGTAAAGAACTACTATGCCGACCCCGGTCCTTATGTGAGAGAAGTGCCGATCAGTCTCCCAGAATTTCTTTTAACTGCGATGAGGTGCGCAGAATTTGGGAATGCCAATATGTCGGATGCCTGTTCTCAATGTCCAGATAATGCGCCCTGTTCAAGATATACGGCAAGGAAGAGAAGATAATGGTCAAGAAGAAAGAAGAGGAAAAGGATCCTAAGAAGTTAGAGAATGGTTCCAAGATAAAGGATAAACCGACCGACGAAAAGACGCCGGCAGACCATGAGGAAGATGTTACTAGTCCGGCCATGAGAAGGTTAGAGGACCTTCCCGGAATAGGACCCAAGACCGCCGATAAACTTCGAGAATTAGGTTATACTCTAGTCGGTGTCGCTACCGGTAGAGCAGATGAAATTGCTGCGGAGATGAAGATTTCTTTCGTCATGGCTAAGTCGTGGGTTACAGCGGCGCAAGAAGCCCTTCTCACCAAGATGAAGCTTAAGACGGCTACGGATCAGGATAGAGAAAAGAAGATTAGACAGCAGTTCATTAAGACCGGTTCTTCAATCTTCAACGACCTGATAGGAGGAGGATTTCCTACTATGGCCACGACCGGTCTAAGTGGAAGGTTCGCTACTGGGAAGACACAGGCGTCTTTTGACGGAGTAGTTGACTGTCTAACCCGTCTGAATAGAAAGGTCGTCTACATAGAGACGGAGCCTAATACGTTCAGCCTTGACCGGCTCAAACAGATAGCTAAATGTCGGAAGGTAGAGGTGAATTGGGATAACCTCTTCGTCTGCGAGTCCGACCAGATACCGACCGCCAAGGCGCAGTTCCTCCAGTATAAGGTCGTCCAGAAGGCCCTAGAGAAGGGAGAGGATATTGGCCTTGTCGTGGTTGATTCCTTCACCGCTAAGTTCAGGCCGGGTTATTCCAGAAGGGAGATGTTGCCGGTAAGGACGAGAGAATTTACCGAACACTTTCTCCTTATAGACTACCTCGCCGCCCGGTATAATATAGCATGGGTCTTGACCTGTCAGGTCATAGGGGCGCCGGATCCGGGTCAAAGTCTAGGGATCAAGGTTAAGACTGGTGACTCGTTCTATCCTGTCGGTGGAGAATTTCTACTTCATTCGGTCAATACATGGGTGGGATTACAGCAGATAAAGACTGAATTGTGGCGTGCGACCTTATACGACTCGAGTTACCTAGCCAGACAATCCAGAGACTTCATGTTGTCACCCTCGGGGATAATCAACGCTCCAGAGTAAAACAGGAGAATTTGTCTACATGAAACCGGATAGCAAATTTAAAGTCAAGCCGTTAAAAGCCTGCCTATTATGCCTCACGGCGGGGAAGGTCTTGATGGTGCATAGGAAACGGGCTTTGATCCTGAGTTACTCTATCCTAATCCCCTGTCCAAGGTGTAAAGGAAGAGGATTCACCTGAACTGCGACTATTGTGGGGCGGGTAGACCTAACCTGTTCAATAAGCACGGTGCATTCTGCGACGTCGAGTGTTATGTTAACTTCGCGATAAATGGTTTCAGGAGGAAAAGACCGAAAAATGCCCAAGGTTAAAATCAGAATGAGTAAATGGACCATATTCGGCCACTTAAGATGTCAGGTCGAATTGGAAGGTACCGTTGAAGAATTAGTTCAGCTAAAGGAAAAGGGTTTCGATTCCGTAGAGGCGCATTAAGTAATGTCTAACAGAATCTATACAACTAATAACAGACTTGCTTCATGGATTGTCAGACAATGCGAGGATTGCGGAAAGTTTCTGGGTAAAGGAAAGAAATTTGTCTGTAGAAAGTGTTATCGACAACGACAAAATAGTTCACAATCTTATGAGATAAGGAGATGGGTTCATCTTTTTACTAGACAAGTTCTCAGAAAGGAAGCTAATTATCCAATGCCAAGATATCTGTACGTTAACCTAAGAGGGTATTACTAATGCCCCTATACTGTGATGACAGGGAACCAGAAGAGATAATTAAACTGCTTAGACGCCAAAACCTAGCAATAGAAGTTCACCACATTGGAAGCGGCGATTATATCTTTGGAGAAGTGGCCATCGAGAGGAAGACAATATCGGATCTAATCGGTTCCGTCTGTTCTAAGAAACATAGATTATGGGACCAACTAGGCACAATGAAAGATACGTACCAGCAACCGATGCTTCTAGTCGAGGGAATGATCAACTGGAAGGATCCTTATCTCTCCGGCATCCTGACTACAGTCCTCCTCTTCTGGAAGTACCAGACAATATTCACTCTGGGAATGGAAGAGACTGCTTTGGCGGTAGGTCACCTGTTCACTAAGCAGGGAATAGGAAGGAGCGGTAGGATTCCACCTGCCGCCGTTAAGAAACACTCTACCCCTAAGGAAATCCTCTGGGAAATGCTCCAATGCATAGAAGGCGTCGGGCCTAAGACGGCGAAGAAGATCCTCGACGTTATCCCATTAGAGGATTTGGTGAACATGGACATCTTCCGGTTAGACGAGGAACTTAAGTCGGTCCATGGTCTCCCGTCCAGATCTAGGAAATTGATGACTCAAGTCTTCCGTGGAGGAGAGGTTGAGGAGCATTAGTATTACACACATGTGGGGTCACACACACTTTGATGGATATTAACCATAGAGGTTCACAGAATGTCTGAAGAAATAAACCAGAATAATCTCTTCATGAGGAAGAAATTGACCGAATTAGCGGCGATGTTTAAGGAGAAGAGACAAGGGAATATGAAACTCTTCAAGAAGATTAAAGCCCGATTCTGTCTCCAAGAGGGAGTAAACCCCAGAACCGCTGATTCCTACTGTAAAATTTTAGAATCTTCTGGTTTACTTACAATTTCTTCCGGGGAGAAGAGATGGAAGTATAATACGAAAGAGGAATGGGATCTGTTCTCAGTCACTCCTATTACTTACAGGAGAAGAGGGAGGTGAATGAATGACAAAGAAAAAGACTGTTGAGGGCGGAAAAGTGAGAGACATATCAGAAGAAGACATGGATCGTTTACGGAATATAGCCAAGGCCAACAAGAAGACCGTCGATTCCGTCCTAGAGGAATGGGACAAGGAATACAAGAATATCACTGATGCCGGCCTGTCAAATGCCGGTCACTTGGCCGTCTTTGCCGTCATGAACAACTACCGTCGGGTCAAGTTGAAGCAGAATGCTCCCCTGAGAAAGAAGAAGGAGACTATAACCGTCTCTGGAATCATTGCCGGCGACATGGGCATCTGGGACAAGGCAGAACAGGTACGTAGACAAGTCAAGGCCTTCATAGACAAGAATGGGATTAAGGCGGCACAGGAGGCCCAAATGGTCGACGGTGAAAACCACATCTTGGACCAGAGGGATAAACTCTACGGTAGGCCCAACCCTAATCACCTTAAACCCCTTAACCCGAACCTGCACGTCCTAGACCGTACCCTATTCGGCTTCTTCAAGCATAACGGAGAGAAAACCTTCAAATGGGGTTCACTGCAAACGGGAGATAACCGTCTGGCGAGAGGATGGAACAAGGTCAAATTCTATACTCCATGCCAAGTCACCGTCATAGTAAGGGAAGAGACAGACGAGGACATCAAACTGGGTTCATCCTCTGCCGAAGAGTCGATGAGCGTCTTCAAGGCCATAAAGGAAAATTGGAACGTAAGGAAGATCATAGACGAGACCCTAGGCGAACATACTATAGAAGTGGAGGGCAAGAAGGTCAAAGTCAAGGACCAATGGACGGCAATCAGGGACGTCGATAAGCACCACGAGAACTTCAAGGATGCCTGGGACAGAAGGATATTCGTCAAGGGAGTAGTCGCATGGATCAACACGGACAGACCAACGCCATTCGGAGCGGTATGGATGGGCTTAATGAACCCGGACAACGAGGACGAACTAGTCCGCGTCTTGATACCGGAGCAGGTCGCTGTAGACTTTGGTGAGTTGAGTGAGGTCTACGTCTTCGGGAAGACCAAGAGGAGCAAGTACAAGGACCAAGAGACGGAGAAGTTAGTGGACGGGGACGTCATCATCAATGCGGTCGGAATATACCCGGTAGTCCCGACACCTAAGGCGAACACCTCAACGGAAGGACTTGGAGACGAAGAAACGGTTGAAGGGTGGCTAGATTAGTCACTCTCATATCCCCATTTATTGACCATCCTATTTCAATCTAATGAAGTTGAGTAAAATGAGAGAAGCAATCTATCATATCTATCATTGCCCTAGTCTGGTCTCTAAATTGAAGACTATAGTCGCCCGTCTAACCCGGTTACAATATGGATTAGAATGGAGGACCATGTACGCCGGTATCTTCATGATTAATAAGGTTGAGGGTGTAAGGTTCATTTACCATCTTGAAATTCTTGAGGAAGAATGGACTAAACGACAAGAGATTCTAATCATACGAGAAATCAAATGGGATTAAACTTGGAAAGAATAACAATTTATGTTCCAAAAGAATTCAAAGAATTTCTTAAAACTAGAGATGTTTCAATGAGTCATTGGGTTCGCACATGGATTAGATCTGCTATTCATAGACAAAGACATCTGAATGATCGTTACCATACTGATTTAAATTTTCGGGAGAAAAGGCATCAACAAACGAGGGATTATAAAAGAAAATCACGTAGAACTCAACCAAAAAATTATCGGGTTTAATTATGACAAAACTTGGCATTATTACAGCTGAAACTCTCATGGTCGAGAAGAACAAGCAGAAGATGCCGACTATAGTCCTAATAGGGCGGGATGAGACTGGTAAGAAGAGGATGTGGAGGACTATATTCTGGCCCTACATGTACCTGACCGAAGAGGATTATATCCGGATCAAAGACCAGAAGGGTTATTCCCTGAGCAAGTGGGTCAGGGACTTTGAGGGGACTAAGGTCAGGTCCCTAAACAAGAAGGCCTTGACTAAACTGATCCTGACCGACAGTCTATGTTCTCTCGACGTCATCAAGTTTCTGATCAAATACGGCAAGACTTCTTTATCAGGGCCGGTCTTCTCCTACGAGGCGGACTTGGCCATGCCGACTATGCTCCCCATAAGGTTCTTGATCGACAAGGGAATAAGATCGGGAGTGAACATCAGCAAAGATGGAGAGTTAACCCCGATCGATTTCGTCATCAACCTGAGGAAGTGGCATCTGGACTTTGAAGCCCTGTCGACTAAACAGTGTGGTTCCGGTCCAAAGAAAGAGGATCCTATACCTATCATGAGCTTCCATGACAACTATAATGACACCCTTTACACCCTCTTAGTCGTCAATCCCAAGTGGCCCAAGTCTAGACGGGATGCCTTCCATTACGGTTTCAAGGTCGCTTACAAGAGGCACCTAATCATGGGTTTCAAGAATGAAGGTCTGCTCTTAGAGGCCCTAGTAAGACTAGTCAACGAGTTAGATCCTGATCTATTTTCCGCCTGGAATCTGGACCGGTACGACATAGTCAAATGGACTCAGAGAATGACGGAACAGCATCTGGATCCTAAGACTCTAAGCCCCTTCCGCAGTTTCAGCTGGAAACGCCTGCCGTACAGGATCAAGGGTAGGATCCTATTCGACCTAATGAAGGCGTTCAAGAGGTTCACTGATGCCGAATTAAGGTCTTACGCCTTAGGTGCGATATCTGAAGAGGAGGGGTTGGCCATAGAGAAGGTGCCTCTTAAGAAACCTACTCAATGGATCTGGGATAATGACCCGGACGTCCTATTCAGAAGGAATGTCAACGACGTCTTGATTCTGAAGGCATTAGACGACAAGTATGAACTGATCGAGATGTTCGACGACCTTAGGAGAGAATTCGGTGCCCTATTCCATGAAGTCCTTCTTAACTATCGGGTCCTAGACACCGCCCTCATGAGATTCATCAGCGGTAAGATCGCTCTTAGCACGGCATTCAAGGCGAAGAGGAATAAGGAATCGTACCTTGGGGCTGTAGTCGTTGAACCTGTGCCGGGAGAATATTCCTTCATAGTCCAGTTCGACTTTAATAGGGAATACCCATCTCTGATCAAGGCGTTCAACATCGGTCCCGAGACTTATCGAGACGAGAATTATACCGGACCCTGCTATACTATCGAGTACAAGGGAAAGGTCTTCAAGTTCGTCAAGTCCCCTAAGAGTCTTTTAGCCCAATTGATTGACTTCTTCTTCCATAAGAGGGACGAGTATGAGGAATGTTATCGGAAGGCGATTGAGGCCAAGGATGAAGTCAAGATCAAGATGTGGTACCGTAAGATCTTCAACATCAAGAAGATGACTAATGCAATCTATGGCGTCATGGATTATCCTTCCTTCCGTCTTTACAGACAGGAATGTTCTGCCGCAACCGCCATCTTGGGGAGGATAGGGATAGAGCAAATCACTAACATTCTTAAACCTCTCGGTTACGAGTTGATCTACGGGGATACAGATTCTAGTTTCGTTCCCCTCAAGTCTAGGATCAAGGAAGAGGCGGTTAAGGAAGCTCAATGGCTGGCCGAACAGATTAATATAGGTCTGTCTGAATACTTTAAGAAGACCTATGGTTTACCGTCCGCCCCGACCGGTCTAGGAGTTAAGAAGATATACGACTCATTCCTTCTGATAGCGAAGAAGAATTACGCCGGAAGGTCATTCTGGGATGAGAAGAAAGGTTACAAAATTGATTATGATTTCAAGGGTTTAGAAGTGATCAGGTCTGATTCTAGTTCCTTCGAGAAGGAGGTTATGGAGAAGATAGTCCGCATGGTTCTAGACGGGTTTAAATCCGATATTGGCGGGGTAAGAGACGATGCGCTCCTAAGAGTGTCTTCTAGAACGTTAGACCCTCTTATGGTCTCTTACCCTCTCCAAATATCAGGCAACCTTAAGGATTATCCTAAACCGGACAAGAATGGAAGGCCTCAGATGCCTGCTCATATTAGGGCGGCAATCTATAGTAACATGTACCTGAACACCGATTTCGACAGGGAGGATAAACCTAGAAGACTTCCGATCCGAGAGATGAAAGGTCTAAGTCTGAACCAGTCAACCCTCTTCCAATCGGACGTCATCTATCCTTCAGAGTGTCAATGGAAGGGTTTTAATTTCAAACTTGCTGGCATCTCGATAACGGAAGACTCAGAGATACCGGAATGGTTCTTGGAAAGGATAGATTGGGAGAGGATAAAGAAGCGTCTTACCGGTAAAATAGACAAAATTATGGGATTGGTAAAGGTTGAAGTGGACCCCTAAACAGATCCAGATTCTAAGGGACAAGTTCGAGAGGGTCAGTTGGACCGAACTTAAAGGCCTCTTCCCGGATGTCAGTAAGGAGGTCATATATAAGAAGGCGAGGACTTTAGGCCTCAACAGGTCCGGTCTATCAACGTCCAAGGGAAGGTACCTTAATTATGCCCTGTGTCATAGAGACGGTAGAATCCTACGGTATGAAATAGTCTGGAAGAAGAATACACCGACCTGTCCCCGTTGCGGGAGAAGGTTGAGATTGATGCCCCGAGTAAGCGAGTATAAAGGTGAGAAGAGAATTGAAATTCGATCTTGAGAAGAGGTATATGGCCTATCTGAGTTACCCATTTAGCAGCAATCCTAAAATGATGACTGAAAAGGCCTGTAACATTGGAAAGAAGATAATGGAGAAGCACCCGAATATCTTCGTGATAGTTCCCCACACCTCCGTTGACATTACGATGTTCGGTCCTCCCAGAGATTCCGTCAAGGACTATGGGCCTCGAGAACACAGTTTAGCCCCTCAGATAGAATTCACTATCCTCTCCAAGATAGACATGTTCATTATGGGCGTACCAGACGACCCTTCCGTTTCTATGGGTTGCATCTGGGAACATGCCTTTTGTCTATGGCTGAATAAGATCCGGAAGAAACAGATCATAATCATTACTCCAGAAGACTTGCTAGGTGAAGGATATTGAAGACAAGTGAAATGGGAGAAGAAATGAAGAAGATGCTCAATAAACTAGTCCGCATCTTCTTGGATAGAAACGTCCAATATGCCGGAGAAGAGGAATGGGCAGCCAATTTCAGAAGGAATGCCGAGTTGAATAGGATCCTAAGGATTGACAAGATCATAACTAAACCTTATGGAAAGTCCTTGGCCTTCGTCGTCGATAAAGTTGACCGGGCAATTAACGGCATCATTCAGACCAACGAGGGAACAGTGGAAGAGATGACTCATATCGGGGATTCTATAGACGACGCCATCGTTTACCTGTTCATAACCAAGATGCTCCTCAAGGAGGACGAGTTAATTGAATAAGAAGGTCATTGCCGGCCTCTTAAAGGAACTTCAGAAAGAGGTCTGTAGTCCTAGAACCTGCCCCGCTAAATCCTATGACGACTGTTCCATCTGCAACGTCCATAAGTTGACTAATAGGATCATGGAGGAGGCCAGCGATTGTTAGACTTTCTAAGTTATGGCGGTATGATCTGTCTTCTTACCGCTCTTGTTCTGAATAGAAAGTATTTGAGATTATCAGATGCCCTTAATCTAATCGGTTCTTTAAGTCTGACTATTTGGGCAATTGTATTTCAAACATGGGCAATTTTCATCCTTGATTTCGTTTGGTCTATCATTTCAATTATCAAATTGCTTAAGGATTTGAGAACATGCCGATGAGTGAACGAAAAGGGAATGAGATAAGACAGAAGAAGAAACAGATCGTAGAAGCGGTCAAGAAGGCCATCGACTCGATCATAGCGAAGGTTGACGCGAAGGAATCCCTCAGGGATGAGGACCTTAGGTTCTTAAAGACCGCGATGAAGGAATGGCCGGCCCTAGAAGAAAGTCTAGCAGAGTCTAAGGAAGAGATCGGTCTTCCGGAAGGACGTCTAAAGGAATTCATCGAGAGGTTGCTTCAACTTCAAGACATAGGATCTTTAGACGAGATCATAGAAGCGACCGGTTATTACCGCTGCTTAACCTGTAATGAACTTCACGCCAAGAACAGAATATGCATGTTCGAGGAGTTTAAGAATGACCACCCTAAGATCAGTCAGAAGAAGACTTAGACAGTTCTTTCTAACGACTCTTAGACTGTCCCAAATGCCGAGCGACGTCTTCAACGTGGAACAGGATTTAAACGACTTCTTTGCCGGCAGAATGAGGTTATGGTGGAATCCCTATCTTAAATGTCTAGTCTGTGAAAAGGGAGAATTCAATTGAAGGTCAAGCGGCGACATCCGATGAAGGTCCTTGAGGAGTCGATGAGGGAGAATGATTCGGTCTTAAGGGGACTCAATACGGGCAGCAAGAAGGTTCATGAAAATAACAAACATAACAAAAATAACAAGACCGGGTGTAAGGGTTGCAGGTTCCTAGAGACTGTCCGCCGGGCGTGGTTTCCTCCTTGGGAGTGTTGGCATCCTAGGAAGAGCAAGAGGACGCCGGTAAGAGTAGATCTAGATCGTTATCTAGAAGGTTGTTCAGGAAAATTGAACTAATGGAGGTGATTGAACGCCATACATAAACCGTGAGATGAGTTTCTTCTTCAAACCTGTTGTCGATCAGATCATTACAGAGTTAGAGAAGTATAAGAAACCTCTTCTGGGGACTGGCCCGGTCATAATCAAAGATGATAAGGATATGGCCGCCATCTTAACTTACGTCGTCTTCAGACTGATCCGTCACTTCTATGCGGATGGAAGATGGTACGACAAGATGGATGCGGAGAAGGTCTGCGCGTCGGCCATAGACGAATTCAAGAGAAGGTTCCTCCATCCTTACGAAGACGAGGCGATAAAGAGAAATGGGGATGCTGAATAAATCATGTCTCTTGTAAAAAATTGTATTATTTGTGGTTCAATATTGCGGGGTAAAAAGACAAAATATTGTTCTATTAATTGTACAAGAATTGCTGAAAGAAGATATAGGACTCTTTTAAGGAGGAAGGCACAGGAGAACTTTAACAAATATAAAATTGAACGGGGATGCAATTTGAAAGTCTTAGATCTATTTAGTGGTTTAGAAGGTTGGAGTGAACCTTTTCGAGAAAGAGGACATGAAGTCATAACTCTCGATATAAACCCAGATTTCCATCCTATGATCTGCAAAGATATTATAGATTTCGAGATTGAAGATTTACCGAAGTTTTGGAAACCAGAAATCATATTAGCTTCACCACCCTGTAATTGTTTTTCAATTTCATCAAGTCATTTTCATTGGCGGAAAACTTTGGTCGGAGATTTTATTCCACTTAAATCGGCAATTGAAGCCATTGCTTTGATAAAGAAAACTTTAAGTATTATTGAGCAACTAAATCCTCTATGGTGGATTCTAGAGAATCCTAGAGGAAGATTAAGGTCCCTTAATTTCATGAAAAAATTTAATCGGTTATATGTAACACAGTGCCAATACGGGGAACGAAGAATGAAACCCACAGATCTTTGGGGCGTGTTTCCTCAAGGATTCATTCCCAAATCTTGTAAATATAATTCAACCTGTCATGATCGAGCACCTCGAGGTACACATGGAATTGGAACTCAATCCGTTGGGACGTCAGCCGAACGAGCTAAGATTCCTTATCTTTTAGCTTTAGACATCTGTCTGAATGCCGAAAAAGAAAGAATTTTAGAAAATAGAGACGCCGACTAACTTACTGCAAGAATCGGAAGTCTTGCACTTAATTACTTGGCAAGGACCGGCATGGCCGGTTGACTTTCCTCAGTTTCCTTCACTTCTCTTCGTTAATGAGGTCATGATAAGGGTCCATCAGGGGAGTTAGATCGTCTCTAGAGGGATAAGAGCTCATGTTCGTGCCACTGTCCGTCTTCCCGTTTGAGGCTCGTACAAGTCACCATTGGACCGTATGAGGAAAAGAACTGTACGCCGAACAAACAGGAGAGGGTGACGGGTTAAATAGAGGGTATATAAGTCTGAATGTCTCAACCATCGAACTGTATGCGGGAACGAACTGTATGAGAGGAGTGGAAAGGTTTATAAGAACTGAACGTGTATGCGGCGCCGGTTTAACTGGGCGAGTGGACGACCTGTCTGCCCGGCATACTGGTCCAGATGATACCCTTATATACCCTCTACTTAAAGGATCACCCTCCCCGTATGCTGGCTGTATGAGGCCGGAGCGAGAACGAATTGTCTACCGGTATGACAGATCCTCTAGAGCAGTCCTGCACGGTGCGAATAGCCGAGTAGAGCCGGCACCAAAAGTTTAGTCTCTCCGTATAGAAAGCCTCATTTTCGAAAGACTTAAATAACCCGGTCAGCTTATCTCTATCAAGTGGGGATATGAGGCGGATCAGATTTAGTTTATGTCCCTGTGGGTTTTTCTGTGCTGAATGCTTGCGGAATTCCAATCATGTTGAAGGAACATTTAAAGGGATCTTTTGGCATATTGTCATTCACACCCCTCTAAGTTATTTGTGGGTTTGGAATCCTATTCCCGGTTCGAAAAGTAGCGAATATAAACCCCTTATTTAGTCTTCTCGTATAGAGGACCTCTTTTTGGGACTTCATATAACTGAAGAGGGCATGTTGAACTTCAATCTAATGAAATGGATCCGAAGTGTACGAGAACAGTCTACCTGTCAAACAGGTTAAAGGCAACCTTTAAATGCTCCCTCTCCTCTGGCTTACCGTACAAAGAGGGAACAAGAATGATCACTACACGGGTTAGATTCAAGGACCTTTCAACCGGGAAGTATTTCAGTCTCAAAATTTTGAATGGGGACTTAGACAATACATCTCTCATTGACAATCTTGTCAAAGCCCATGGACACCAATCCTATATTCGCCTTCCTCAGAAGAGGTTGAATAGGAAGGATTTTAGAATCATGTTGGACATCCTAAGGTCCGACAAGAACCCGATGGTTCAATACAGGCCCAAGAAGGACTGGAGGGAATAAGATGACCAAGATTAAGATCATCCAAAGTTACATGTGCCGGGTCTGTAATGGTCGGCATTTCCGTGGGGATCGTAAATTCATTCCTCATCTTCAAAGGAGCACGAGTGAAGAGTACATTGAGGTTGAGCAGACCGATCTAGTTCAGGATTTCGGATTTCCAGACGTTCCTAAACAACTGAAGATTGGAGGGAAGAAGAAATGACCGGCTACTATCGAATAAGACTTCCAAGTAGGGACGAACAATTCATTGATGGCACAATGTTAGATCCTAGTAATGGGGACATTATCCTTAGGGAAGACAAGGATGAGATTTCAGAAGAGGACATTGAAGAAGTACTCAATCATGAATTCATTCACTTGGCGATTGGGGATCTAGAGAGCTATCTGGTTTCAGGAGCGATTGACAGCATTTCCGGTTGGATCTGTCTACCCGGAGAGAAGGCGCACCTAGTATTCATCAGTGAAAAGTTGGTGATTTTCCAGCTTCCCCTTCTGCCGACCCTTAACAGGCTGGCCTCGACCGCTTGGGATAAGGTTTATAGGCGGGTTGAGCTCTCTAACTACGGTCGTAAAGTTAACAAAAGAGGGATGAGAAATGACAGATAAGGAAGAAAGAGGAATACCGGAAGAATATGTCCGAGGACAAATCTTCCAGATCCGAAATACCGATAAGAGAAAAGAATTTGTCAAGAAGGAACTGGAGAAGAGCCAGAAGATCAACGGTAAAGACGTCGAATTCTTTAGGGACGACGTTGGTTTCGTCCTCTTAGAGAAGGAGGCCAAGATCAGGTACAATACCGCCATGGTCCAAAGGGCCTTATCCGTCGCCGTCTTGAGTGGGAAGGCACCGAGAGAACTTAGGGAATTCTACTATACCCTGAGGACGACTCCGGAACTGGTTAAGCCCTTCGCCACCGGTAATGATGATGCAATCTATCCCCTGACCCTAAGAGCCATTTGTGACTTAGAGATCCTATGCGACATTAACCGGGACCAGTTCACGATGGGCAACCTGAGCAAGGGGTTCATTTATTACTTCCATTCTCCGATCTTTGGTCAGAAGGAGAGGAAGATCACCTTCACGGAAGTCATAGCTAGAAGCATCATGAAACCGGAGAAGGAAGAGGAATGGCAGTGCGGGAACTGTGAGAACATCATCGTGGTGGAGAAGAATGCTGCAGCCCTGAGGATGGTAGAACTAGGCCTTTCCGAATTCACTAACTCGATCATAGTGACAGTGGGTGGCAACTTCAACCGTGCCATTTGGGAACTGGCTTCTAGGTTCAAGGATTCCAAGAACATGATCTTCATGGCGGACGCTGACGCCTACGGGGTTGACATGCTCAGGACGATCCAAGCTGGGACTGAATCATCGAGACACCTATCGTACAAATTCCCACCGTCCAGATACCCTAAGGTTTATTTGGCCGGCTTCTTCCCCTCAATCGGGGAAAGTCTAGGCCTACCAAACGACGTTGAGCAGAAGAGGCCCTTACAGAATCCATTCGTTAAGCAGAGGGTCAACTTCCTAATGAACCATGGCCTGCTAGACCAGAGGGACTATGACACTTGGGCGCGGGACAAGACCTATGAACTGGAATCTCTCTCGGCGGGATTTGAGAATGAGAAGGGTGAACCAATAGGCCTAGGCATTTACATTGTTGAATACATGAGGATGTTCAATATACCAGTCAAGCCGCCAATGCCGCCGGATGACCAGTTGAAGAAGGACTTTGACGAGGCGGCAAGGAAGGAACTGCAGAGGGAAATAGACGAGAAGATTGCCTATCCAAAATTCTTCTGGTCCTATTACAACTGGCTCACCGCTCTCAAGGAAGAACTGAAGACTAAGATCTATGACTCCCTACTCCCGAAGTATGAAGAGGCCCTAGCCCAAATCGGACCGAAAGAAATCAAGTTCCATATCTGGAAGCAATTCGAAGAGGATCCTAAGCGGGCAAGCTACGACCTAGCTGCAATCGCCCACAAGATTAAGACCAAGTTCGACATAATTATTGACTGGGCACTGGAAAAGTTTGAGGAAGCTCTAGACGAGGCCAAGGAAGATTATGGGGGTCCGGAACCTGAGACTGACACGGAATTTACACCGATCCACAATGAGGTCAACTATGATCCCAATGGATATGACCTAGTCTTGAAGAGGATCGGGGCGAAGGATGAGGACGTCGTGAAGGTAAGACAGGCATTATTAACGAGGTTTATTGATGATCCTCGTTTACGGAAGGATTAATTAAATGCTCTTTAGGACTAGGGATGGGACGTTCAAGGATCCTGAGACGATTGTTCTCCTAAATGCTATCGAACATTTCAGTCGTATGAGCTGGGATGACAAAGGGATTAGCATTCATGGGATCAAAGACATAATGGTTGAGGGTTGGATGAAGGGAGTGGTTAAATTCCTGTCAACGGAAGAATGGGAGAAGATGGCCAAGGAAATTGAGGTAGAAAAGAAGAAGGCTGATTCATACGTCGTTTAGTAATGAGGTGAGAAGATGAAGTGTAAAAAATGTGGAAATCCTCGAACAAGGAAGGTTAGAAAGACAGTACCAAATTCAAATCCTTCCCAGAAGGGTATTGTCTTTGTCTATGCTGTTTGCCCTAAGGGGCATAAATGCGACATGGAGGAATGATTAATGGAAGTAAAGATAGGAAACCACATCTTTGGGGACCATGAAATGGTTGAATCCATGCTCAAGACCGGCATGGCTAGACTTTACGACCTTTCACCGGGAAGTCGAGAAGCTCATGATGACGAAGCAATCTTCCTGAACGGGAAGAAGATCAAGTCCACCCCAGAGGAACGTAAGGCCTACTGGAAAAAGATACTGTCTCAACCCATGAAAGTGGAGACAGAAATTCAACCGGGAGAAGAGGTGCCTAACCCATGGCGGTAAAGATGGCAGGACCAAATCAGAAGGAAGAAATGCTCAAGGGACGATGCCCTTTCTGCGATATAGTCTTTGAATTTCCCAAGAAGGATCGAGTAGATGTAATTCTATTCGACAATTGGAGGAAGTACCACTATTGCGATGAGGCGAAGAAGCATGATGAAGAGAAAAGATCTAGGCCCAGTTAATACGACCGAATGTGGGATGGTCATTGAGAGGGCCGCCCTACCAAGGGGACAGATCCATAGGGACTATATAGCCCACTGCCTCCGTTGGTCCTACGTCTTGAAGCAGGTCAAGATTGGGATGAAGATTATAGATGTCGGTTGCGGGTCCTTTCCCTTACTCAAGGCACTCTACTCTAACAGATTGAAACCTTCTCTGTACTTGGGTGTAGACTTAAGGAAATCTGTCATTGAGAAGATGATGGCATTTAAGACTAACTTTCCTGTAATCGGGGTGAATACGGACATTAGGGTTGACAAGCTAAGTCATGCTGGTAGTTTATGCGATGAAGCATTTGATATCGCTGTCTGTCTAGAAGTCGTTGAACATTTTGAGGAGAGATATGTTGATCATGTTCTGTCAGAGATCAGAAGGGTTCTTAAGGTCGGAGGCCTACTCCTACTTTCTACTCCCAACTTTAACGGTTCAGCGGCTAAACATCACATTCATGAATATACCGCCGAAGAACTAGGCAAACATGTCTGGAAATACTTTACGGTTGAGAAGATGATTGGAACTTTTGCTAGCCAACGGGACATCGAACCGGTGCTTAGCCCGGCCGAGCGGGAAGTCTATGAGGGTTTAAAGAGCTGGTTCAAACCAGAAATAATTTCTGTCATGTTCTCTGCTCTACACCCCTTGGAAAGTAGGAATATCCTTTGGCTCTGCCGTAAAGAAGAGAAGGTTCGGATAGAAGATCAGGTGATGTACGGTTGAGTTGCAATCGGTTTAATGAGTATATGAAGACCTTAGAAGAGGACCCAACGAAACGTCATGCCCTGAAGGATGTCGTAGACATATTGAACCACTGCGTCGGTTGCAAAGAATGCAATGATGCCTATGACGACTGGTACTATTCCCCTAGCAACCCCAATTTCGAGAAGTACATGAATTGGGGAGATTCTAGATTTAGAAAGAAGGTGGAGGCGAGAAAGAATGGGAAACACGAGTAACTACCTTAGCAAGATCTTAAGGGTTCTTCAGGCCACGGATGGGGACATAGAAGGAATATTGGACGAACTTTGGGAAGAGGCATACAAGGCCGGTCACGAAGAAGGTTATGATCAGGGATTCAAGGAAGGCGAGACAAATGCCGGTTAAGACAATCTCTGCCGGTTCTAAGGAGGATGAACGAATTGGATATTCCGCTTGAACCCGTAATTGGATTTACAATCGTGGCCCTATGCTGCATTGCCCTCTACGCGTTTAGGAAGGTTGTTTGGCGTTAATAAGGAGGTGGAAGTATAGACAAAGATAAAGTTCAGCGGATTGCCGAGCAAATGGCACTAGAGACTCACGGTTGCGAATTCTATGAACTTTCACAAGAACACCAAGACCAAGTATGGACAGCAGCTGAAATTGATTATGAAGAACGTGAGATGGAAAAGGCCGACAGAATTCGAAAAGAGCAAAGCATTGGTCAGGGTTAACATGTCCATCATTGGGAATTTAGACAAGTGGGTCCTAGACAAGGATCCTCTCTTCATTCAACACCTTGACCGGCTTCAGACGTGCCATAGATGCAGGTTGAGAAAGGAAGGTCAGCATCAATGCCCCGGTCTAGGCAACCTGAACGCCAAGGTCATGTTCGTAGGGGAAGCACCGGGCAGGGTAGAGAATCCAGATCTAAGAGGTTTACCCTTCGTCGGGAACAGATCGAGTGACCTACTCTTGGATGCCGTCTATACCAACTGGCCGAAAGGGTACGACGAGGTCTTTGTGACGAACGTGGTCAAGTGCAACCCTCCCATGAATAGGAAACCAGAGGAAGACGAGATAAAGTCATGTTCACCTTTCCTTAGGGAAGAACTGGCCCTTGTCAAGCCGAAGGCTATTATTGCCTTGGGGAGGACCGCTTCTAACTGGTTCGGAATAAGAGAAAGTTTAAATACGGCGAGATGGTCTGAATATACGTGGAACGGGTGTCTGTTGTTCACGAAATTTCACCCAGCCTACGTCCTAAGGCTCGGTTATCAGGCTGTCCTTCAGTACATGGCTGAATTCAAACTCATGAAGAAGAGGATTGATGAAATTGCCTAAGAAAGAAAAGGTCAAATGTCGAACATGTGGGAAAGAAGGCGAAATCGAGTCTAACGTTCTAATGATTGAACAGGCGTTCAGGATTCATTTCGACGAAAACGGTTATGAATATTTCCTCTGTTTGGACTGTGAACCCAAAGAGAAACTGGAAGACAGGGATTATCCAGACGAGTTAGGAGAAGTAAGATGGTAATGTTAGTCATAATCGAAGGGGTAGATGGTACAGGAAAGAGCACCTTAATAGACTCCTTGAAGAGGTCATTCTCTCGGACCGTCTATGTATTCAATTTCTCATACCCCAAAAGCTGGGAAATGTTCCAAGAAGCGGCAATGGCCAGAGGAGAGTATTATGGGGCAATCAAGATCTTCAAGGTCATATTTGAGAAGGATCCTGATGCCGTCATAATCTGCGACAGGTTCCATCTTGGCGAATTCGCTTATGGACCGGTTATGAGGGGTTACCCGGAATGGTTGGCAGAAGAGGTTCTCAAAGTTGAAGACGAGATCCTTAAAGAGATTGGAAGGGATAACGTCAGGTTGATAATCACAGGGGTGTCTAAACCGGAAGTGGCGATGAAGAGGTCTAATAGAACCGGAGAATACCTCAAGGACCTGAAGGAATATACGGAAGTCAACCTGAGATACTCTTTAGCTGCTGATAAAACCAAACTTCCATGGATAGTTCTTCAACCAGACTATCTTAATCGGGGACAGATGCTTAAACGGGCAATAGGTTTCATAACGGAGAAATTGACATGAAGACAATTCAGTATAGTGAAAACGGGGAATACTATTACGTAAAGGATTTCGTTTGTGGTTTCTGTGACTGGACCGGGGTTGAGAAACTAAAGAAACTTCCTGAGGACTTTGTGGCGAATCCCAAAACTTTCTGTAATCTCTTAAGGGGATTTAGACAGTATGATGGTTCATACTATCGAGAACTTTTACCTTTCAATTTCTGGAAGGTTAGAAGTGGAAAACAGGTTCAAGTTCAAGATGATGATGAGTTAGTGAAGGATTATATCGCTTGTGGAAGACATTCAAAGGAGAAGATGAAACGATGAAAATTTTCAAAGGGAATAACGTGCCGGGCCTCTATGCTGACATCCTAAGAGAAATCCTCTGGGAAGGCAAAGAAGTTGGTCCTAGAGGTTTGAAGACGAAGGAACTTAGTCCGGTTTGTATAGAGGTTACGGATCCGAGGAGAAGGTTGTTCGGTCACCCTCATCGGAAGGATGTCAGCATTTTCACTTACATAGAAGGCCTTTGGATTCTGAGGGGAGAGGCTAACCCGGAAAGATTGGTTCACTATGCGAAGGCTGTAAGCGACTTTGTCAATCCGAATACCGGGTTAATGGACGGGGCGTACGGTCCTAGGATTAGGAAGGTACCTGTTCTACGGGACGGAAACGGATTCGAGATTAAGGGTCCGAGTGTCGTAACCATGGACCAGTTCAGGATAGCTCTTTACCGTCTGACTAAGGATCCTAACACTCGTCAAGCCGTTGTGGTTATTCATAATCCCGTGTATGATTGGAATAATCAGACTAAAGACCTACCATGCACTTTAACCTTTCAATTTCTTCTCCGGGACAGTCGACTGGACATGATCGTTAATATGAGGAGCCAAGATGCTTGGTGGGGATTCGTTTATGATACGGGAGAATTCCAATGGTTCCAAGAGATAATGGCCGGCTGGTTAGGAGTGGATCTAGGACGGTATATCCATGTTGATGGAAGCCTCCACTTGTATGAGAAGGATTGGGTAAAGGCTCAAGAGGTCGTGGATCACGACTTCAATTTCTCCATCTATGACCATGCTCAGACTCTTGACGGCAGACTCCGGAAGGCGGAGTTCGATGTGGCAGAACAGGATCTAGCCTTTTGGGAACAGGCCTGCAGGAAAGGAGATTTTGGTTCCGTGAATGAGTGGGGAGTATTCAATGATTTCTATCTCAATCTGGCCGACATCATCATGGCTTATAATCTGCGACTTGAGGGGCACAAGGAAGAAGCCTATGAAATAGTCAGACATAACAAAAGTGATTTAGGTTTAATCTATGAGACAAGGTGGAGAAGAAGTGCCGAGTAAAAAGAAGGAATTATTTCATAAGGAAGAAGTCCCGGAATCAATGATTGATCCGTGGGAGAAACCGACTCTTATCGTTAAAAGAAGGGATAGTTATGAACTCCATTTCAAGAACAGAGTGGAATTTATGACTTTAACGGGCAAGTATTTAGGCTGGAGTGAAGTTGAAGTTGTTGAGTGACAAACAGATTTTGGACCTAATAGCATCTGGTGATATCATGATTGAACCCTTCGAAAAGGAAAGGTTGGGTCCGGTAAGTTATGATCTGACTACTGAGAGTGAAAGTCAATTTCGGGGCGTTCACAAACTAGTGTCTAAGGAAACCATTAAACTGTCGAATAAGGTTGCTGGTTTAGTCTGTATGAGATCGAGAAGCACGATCGCGGGATGGGCAGCTTCTTACAGCCAACTTGTTGATCCCGGTTACTGTGGCAAACTGATCTTCCTCGCTTGGCAACCGGTTCCGACTCCCTATCTTGAAGTTGATAAGATGTTTCAGATCATGTTCTTCAAGGTTGGGGAAGTGGAGCAGGCTTATAATGAGAGGGAGTTGAGCACGGCCATGAATAGGAAAGGTTGGTCTCCGTGGTTGAGAGAAGCCGTAGACACTTTACCTCCAGATGAAGAGAAGGAATCAGGTCTTGAAACAGAGGTCCAAGAGAATCCTGTCATATAGGATCTTATCTATTGGGTCTGAATTCCTTATCGTCTATCTAGTCACAGGTTCAATTGTGATTCCTACCATCACTACTCCCGCCTGCATATTCATTCATACCGGTCTTCACTATCTTATTGAAAGGATCTGGAAAGATTGAACGAAATAGAAGGGATTAGGATTAAGCTTGGAAATGCCAAGAATATTTTTGACGTCATGGACTGTTGCAAGGATTGGAGAGAAATTTTAAGTCTCAGGATCAAGTCCACTCTTAGACCCTACCAATTACCTCTCTCTGACAAGATGATAGAATATGTCATTTCAGAAGGGATAATTGGAAACGAGATTAGCAGTCTCTGGTCTCGACAAAGTGGGAAGACTGAAACCGTTGCCTTCACGAGTTTAGTCTTAGGGACCTTCCATAACCTGTTTCTAGGAGAAGATTTCGGTTGTGGCCTCTTCGCCCCGGTTGAAAGCATGATCACCCACGTCACGAGGAACAGGGTCAGACAGAAGTACAAGATGATTAAACACTGGTTGGAAAGGGACGCCCATATAATTCAAACTGCCGGAGAAGGATATACCGCTGCAACCTTTACCCTTCTGAATCTGGTCAACAACAAGGAATTAACTATAAGGTCTCTATCCGCTGGAGAATCAGCCTCGATCATTGGTGAAACCTTTAACCTCTTGGTAATTGAACAGTCAGAAATTGTTGACGCCCTCAAACTTAAGACGGACATATTTCCTATGGGAGCAGCGAAGGGAGGAGTAAGAATAATGACCGGGACAACCTCACCTTACTTTAGGAATGAATACTTCAGGGAGGCTATTGAGAAGTGGAATAAGGATCCTAAACTGAACAAGTCCACTTCCGACTTCGTAGAGATGATAGACTGGAAAGAAGCGGCTAAGGTCTGTCCAGCATACTCCCGTTATGTAAAGAGGGAAAGAGATAAACTAGGGGAAGACTCAATAGAATTCAAGACCCAGTACGGTTTAGAGTGGGTAGGAGTAGCTCTTAAGTTCGTCGCTTGGGAAACCCTAGCCGTTCTCGAGCAGGACTACCAAGGTCTCAAGGAGAGGTTAAGGTTCTTTGCCGTGGATCCGGCTAGAGCAGGGGATTCAACAGTCGTTACAGTCATAGAACTAGACGGGGCGTCTATCCATATACTGGGCTGGTTAGAATTGGAAGGTCTAGACTTTGAGACCCATCAGGTCCCAACGATAGTGGAATGGTTGAAACAGTATGACCCTCTCAGGTACGGATTAGTTGACATTGCCGGTCTAGGTCGTCCCGTTTACGACATGCTTAAGAAAAGACTGTGGCCGTGGGCTAGACTAGATTCTTATTATCCATCTGCGTCGGGGAATGATGAGGTATTCAAGGCAATGGACCGGGAATTTGCTCATAAGAGAATCTTCTATCCCAAGACAGTGGCTGACGACCAGAAGAAGAACAAGGCCAAATTCATCGAGCAGATGTTGGATCTGGAGAGGAAATATACCGGGTTCAGCCTCAAACTTTCAGCCCCTCATATCAAGGGAAGGCATGACGACTACCCGTGTAGTTTAGCGATGGCTGTATATGCATTGAAGGAAAAAGCGTTCCACCCCGGCGTTTCTTATGTTGAATTTTAAGGGAGGTGAATGAGGATGATTAATGAAATAGTTTTTGCTAATCTTATTCATCTCGTCGCATTCGGAATAGGGATTTATGAACTCAGCAGACATATTAGAGTAGGTTGGGGCAGCGGGGCTAAGAGAATAAAGGAATGCCTAAGAAAGAAGCGAGAAAGATTACACACTATCGTCAAAGAAGAATCTGAAGAGACCGATAAAGAATTCTGTAAGAAGAAGTCTAATGAATGGGTTAAGTACGAAATGGCGGAAGATAAAGAGTAATATTTACTCTCGCCCGGTTTTACTTTCTTATTTATTCTTTTCATTTTTTAATATGGTTATCCATCTTATGGCCTACTCTATTAAAAATATTAAGCGAGTTCACGTTTAAATATTTCCGGACCCTATATCTTCTTAGGTGATTAATGTGCCTCCTATTCGTTATAGTGAAGAGGAAAGAGCGAAGCAGCACGCAGAAATTTTATGGCCGACAGTCCGGATACACACAGAGAAGGCTTGGGGATCAGGGACCATCGTCTATTCTGAAGTGAACGCTAAAGGGGAATTCGTCTCTTATGTCTTGACCTGCCATCACGTCATTGCCGACAATATCAAGATCGAGAAGAAATTCGATCATAGGGTCGGATATGACATCAAGAAGGAGATTAGAATACCGGTAGAGATAGAATTCTTCTATTACGAGAAAATGTCCAGATGCATGGGCATAGCTGGATCCTGCAAGGCTGATATAGTCGCTTATGACGAAGATGGTGACATTGCTCTCTTAGAATTCAAAAAGACGTCTAAGACCCAACCTGTAGCAACCTTATTCCCGAAGAATCGGGAAGATGAAGTTCATGTCTTTGACGAGGTATGGGCGTGCGGTGCAGCATTAGCCCACGAACCTATAGCCACTAAGGGCATCATAAACTTCATGAATGAAATCCTTGAGAATGGTGTCGAATACTGGATGAGCAGCGCCCAGATCATTTTCGGCAATTCCGGAGGATCCCTATTCAGGTATAGTGAGGAAAGAGACAAGTATGAATTTCTAGGCATGCCTGCCCGAATAAGCATCTCCATGTCCGGCTTCAGTGCTGATCCTATAACCCACATGGGGTTCTTTGTCCCCATAACTAGAATCTATGAATTCTTGGACAACCATTTCTTCCAGTACATATACGACAAGAACGAGACGTTCGAGACCTGCAAGAAGAAGATGGAAGACTTCAAGAAGGAACAGGAGAAACTATTACTAGCCAAATTCGGCGGTTCTCCAGAGCAAGACAAGAGGGAGAAATAGCAATGGGCTTGCTGAATGGAAAGTGTGACTCATGCGGAGAAAAGGTTGATGTCCTCTTTCCAGTCGGCATTCTAGACGAATTGCCCACGGGTGGAGAAGCTCATGTTCAACGTTGGTACTGCATCTCTTGCAAGGATACTCTAGAAGAAGAGGCGGGAGAGGCAGATGATAAGACCGACGATGATGATGAGCAGCCAAGACCTTTTAACCCGAAGTGATTAGATGCCAAGAGCAAAAATAGCGAAGAACCAGCCGAAGATACCCTCTTTTTCTAGGAGGGAGAAGGCATTAGCGGTTCTAGGAAGATTAGTCGGCGTAAAGCTGGAGAAGACCACTCCAGTCCAGCCAACTTTTGTCTTTGAACCAGAACCTCAGATCAGATACCCTGTTTATGATTACATCAATCTGTTTGAGGTAGCCACTACTTCATGGCCGCTCAGACGGGCATTCCGGGCGATCATTCAGGAATGCATAAGGAACCGTTGGACGATCAAACCGGCCTTTAAGTGGAAGTGTGACAAATGTGGCAAGACGTATGACCACACTCCGAATGAGAATCAATTGAAGGAAGGAGAAAAACCGAAGTGCGAGGCTAACGGGTGCGGTGCAGAATTAAGACAGCCATCTGAAGATCAGGCTAGGATTCTAGAACGTCTTCTTAAGAGACCGAATGGGGACTACCATTTCGATGACTTTGTTAAGTCATCTATATTCTACGACTTGTCCTTAGACGATTGGTACTGGGGCATGTCCTTCAAGCGGGTTCCTAAGACTGAAGGCGGCAAGGTGGTCGTTCAGGAGAAGAAGGTAGTCTACGAGAAGGTCCCTAAAGAAATATTCGTTGAGGATGCAAGGTTCATCTTCCCAGTGGCAGACGAATTTGGACACCTAGGCGGTTACGAATGGTTCTGTTCTGAATGTTATGACAAACAGCCTGGGGATCAGCCGGTAGTTGCTATCAGACAAGACATGAGTCTAGCAGACCGACAAAAGGCTATAATCTGTCCTCTCTGTGGGGAAGTAATGGAACAGACGGCCTACGTTCAGGAAATAGGCGGGATGGTGACGGCAAGGTTCACCAAGAACGAACTTATTCATGGGTCCAGTTCCAGAGTAGCACCTGCCCTCTTTGGGAATTCTAAGATCGTAAGCGTATGGAAGCTAGTTCAAACGGTCTTAGCCATGGACGACTATAATTGGGAAGTCTACAGCACCGGAAAGGTTGGAAGCATCATAGGATTTCCGGGAGAGGACCAGTTAGAAGTCGACGAGAAGAAGAAGGCCATAGAAGAGGAAATCAAGGCCCTTGACGCTAAAGACATCCAGAGTGGAAGGTACAAGTCTTCTAAGAAGATAAGGACCCTAATGCTCGGTCTCAAGAAGGACCAGCAACCGATCAGGATTCCTATCATGGAAGACATGAAGGCGATGCAGTCAATCGAATTCTACAGGCTTTACATGGAGGCCATTGCCGGAATATACGGGGTTACACCTGAATTCGTGAGCACGACGGACGTGGCCGGAGGAGGGATAAAACTCAAGATCGATGTTCAGAACAGGACGACTCAGGAGCATCAGGCTGGATTTGCAGATCTATTTAACGACGACCTACTCCCCAAGTTCGGGATAACCGACTGGTTGTTCATCTTCAATCCGATAGAGGGAAGGGACCAATTAAGGGACTCTCAGACCGAACACACTAAGGCTGCTACCGCCATGACTTGGGCTCAGGCTGGGTTCGATGTAAGCTTAGGACCCGGAAGAGAATTGATTGTCACCGGAAAAGCGAATATACCTAGGGTTCAAGAACCTTCTAGGGCGGGTGAAGCTCCTCGTTCTATGGAAGGCAAACCTGAATTTTGGCAGGGTGGAGAACCAACCCGTACAGGTGGAGAAAGATTAGAACTTCGTAAGCCAACCGAATATGCCGTCAGACTTCCAATCTCTTGGTACTCGATGAGCCAGATCAGGATCTTTGATAGAGTCTATGCTCTCAACAACGACAAGGATGAAGTCTACGTAATGATGAACATGCATGAAGTCGCTGAGACTAGGACTTCAGCAGTTAACCTCAACTATGCCGTGGCTAATCTGCTTGACGTCGCCTTGGACTACGTGGAAGAGAAATTAGAGGGGAAGAAAGGTTTCAATAGAAAGGACTTCAAGGCTGGGAAGAAGAAGATAGTCCTAGGATTCCGAAGAGCATTCGAACCGGAAATATTGATTGAACTTTCGACCTACTTAGACAATATCGGTCAAGAGAGTTTAGCCGAGAAATTTGACAACCTGAGGATGCGATTCGAACAGGTCAGGCCCAAGACTCTAGAGATTCCTGAAGAACCTATGTCCTCAACCGCATCTGGGGAAATGTTGGAAGCTATAGAACCAAGTCCACTGGGGCTTGAGCAGAAAAGTCTAGTTCAGGCACGGGCACCATTCGGGGTTGTGATGGTAGAGGAAACACTATTTAAGGCGTTCAAACTGATAATCAAATGGGCGCAGGAAGAAGTCGGCAAAGGGGAGAACAAGGAGAAGGTCATACACGAGGCCCTCATTAAGGCGAAGGGGACGCTGGACTCATCTTACGAGGAATTGATCAAACGGGCGATAGAGCATTCCCAGAGAAGGACGAGGAAGACGGCGGTCCTATCACCGGAGGAATTGAGGAGAATCAATGCTTACAAGGAGAATAGCCTAAACGATTTCGATAGGATCCTAAGGGATTCTCTAAAGGAGACGAAGAAGAATGACGGAGAAAGCACTGAGTAAATGGGCCATTCGTGCTCATGACGGCACCGAATATAGGAAGGTTGCTGTTTCAAGTTCAGGGGTGTTAAGTACAAGATGAGCGAGAAAGCGTTACCGGCAAGAAGTATTTACGGTTGGGACGGTACCAACTGGGTAAAGGTCAAAGTAGATGCAGATGGAAAAGTCTATATCACTAATACGGATTTGACTACACTTCTTTCAGAAATTCAAAATGCAACTTACGGATTGGAAGCCCTGAAGGATGCTATTGACGCTATTTCGTTAGGGTCAGGTGCTTCAGCCGAAGAAGTTTGGGAATATGTTGCTCGAACTCTTACTTCTGTACCGAGTGGTTCGGCACTTGAAGCCACTTTGACCGCAATAAAGGGAACAGGCTGGACAAACGAGACCTTGAAAGTAATAAAAGACGCGATTGATGTCATTGACGACTATGTGGATTCTGAAGTCGCCGCTATTAAGGCGAAAACTGATCTTCTATTTTCTGGAATAGCAACTGAGGCTAAACAAGACACCATCATCGCCAAAACAGGGAATTTACCTTCAGATCCCGCAGACGAATCCGCCGTAGAAGCAGCCATAACCGCCGCTCATTCTGCTACCGAGACGAAGATTGAGAGGAAAATAACTCACATGGATTTCTGGGCGGATAATACGGCGCAGGTCATTTTGACGACAGTAGCAACTGCCGATTATGCTCTGTCCGCTTTAACCGTGGCCGGAATACCTGTTGGAGCAACTTTAGTTCGTGTTGTCGCCCTGCTTAAGATAGCGGTTATTCGGGACACAAGCACTGCCAACAATGCTGTGAATGGAGCAACCGCCCTAAAAGTTGATGCTGATGTTGCTTATGGTTCATTGGTCACGGCTATAGACATTGCAGACAATTCATGGGCTGTTCTGGTGGCGAATGGTGCAGACCGGGGCGGGGACATTATGATTGGAGACAACGATGTCAAGACCGAAATAACCGGGAATGGGACTTTTTACGCCCGGTTAGAGAACATAGCCTGTGACGGGAACAATCTTAGCCTTGAAGACGTTGCTTGGGGAGTAAGGATTTATTTCTATTAGTGGTAAACAATGACTTGGATGACCGGCTGGGGCTATCGTAAAAGTCACGTTATTACAGCAAGTGCTGGTGCTGGAACTAATTATCAGAAGCAGATAACGGTTCATTACGGTGCTGGTGCTGATGGTGATGACGATGTCTATTGTACTGTTGGCGGAGTAGCCCATTGCAGAACAGACTTTGGAGACATAAGATTCACAGATAATGATGGGAATACTTTGCTTGACTGTTGGATGGAAAGCAAGGTTAATAGCGATAATGCTGTCTTCTGGGTTGAAGTTGCAGACGACTTAAGTACAGACCCAGTAACGATTTATGTTTATTACGGTAAAGCGGATGCTACTTATCCTTATCTTGCAACTGTCTTAGCTCAAGGAGAAGCTACATTTAGGTTCTTTGATGACTTTCTTGCGGCTAATATAGATTGGACTAACAAATGGCAATCAACCAAGCAGACAAATTTCTCAATTGAGAGTGGTGCATTGAAGATTGTGATGGGTACTACTGAAACAGAGCTAATCAACACAAAGAACTCTTATGGTGATGGATATGCTTCAAGTGCATTAATTCGTGCGGCTACAAGTGGCAAACGAGTCTTGAATATGAATAATGACATTCCAGCCACTTGGAGAGATAAGGATGCTGGAAGAGTGCTTTGGGTAATTGGGAAACTTCAAGTCGCGTTAAATGCTGTATTTAGTGAAGTTGTTGAAACCCAAGACTTAACAAATTACTATAAGAGTGAAATATATTGTCCAGCTTCTGGTAATGCTACGGTTACTCTGTTGAAAGCTGGAGTAGTAAAGCTAACAAAAACAGCCGCACCAGCTTACAGAACCGTCTATGTAAGCTTTGCCTCTTATGATGGTACGGCATATGTGGATGATGTTTATGTTAGAAAATATGTTAGTCCAGAACCAGCGCATAGCACTTGGGGAACAGAAGAAAGTCCCGTAAAAGGGAGTGGATCTATCGTCCCCTTAATGGAGGAAATGATGCTTGTCTGAAGGGAATTTCTGGACGAGCGACGAGGGGATACTCCTTCGCCTAGAGGATCTGGCTGGGGACTTTACTTTTAAGACTTACTGGAGAAGATTATAATGAATAGGCAGGAAGAGAAAAAATACCACAAGGATTACTATCAAACTCATAAGAAAAAATGGTTAATACCTAAAGATAGAAGAGAACAAATTAGAAGGGGGAGAAGAGAGAAGCATCAACGATTACGAAAACAGTGTATACTTCTTTTGGGCGGCAAATGTTCTAATCCTGCTTGTTTAGTTCCGGGTGGTTGCTCAGATACTCGTTGTTTTCATATTGATCACAAATTGAATAATGGTTCTCAAGAAAGAAGGAAGTGGGGTAATCAACTTAAATTTTACAAAAGGGTTTTGAGGCATCTTAGCGAATATCAGATTTTCTGTGCCAATTGCAATTGGATTAAACGGATAGAATTGAGAGAAGATGGGAGGAAAATCTAATGTCCTTTTGGTTAAGCGATGAAGGGATTTTACTAAGACTTGAAGATTTATCTAATGATTTTTCTTTCCGAGTGTACAATGGTGCCTTACTCGGGAATTTCAAAGAGGCAGGGTTCGAGAAGCTCGTCTGGGTAGGAGTAGAGGACGACAAGATCTGTGAGGATTGCTTAGACCACGTCGGACGGGTTTACAGGTCCTACGGATTTCTACCCAAGATGCCGAGGCATATTCGTTGCCGCTGTTTATGGGATATTCTAATGGAGTTGTAAAATGGAAACCAAAGAAGAACACAGAAAACGAAATCAAACTTATAGAGATCGGAATAGAGACAGGATCAATGGTTATTATCGACGTGTTCGGTTTGAAACAAAATTGGATTGTTTCAGGCATTACTCTCGAGGAAAAATGGTCTGCGCCTGTTGTGGGGAGTCAGAAATTATGTTCCTCTCATTAGATCATGTTAATGGTCATGGAGATGAACCTAGAAATAAATACGGGCATCATTTAGGCGGCATGCAATTGTATGTGAAATTAAGGAGAATGAAATATCCGGAAGGTTACCAAGTTCTCTGTTTCAATTGCAATTGTGCTAAGGGTTTTTATGGAGTATGTCCGCATCGTATCAAAGGAACAAATAAGGAGGAAAGAAAGAATGACGGAAGTGAAAGACCTAACCTATTCGAAGAGTCAAAGGAAGTCTAAACTGAAAGAGATCGTTAGACCAGACGGCACTAAGTACCAAGTGCCACAGGAATATTGGAGGGCAACAGTCCTAAGAGACCCAATGGGAGCAACGGCACAATTAGCTGCTCGGAACAAGGATCCTGACCTTGAGAAGATTAGGATAATGGACATACCCATCAAATCTTTCGTCGAGGCGCCGATCATAGATCTGGAGAAGCCAAATGAACCGATTCAGCCGCCCATCATTTCTAGGCCCATGGTTTCAAATCTCAATCAGGACACGGCTAAGCGGATAGGGTTTAGGTTTGCAGAAGAGGGTAAAACGAAAAAGAAGTGAGAGGATGAGACTGGATCCGAACAGCGTGATAAAGAGACCTAGGTTTCTAACTTCAACTCGAAGACCGGGGTACGATATAGACTTTCATCCTCGCGCTTTTGACAAGCCTCTTGCATGTCAGACTGGAAGACATCCTGCTCTAAGAAGGATTATTGGTCCCGGTGGCATACCTCATCTCTATTGCCCTAAATGTGGTTCAAGCATTGGGGAAGGTTTACACACCGGAACGTGGAGCAAAGACGACATAGACCGTTTGACGAAGATCAAGCAGGGATTATATTCGGCTCAGAAACCTAGGACGAAGAAAGAGATAATGAGGGAAGCTTGGGAGAAGCACCAAGCATCGGGAAGTCAACGTAAGGAACGAATGGAAGCTTCGATTGAGAGGTTTGTAAAAGAGCGAATGCTTGATGAATGACTTTTCTTCTAAGCCTATTAAGTTTCTTTATTTTGAAATAGCTAGGCTTAGGACCCTCTACGATTCTAAACCAGAAATACGTGAGGCCATAATAGAACGGTATGGACAGGTAGTGAAGGAACTTGATGGCAGAGGAGCCAAATGGTTCTGGGCACCTCATCTAATAGACCAATTCATTGACATCAAGAAGGCCTTTATTAAACCCAACAAGCCGGCATGGAGGATCTTTACTCCAGAAGAAGTCTTTGACATTTCCGGATTTGAACTTCCCGTTCTAGTTGACATCAAGATAGATGGGATGAGGCTTCAGATCCATAATGATGCAGGGGTGCAAATCTATTCTGAGGATGAAGGCCTCAACAAGACCCATAAGTTCAAGGAGCCTCTGGAGGATATAAAGAAGATTCCGGAAGGGACCATCCTAGACACGGAAGGAGTTCTAGTAGCTGACGGGCAGGTGCTTCATAGGACCAGCTTCATAGGTTACGTTAACGGGAAGGGGTTTGACGAGGAGAAGGACAAGCAGACCGAATTTTGGATCTTTGACGTCCTCAGATGGGGAAATAAGGATCTTACCGATGAGCCATTATCAGTCCGGTTATCCTACTTAAAGAAGGTTCCGGAATGCAAGCACCTGAAGGTGTTCAAGGCCGGGGAAGAGGCTTTCATCTGTAAGACTAGAGAAGAGGTTCTAACCGCGGTCAAGAAGGTTGCAGGGAAGAAAGGATCAGAAGGGGCAATGATTAAACTCCTTTCCAGCACATACGTCAAGGACATTCATAATAAAGGCTGGATAAAACTCAAGAACCTCAAGGAGGTAGATTGTCTAGTAGTTGAGATTGAACAACCCAAACACCAGAAGGGTCCTTTAGAAGGCAAACCCGTTGAGGGAGTATTCAACTATCATGTGGCCGCCGGTCCATACCCGGAAACTGACGGTAAGGTTCTCTTAGATAAGGTTCCAACTAAAGTCCGGGAGCACGAGGGGAAAGTCTATGCTCACCTCGGCAAGACTTTCAATACCGAGATCAAGGCGAAGGTCGGGGATATAATAAGGGTCTGGTCACCGGAAATAAACAGGTATGAGGTTAAGGATACGAAACTTTATACCTATGGAATCTATGAACCCAAGGTTCTGGAATGGGTTCACGAGAGGAATATACCGGATAGTCTGAACGTCCTCAATCGTTTGGCGGAACAGACTTCAGAATTGCATCCGAGAGAAATTAATAAGGCTGGGGATTGGTGTGTTGATGGCGGAGGAAATTGGATCACGATTTCTGGTACTCATGTCTGCGTGGGTATTAAAGATCAAATGGAATTTCAAGGGTCCAACCCTATTCAGGAGACTCGAGTTCGAGCAGCTTTATCTAGACTACCTTTGGAAGATCGTAAAGACTTCAAAAGGGTTTATATCCGGGATAGGTTGAGTCTATCCGGATATGACGCTACCTTTAAGAGGGATATTGATGGTTCTTCTTCCATGTTCGTGGCGAAAGAGACTTTGGAAGGTGAGGATTGGAACAATTTTTCTAATCACGTCATTTCTCACGAAGTAGGTCATAATGTATTCGTTAGAAATCTGACCGAAGATCAGTCTTCGGATTGGAGAACTTTCTTCTATGACGCAAAAGATAGTTTCCCGTCTGAGCATTCGCAAATAAATCCGGATGAAGGGTTCGCTGAGGCCTATAGCAGATATCAAACTGGTTTGCCGCTCGATCCCAAAATAAGAGACAAGATTGAGGGGCTCGGGATAAAGAGATGAAGAAGAAGATTTACTTAGATTCAAAATTCAACTCAGTTCTCAAATCTGGGGCCAAATATGAGGTTGAATTAACCATAGAAGATGAACGAACTGTCGAGGAAAAATGGAAAATTCTGACTGAAAAAGACCGGGTTGCTAAACAGGATGAAGGCGGGGATGGAGGACATTGGGTCACGGTTAACGGACGACACATCTTCATTGGGGATGAGGAGCAGGGGAATTGGGAAGTCAATTATGAGAAGGTGTCTGGTTCAAGGCAGAAAGTCGGAGAGAAGACTTACCTTTACAATCAGGATTCAGATGCCTTTCCCGAAGAAGAAAAGAAGAAGATCAGTTCAGCCCTTTTACTAGAGGACAACAAGATTAAGAATAGATTTTCTTCTGTCCTCTTAACCAAAGGGAAGGACTATTTTGGAATGAATTGGAGGGAATTTGACGGTGAGAAATGGGCTAACACCTTAGAAATTTCTAATTCATCCCCTGAAGCCGTAATGACGATGGAGCATGAATTCGGGCATGAATACACCAATTACGCTCGGGAAGAAGGATTGAATGAAGAATTCGAAACGGACTTTAAGAAGGCACGAAAAACTGACGGTTTAGATACAAGCGCATTTTCTCTTACCCCGGAACAGTCCAAGAAAGATATAGATGAAGACATCGCTAATGCCTACGCTGCCTACGTCGTGGATCCAAAAGCCCTTAAAGAGGCCAGCCCCAATCGTTATGAAGCCATTAGGGGTCTGGTTGAGAAGGTGAGGGGTAAACCATGAAGATAGAGAGGTTCACCGAAGAGAAGATTGAGACGATCATGGTCTCAGATGAGAATTTCAACTTGGTCATTTATGCCCCACCCGGGAAAATGAAGGACGAGGATGTTGAGGGGATCATTGAGGATTATCGGAGAAGGAAAGTGACTAAGGGGTTTAGAGAAGACCAGTCTTGGCTAGTCAAAGATGGGGATTGGATCACGGTTAATGGCAAACATGTCTTTATAGGTGAAGGAGAAAATTTTGAAATTGGCCTTCATGGTCCTAAATTTTCGGTTAGTAGAGAAGGTAATACAAGGAGTTACTCTCTTGAGGGCAGCAAAGGAAAGGCTGATGTTGACATTTATGATAAGGATTTAGCTGTGATTGACATCGTGGAAGTCCCTGAAAAGGAAAGAGGAAAAGGTTACGGAAGATATTTAGTGAATAGAATTGAGTCGGATCTTAGAGAGAGTGGGGTTAAAACCATTCACGTCAGTGCCGTTCCTTCTGCCATTCCTTTCTGGGATAAATTAGGATACAAACCCTATTTGGAGAAGCCGGACGTTTCAGGTCTTCCTCTACGGTCCGCAAACGCTAAACTTGAAGTCTGGGAAGGAAGAAGGGGTAAGGATCTAAAAAGTCTGGGGAAGAGGATGGAGAAAGAAGAATCCAATTCAATGTATCTACCTCGTCATTCCTGCATGCTTATCTGGTCCGGGGTTAAGACATTGATAGTGAAGGAGAAACACTTTGAAGGCATGCTCAAGAAGAAGATGAACCTCTGCGATGACAATTACAAATATGGCGACATTGTCCTTACCCGGATGTTCGAGATGACTAGGGAAGAGGTTGACAGGAGTAGGAAGAGGAGCAGGTTAACGGATCTGGATATGGAGGATTGGAAGGGAGCTAAAATCTTCTACGGGTATGACTTTGAATTCGAACCTTTAGAGGAACCGCAAGAGGTTAAGGTTCCACATGGCGCCCAAACCTTCTTTAATATCGAGAAGGCTGAAGGTCCTACCTTACCTGAATACGAGGGACTGGCTAAACCGGGTGAACCGTTACCAGACAAATATTACAAGTTCCATCCTAGTGTTAAGGATCCTAAGTTCGTACTTCAGAGGCATTATCCGACTGGGAAGAAGGTGCCAATAAAACCGGGTGAAGAAGAACCTCAGATGCACAAGAGCTTCGTAGTCGAGTATGACGAGAAGCATCCAGAAGCCTTGACCAGTCTAATGTCTGATCTGATAGACCAATACGAGGAACTAGACGAGAAGGAACGGGTCAAGATCGAGAAGAGCACATTCGGTGTCCTCTTCGAGGGTTTAGTGGTTAAGATCCGAGACCATTTGGATTTGAGGATGGAGATAAGCGATTCTAAATTAGTAGGCGTCACTATTCACCCACCGGTTCCGGGAGGAATAACGGCTTGGGACGCCTTTAAATCTCGCATGACCGGCGAAGAAAAGACTCAGGTCACGCCTAAGTACGAACACCCTCATCCTTGGTTGACTAGGGAAGGAGAATTAAGATTTCCAACGAGGCACAAGGAACCTCAAGAGGCCCATTACCTAGAAGTTGCTAGAATGGACATCATTGATACAGGACCGGTTAAGTTCGGGGTTCAGAGGGAAGACCTGCATGAATTCTTCTTCTATGGGAAGATCCTAAAAGGCCGATGGGTGATAAGGAAGCTGAAGATAGGAACAGAAGCAGCTCATTGGGCTTGGTTGCTAATGAAACCTTCCGACCAGAGACCGTTAGACCCTGTTCTGCATCGAGACGACGGGCACATCAAGATTGATAGAGTCTCTCAACCTTCAAGGGAAGAACGGGTACACATAGAAGAAGAGACTCAAGCAGCCAGAGCAGAACGGGGACAGGCAATCTAGGCCCTTATGCCGTCGAAGGTTATTGTCAGGGCTATTTGAATCTTGAATTCTAATTGTAATAATTCCCTAATTCCTTCAGACGTTATGAAGTATTGATGTCGGAAACGATCTGGTCTTGTACGGCCTAAACCCGGTCTGGTTCTAGACCAAGGCAATTTTTCTAAACTTGAGGATATGAGATTCTTCCTCTTCAATTCGGCTATGAGAGAATAGAAGTGTCCTAAGGGGAAGTCGAATTGAAGGGCTGACATCTTCTTCCTGATCTGGTAACGAGTGATGTAAGGATGGTCCTTAAGCACCTTGAGGATGATACATTTTTCTAGGATGTACTTGTCTCTCATACCTCGTCTTTACTCCAAATGAATTGGTCTATTAGACGAGGTAAATCACTAAGGTCTTTAAAATCATTCGAATCGAGACGTAGGATTCGAATACCAAATGAACTGATGTATTTATCCCGTTCAGCATCCCTCTCCTTCTGTCCCGGAATAGCCGTATGAAATATACCATCTACCTCAATTAGGAGCATTCGATCGAAGTCAAAGAAGTCTAGTTGATAAAAGGATCCTTTAGGAGAGGGGAATGGGCAATTGTGAATGAAATTATTCTCTTCATTGAGGAGGACTAAGGCGGCGAAGGTGTATTCCTCTAGGGCGGACCAGCAATTGACATAATACCGTTTAGACACGTTCGAGGAATACTTGATGAAGGCCCGTTCCTTAGCTGAAGTCGGAGGCATTGGCCGCTTAATCGCCTTCAAGAAGGCTCTGTAACCATTGAACCTGTGCATGATCATGTCATAGAGGAAAGGATCCTTCTTCTTGACCTTCTGGTATCTGGGCGAGTGATGTGGATCCGGGAATAGGGAAATGAAGATTTTCTTCAGTCTCTGTCTAGTCCAAGGATCATTCATTTCTCTCTTTAAACTTCTTGACAAATTCCATCATTCCCAAGAAAATATCTTTCTTCTTGGAGAGGCTCAATAATTCTCCAATATACCAGAAGTCCGAATATTCTTTAGCCGTTAGACGGATGAGAAGATTCTTATTGGTTCGGTTCTGGTCCTTCATCCTCAACACCTGCCTTCAAGAGGGCATTATATTGTTTACGATGATTGATGATATACTCTCGAAAAGCTTCTTCAACTATGTCCTCAATTTTTCGGTCACGCAAGTAACTGATTGCCTTCATTTGTCGCCAGAGACTATCATCGATCACCTTAATGAGCTTCTTCTTAGCCACTCGTATCCCTAATATTAGATAGGTTAATCCAATATTTAAATGTTTTAAAATTTAATTGAAGGGTTTATAAGTGTTCGATAGCTTCTATTGCTTGTACACTAGAGTGAGTAGCATGGCTAGTTGTGAACGAGAGAGATGCTTACCAGACACCCAACCCGGTCTTGATTCT
>Ga0315289_10001092_pt1 | contig 42409 bp, 38 predicted proteins | sample YL17G11_40_MG_FD_203452 | JGI IMG/M metagenome (GOLD analysis project Ga0315289, IMG submission 203452) | Sediment microbial communities from Yellowstone Lake, YNP, Wyoming, USA - YL17G11_40 | ecosystem: Environmental > Aquatic > Freshwater > Lake > Sediment | place: USA: Wyoming | collected... | reverse complement strand
AGTTCGGGTCATTCTATAATGTGATTATGACAAGGACGAGTGAGGCAGACACTAATCTACCGACGAACTGGACCCGTAACCTCTGGTATCGGGCGAATAAGGCTAACTATGGAGACAATGGTAACCCGGTGGATTATTTTATTTCAATTCATCATAATGGGTTGGAACCAGTAGGAACAAAAGGAACAGCGGTTTACTGGACTTCGGTAGTTAACACAGATAGCGGCGACGCCCGATTTTATGGCGTTTGGCGACCCGCGTGTGATGATTCTCTGTTGGCGATGAAAATCCATTTCAGGTTATTGGACTTGTGGCATTATCCAGATTTGTGCTCCAGTAGATGCAGTGGTGGCTCGTCAAGCATTTATTGTTGTGATGTTGATTATGCCGTTTTGAGAAACACGGTGATGCCTTCTGCTTTGTCTGAAGCCTCTAACCTTAATGACGCGGTTGAGGAAGGTCTTTTCAATGATCCAGGAACCGGTCACGCCGAAGCTGAAGCATTTGCTATATTCGAAGGTTGGGAAAGCCATAGAGATAACAGGGGTATTGCCATTGTAAAGAACGGCTATTCTGGAGGGAATGCGGGAAAGGTTGTTATTGCCGATTGGGCATGTCAGAATGATGATACTGTATCCTCCCCTTATGTTAGATGTTGGTTACACCTCGAACAGTACTGTCTTAAAGCCATAACTCCCCAGATTATCAATGGATATGAATATACTTTCCACCATTGGACACATTTGACCCCTTCGGGTGGACAAGTGGGGGAGGATCGCTATGACCCTGTGTGGCCTATTATCGTGCCGGGGGAATGGGATTACCATCGATACGTGGCTTATTTTTCCGGTGGTCCTTATTCAGCACAGGTTGTTTCTCCAAATGGTTGGGAGATCTGGCATGTGGGGGAGCAAAGAACTATTACATGGAACGTTTCAGTAGGAGCTGATTCAACTACTCTCGTAGACATCTTTTTGGACAGAAACGGTGGGAATGGTGGTTAACCTGAAAAATCGAAGGAGGGATGATGAAACAAAAAATTACTTGGGTATTATTGGTCGTTGTGTTGGCGTTCACGCTTGGAGGAAGCTGTCCGCCACCGAAGAGCCCTTGCGACCCAAGTCAGCAGGGCGGTGCAAAGATGAAAGTGGAATATGATTATCAAGAAGGTTATATCTTAGATGATTATGATAACTTATACCCCACCGTGTACTCCGCCTTCGAGTTTGTGGGAACAGAGATCACCATTTGCGAAGATGCCTCCTTTTCACCTGATGACACCACATTTTTTACGTCAGATGGTTTACTTAGGTTCGCACGACTGGACACGTTCTTCTATGCACATAAAACCTCCGGCTTAATTTATTATTTATCTTCGGCAGACGGTTTGGATCTAAATCACGCAAAAGGCTCGCTGGTTTATTGGGGAATTACAAAATTTACCACCCCAAATGTCCCCCCTAATCCTAAATGGTCGTTTATCTTTGTCGGAGACATACCAGAGGAATATTATGGAGGACGCTGGACAAAACATAGAACCGTCACATACACCACAATTCATGAGCTGGGACATCAAAGGGCGGGGTTAACACACCCGGAAGACTATTCTCAATATCATCATCCAACGTATCCCTGTATTATGCATACTTATCAAGATGTCACAAGCGAAGTCCTCAATACCATGGGTTTCTGCTGGGATACCACATCCGGAGACAATTGCAGGTATTTTTTAAGACAACAGAACCAAAAATAAGAAAGGAGTAAACAGAAATGAAACAAAAAAAACACTTCGTCATACTCGTAATGGTGGCAGTATTATTCACCGCATTTTGGAGCGCTAACTCATTTACGCAGACAACCAATGAGCACCCACTCAAAGCCACGATCTCTTTGGACAAAGAGAAGTTTTTAGTTAATGAAGCAATCTGGCTTACTATCATCATACAGAATATCTCTAAAGACAAAACTCTGGAGGCTTGCGCAGACCCTGTATCCGGTAAGGTGCGGATTGAGGTTGTATCGCAAGAAGGTGATACTATATACGGCGGATGCTTAATAGGTACGTTCGGTACACCACCCACGTTGGATCCCGGGGAGAAGGATGTCTATTTTGTTGATCTCGTAGGACCTATCTGCAACTATGGGATCGAACACGAAGATGCTTTGCATTATGGCAGACTTTTGCCTGAAGGAGAGTATAGTGTTCAAGCCACAGTCCTGTATCGTTACCAAGGAAAGACTATACCTATGCTAACTAATAAACTTGGCTTCAAAGTAGAAAAACCAAAAGGAAGTGAGAAAAAGGCTTACAACCTCTTGAAAGGGAAAAATGCAGAAAAGCTATGGAAGCTCATCAAGCAGTATCCAAACAGTGTATATAGAGACGCGGCTTTACAACTGGTGGCAAACTTTGATTACCATCCAGAAGAAGGAATGGAATTCATTGATAACAATCCTAATAGTGGTTATGTTGCATCTGTTATTTTTGCCGTTACGCCGAAAAAGGGAAAATCCGCAGAAAGAAAGAAATTCTATGAGGACATCATAAAAAAATATCCGAATACCAAAGCGGCCATGTATGCGGAAAATCAATTAGACAAATGGAGAAGGGGGAAAATCTGGGTGGATGAACCAATACCAGAAGATTAATTTTAGAGGAGGAATTGAAACAAAATTTGGGGTTACACCAATGCGTATCCGCAGCCCAACGTTCCTCCGGATCCAAAATGGTCTTACATCTTCGTTGGAGATATAGCAGAGGAGTATTATGGAGGAAGGTGGACAAAACATAGAACAGTGACTTACGCCACGATTCACGAACTCGGTCACCAAAGAGCTGGATTAACACATCCGGGTTCATTTCCACAATATCATCAAGCAACATACCCTTGTATTATGGATACAAATGTCACCACTGCGGTGCTCAACGCTATGGGATTCTGCTGGAGTTCGAATCCAGATTCTTCAGATAACTGTCGTTACTTTTTACAGCAACAAAACAGCAAATAACTGAAAGGAGATGGTAAAAATGGAACATGTAAAAATATTTGCGAGACTCCTCTTGATTTGTTTTGTATTCTGGACCCTCAGGTCAGCCAATGTTAGTTCACAAGTATATAATGCAGATGCTTTGAAATTCAGCATTTCACTCGACAAAGAAAGGTATTTGGTGAATGAGGCTATCACACTCACCTTGGTCTTGAAAAACGTTAATCCACAGAAAGTCTATGCACCAAGTTTAGATCCATCAGACAATCAGTTAACCATCTACGTGGTTTTCATTGACGGTGATACCTTAGAATCATCCTATATAAGTGGAAACATCCCAGGATGGAAATATCCAACGCTGGATTCGATGGAAAAAGATATCAATTTTATTAATCTTTTGGGTCCTATTTACTCCATAGGAACACTGAACCGAGACGCTATTTTCGGCAGGTTGATACCAGCCGGTGAATATACGGTTCAAGCTAAACTCTGGCACCGCCTTCAAGGACATGATGAAAACATCTTCTCAAGCAAAGTTAGTTTCAAAGTGGAACAACCCTCAAAGAAAATCGGGAAAATAGGTAAGCTCTTGCTTAATGCATGGTGGACAAAATGTATCAAGAACAGAGACTATCGAGGCGGTGCCAGTGACTTTATAGAAATCATCAATGAATATCCCAGTAGCCCATACGGGGATGGTGCTTATTATCATTTAGCGTATTTGTTTAGGCATGAACTTAAAAATGGATACAAAGGAGAAACTTACCAGTCAATCGCTAAAAGATATCTAGAGAGTTACCCCAACTCAGGCATGGTGGTTCGGTTCATAGAAGGGTTGCGACCTGGTCCAGGCAAAACTGCGGAAAGAAAGAAATTCTATGAGGATATCATCAAAAAATATCCCAACACTAAAGCGTCCATGTATGCTGAGAATCAATTGGACAAATGGAGAAGAGGAAAAATCTGGGTGGATGAACCAATAGAGTAAATGATAAAAATGAAGCAAACAAAAATAATTGCAAAAATCATCTTTATGCTAATGGTGGTATTAGGGGTTGCATTTTTTCCCGGTAATTTATTCACGCAGGCAATAAATGAGCAGCCGCTGAAAGCCACGATCTCCTTGGACAAAGAAAAGTTTTTTGTTAATGAAGCAATCTGGCTAAGCATCGTCATAGAAAATGTCTCTAAAGACAAGACTTTGGAGGCCTGTGCAGACCCTGTATCTGGGAAGGTGAGAATTGAGGTTGTCTCACATGAAGGTGATACTCTATACGGGGGATGCATAATAGGAACGGCGGTGGGCACACCTCCCACTTTGGAGCCGGGGGAGAGGGATATCTATTTTGTCGATCTGATAGGATCTATTTGCAACTATGGGATCAAACACGAAGATGCCTTGCATTATGGAAGACTTATACCCGAGGGGGAGTATTATATTCAAGCCTCAGTTCGGTATCGTTATCAGGGAAAGACTACACCTGTGTTCACTAATAAACTTAACTTCAAAGTGGAAAAGCCAAAAGGGGATGAAAAAAAGGCTTATGAGCTTTTGGTGAAAGGTCGGAAAAAATGCTACCCTGAGCAGAAATGGAAGGAAGGAAGGGAAATGATATGGAGAATGATTGAGCAGTATCCAAACAGTGTATACAGAGACGCGGCTTTGCAACTGGTGGCAAATTTTGATTACCATCCAGAAGAAGGAATGGAATTCATTGATAAGCATCCCAACAGCGGCTATGTAGCATCGGTCATATTTGCCGTTACGCCGAAAAAGGGAAAATCCGCAGAAAGAAAGAAATTCTATGAGGATATCATTAAAAAATATCCCAACACTAAAGCGGCTATGTATGCGGAAAATCAATTGGACAAATGGAGAAGAGGGAAAATCTGGGTGGATGAACCAATAGAATAAATGATAAAAATGAAGCAAACAAAAATAATTGCAAGAACCGTCTTGGTTGGTTTCATATTCTCGCTTATTGGATCAGCCAATGTAAACGCCCAAATATACGACGCGGCCGCCTTGAAATTCAGCATTTCGCTCGATAAGAACAGGTCTTTGGAGAATGAGGCTATCATACTCACTTTGCTCTTGGAAAACGCCGATTCGCGGAAAATCTATGCACCAAGCTTAAATCCATTAGACAATCAATTAAGCATTTACGTGGTTTCAATAGTGGGTGACACCTTGGAAGGGTCGTATATAAGTGGAAATGCACCAGGATGGAAATACCCGACTCTCGACTCATCGGAAAAAGATGTCAATTTTATTAATCTTTTGGGTCCTATTTATTCCATAGGTATACTAAGCGAAGAGGCTGTTTTCGAGAGGTCAATTCCAGTCGGCGAATATACTGTTCAAGCTAAACTCTGGCACCGTCTTCAAGGACACGATGAAAACATCTTTTCTAACAAACTTAATTTAAAAGTAGAGGAACCAAAAAGAGAAGAAAAAAAGGTGTATGATCTTTTGTGCTCCGGGTATAAGAAATTCAAGGCTCACAAACAGAAAGAGTCAATAGATGATTTTCTGAAAATCGCAAGAAAATTTCCCCACAGTGCATACATAGATGCGGCATACCACATGCTCTCCTATTACTACTGGTTCCATATGAAAACGTTGGCTGGCTACCAAGGCGAGGATTACAATTCCATCGCCAATAGATTCATACAAAATTATCCTAACTCTGGGTTGGTGGCTGAGTTCATAGAGGGACTACGACCTGGTCCAGGCAAACCAGTGGAAAGAAAGAAATTCTATGAAGACATCATCAAGAAATATCCTAACACAAAGGCTTCTATGTATGCGGAGAACCAATTGGACAAATGGAGAAGAGGGAAAATCTGGGTGGATGAACCAATAGAGTAATGTTAAAGGAGGTGTCTGAGATGATGAGAAAAATAATACTATTCTGGATTGCATTCTTCAGCCTAACTTGTCTCATTCTTGCGGGAGAGGCTGAAAAGGAATTAAAAAAGAAGGGGATTCACGTCGCTGAGCTCTCAGAGGAAGATAAAATTAATCTCCAAATAAATAAATTGGAGCAGGCAATACGGCAACAAAGCATTGGGGATGTAATTAGGATACTTTCCCCAGATTATTCAGAGGAGAACCCTTCATTTAACAAAAACCGTTTAAGCGAAATATTGGACAGTTCTTTCTCCAGCTTCGCTAAGAATAGAGGATTTTTGACCCAAGTGAATAAAAAAACTGGATGGACGGTAACCGCCATCCAAGACTTCTACATTCACAATGTCAAAATACAAATTGATCGGGACAAAGCTAAGATTGAATGCGATGTAGGATTTTTCTTGGCTTCAGACCAGATCACAAAGGAATCTTTGACATTTTCTAAGGTTGGTTCAAATTGGGTTTTGTTGGCCTCGCAACATTTTTTCAGTTTTATCGAAAATGCTTCCGCAAAGATTAGGGATAGTGGGCATTTCGCGGACGTTTTTGGCAACTCACCGATACTTTCCTTAACCGAAGAGGATTTTGCATCGACACATTTGCTGATACCTACTTTACTCTACATTTACAACGGCACTCCTATATCTCGTATGAACATGACCACAAGCCAACAGTTGTTTGGTTTTCGCCATAAGTTTGTTCAACCCTATGGGATAATGGCTGACGTGCAGGTCACGCCGGGAAGTAGCGATTTCACCTATGAATATTTGTGGGTGACCGAGGCCATGGGTGACTTTGTCGTCGCTTCTGATCAAGATGAGTGGATGGCTGACTATGGAGAATGGGGTAGCGGTATAGGTCAATTTAAGGGACCATATGGCATCTCCAATTTTCCTGGTCACTATTTTGTTGCAGATATGTTTAACAACCGGGTGATTACTTATTACTATGAAAAAGGGTGGGATGCTCCGACCTGGGAGGCTACCCTTACTGCTGATTTTGATTGGCCCATAGATGTAGACGCAAAAGATGTTCCTCGGACTTCACCTCCAGAAGATGTGCAGTATATAGCGGTGGCGGACTGGCGAAATCATCGAATAGTTTTCTTCCACGGTTGGCCTTATCGTCTCAACTTTGACAGATCTTATGGTCAGTATGGTTCTGGGCAAGGTCAATTTATCTTGCCCACTTCAGTTTGTTTTGGAAGGGATCCAGAGACCGGATGGCAGACCAATGAAGTCTTCGTTACCGACTCCGGAAATGACCGATTAGTCTGGCTCTATATAAACCCTGATACGAGTACCATCTACTGGCGCGGAACTTATCAGTTTCTTACTGATGTTGAACTTACCTCGGTGGACGTAGATAATAAGGGTTTGGTCTATGTGGTGGACAGGCGTAACGGAAAAGTGTATAAATTTGCTGTGTCCCAGGATTATCCTTACGACTTTTCACTTTTGGGAGTCTGGGGAGAAACGGGAACAGCAGATGGTCAGCTTGATCATCCCAATACGCTTCAGGTGGCACATGGAAGATATTGTCCTTATCCTGAGCCGTGTGTTCCCTTAACCAGCTTGGGCGATGTTTTTGTCACCGAATCCTGGGGAGACCTCACCGGGGTCAGAAGATTTGTTATCGCCGCAGATGTTTTGAATCTTTCCGCGACTTATGTTCCCTATAATGAAGATACTGGAGAAGGAAATTATATTTGGTACACCTACAATCTGACCGACTTTGCAAATGTGACCGAACAGGTATATCGAGGAGGTGAGGTTTGCACCACTTATAATCGTGGGGCTCTAAACTACGGTTCTCAAGGTGGCAACTGGAATGTGGATGGTCATCCCCACGGACAGAATTACACAGTCAAAATAACCGCCACCTCCATCTATGGACCCACAGTGGTGAAGACGGTGGATGTGTATGTCGACACCATGACCATCCATAATCCCATCATCCAGCGGGGCATTCGCTGTGAATTTCTAAATGACCCCTATAACTGGTGTGATGGATGCTACCAATGTATAAAAAAGGGCTATAGCTATACTGTCGATGTTCAAGCCTATGACCCACATGGTGATTCACTCACATACGAATGGTCGTGCGGTAAGGGTTACCTTATCTATGCAGGTAATTTTTGTAGGCGTATAACCATACCGGAAAATTATATCTGTTATCAGGCTCCCACCTTCGGTAAGAATGGAAGTGAATCCCCAAAAAGTTTTGAATCTTTCACCTCCACTAAGGATCGGCCTGACTTTATCGGGGTTACGGTCAGGAATCCATATGGAGGAGAAACCTCTTCTTCTGTAAACTTTACTCCATATGATGAATCGACCAGCTGTCTTTGTGGGGATGTTAACCATGATTCAAGCATAGACGCAAGTGATTTTGTCTTTCTTCTCAATTACCTCTTCGTGCACGGACCTTCTTTTCACCCAACAGAAATAGGAGACGTCAATAACGATTGTGTCGTGGATGTGAGTGATCTTATATATCTACTAAATTATCTTTTTGTTCATGGGCCACAACCTAAGTGCTGTTGGATTTATTATTAGTAGGGCTAATCATAGAAATTTCATCTCCTTCAGAATAAATCCGTAAAGCTTCACCATTTTGAACCTGCGAGACTTCAACTCTTTCTAATCTCTGGTTTTTTGAAGCTGGCACACCTTTTGCAAAGAGTTCCTATCGGTTGACCAATTTAAAGGTAATTGGTTTTACCTTGTGGTGAGCGTAGTCGAACTACCTCCTTCTTCTAAAGGACGCCCTGTCCTGCCTCTGGGCAACCAGCAGAGGCGGGATGGGGCGAAGAGAAAGGGAAGATTAAATATGTCCTATGGATCCTGCGGATAATTTTGCTAATGAACGCATTTCTTTCCTTCTTTTTACTCCTTTTCCCCCGCCAAAGGCGGGGGATCCCGCCCTTCGACAAGCTCAGGGCAGTGAGCAAAGTCGAACTGCTAAAAGCGGGACAAGTAGCCGTCCCCAGAAAGCTCCGCCTTTGCTTAGCCCATAGCGAGGGCAGAGCTTGAAAAACAGCGGAGGAGAGGAATGAACAAGAAGGGAGGTGAAAATTATGGTTGACTTTCCAACCGGGTTTCCTTAAAAGTTACATAAATTTTTTCAAAAAATTGTTGACACCTTATTTTCAAACCTTTACCTTACGGAGAAAGATAAGATGGTAATGAATAACCTCTGGAAGAGAAAAAAGGCAGTGATAGTGGCGGCAGTATTTCTTTTGACCCTCTGTGCTTTGGACTTAAACGCTTTACTGCTCCAAGGGAAAGCGGATGTCTCGCAAGCACAGGCTGTAGATTTTCAGATTCGCTGGCGCCATGCAATTACGGGACCGGATGGAAGAGTCCAATGTCCGGATGGAGGATTCGATTGCGTAGTTATCGTCTTGGGAAAGGACAAAGAGATCACGATTCCGCTGTTCCGTTAAGTGGAAACTAAAACCTGTAAGCCTGGTCAAGGTTAAATGTCCTTGGCCAGGCGGCTAAACATTCAAATGGTCAGCTTGAGGAGAAAACAACGTGTTAATGAATAATCTCTGGAAGAAAAAGGCGGCGGTGATCGTTGCGGCGGTTTTTATCTTGACTCTCCTTGCCCTGGACTTAAACGCATTGTTACTCCAAGGGAAATGGGATGTCTCACAGGCGCGAGCAGCACTGCCATTCTCGTATTACTTTGGTCACGCCATTTATTCACCTAATGGACAGATTCTGTGTCCGTGTTGTGGATGGACTTGCGCAGTTATCGTGTTGAAAAATAGGGAGATCACCATACCGCTAATTCCGTTAAAGTAACGGAAAATGAAAACTGTAGGTCTGGTCAGGGTTAAATGCCTCGGCCAGACCTACAAAATGGAAATGCTTAAATGATACAGAGCAAGCTAAAATCTTTTATAATATTAGCATTCATTCTGTTCCAGCTTTTCCCCGCTTTTGCCAAAGAGTCCCATTTCAATGAACTATTTAAACTCGTGAATGAATTCAAACTCGAACAGACGCAAGATACTGAAATAGGATACCTTTGCTCTTTCAAAGTTGATTCAAATGGGAATATTTGGATCGCCGATCTTGGACACTATTCTGAAGAAATGCCAAGTGCTGTTAAAAGTTATTCACCGCAGGGTAAACTGTTAAGAGTAATACAGGGAACAGATAAATTTAAATCAGCTCAGGATATGGATTTTGATTTGCGTAAACAAGTATATGTGGCGGATTTGTTTAACAAAATAGCCGTCTTTGATAGTTTAGGTAATTTCAAATATTCTTTCTCCACTGAGGACGAAAAGTCTTCTTGGGACATGAGTCCATTTAGCATCAGATATGATCCCAAAGGTGGTTATTTATTCATAGGAGCCCATCAAGGTTTCAGTGGTAAAGATAGTGTAGGGCAGTATCTCCATAAATATACGACCTCCGGCAAGCTCATTGGGTCTTTTCTTCCGATTGATAAAAATTTGATTCGTCTTGCACCAACAGACCCCAACCGAGTGTATCTTGATTTAGATCGAGACGGAAATATATGGTGCGTCCAAAGCATGGCATACGAAGTATTCAAATTCTCTCCCGGCGGTAAACTCATCCAAAAATTTCAAGGAAAATCCCGTTTCTATATTCCTCCTTATAAGCTTACAAGTCCTTCTGGTGTGAGAGCAATAAATGCTTGGATGAAGACTTGGACTCAAATAGCCAATTGTTTAGTTGCTGAAAATGGACTAATTTTGATCTCCCTTCAAACACATAAACCAACTGAATATGTGTTGGAGATATATAATCCGGATGGAAAACTTCTAGCAGGAGATATCCAAACCAACTACCGGCTTTTGGGGAAGGATAATAAAGGATTTCTTTATTTTCTCCTGGATGGTGAAAAGAAAGGTGAGTCTCAAGAATTCAAGATAGGTAAATTTTCACTGAACCTGAAACCGTAAAAATTTTTTTAAACTCACTACAAGCTGATGAAAATAAAATTCAGTTCTTTTATTGGGGGGGTGGTCATCTTAGCCTTAGTGGTTTTCAATCTACTTTTGTTGCAGAAAGATCGGGCACTAAGGAAAGATTTTGACCAGCTCTCCCAAAAAATCCAATTTTCCTCCACATTTTCTCCTTTACTAAGCAATGGAGGCCGTCCTTTCTGTCTTAGCTTCGTGAGTCCTGAAACGGGTAAACCATATAAGCCCAAATTGATTTTGCTTGTCTTCTTTTCTGCAAATGATTGTATTACGTGTCTTCAAGAAGCTCGCATATGGCAAGACCTGGATAAGGAATATCATAAGCGTGGATTAAGACTTATATGTATGGTTCCTTCCAATGACTCTTTGAAGACAAAAGAATTTGCCGAAGCAGAAAGTCTTGACCTTCCTTTGGCTTTTGTGGATAGTATCTATATAAAACAACGTATCGGAACTCCTCAAACACCTTTCAAGGTCCTTTTGGATAGCGTCCTAACTGTAGTTTATCTTAATGGACCCAATACCGAAATTGAAGATCAACAACGTTTCAAGAATGTGATAGAAAAGTGGTGTGCGCTTTCGCTTTAGGAATTCGAAATGGTGAGGATTCAAAACTGAGAAGCTAAGTTGCCCACCAAACTCTTTGCCGCTTCTTTTAGATCTGAAAGCACTTCCTTTTTCTCTTGATCTTTTAAGTAATTTTGTTTCAATTCGTCGTCTTTTATGTTATCACTTACTCTTTTTAAAACCTTTCCCGCCTTTTCCAATTCTTGGTATGCCCTTTCGATATGGTGTAAAGATAAAAGAAGCTTGCCTAAATAATGATGAATCCTCCATATCAACTCAGGATTTTGGAACTTTTCGGCAACCTGGAGGGCAGTTTCAAAATTTTCTTGAGCTAAGCTTAAATTTCCGCTCATCCATTCTTTCTTTCCGGAAATCAAATAAAACTCGGGCTGAAATAATACATAGCGGGGCAATCCAAAGCTCGGGGCTTTCCTTAAAAACTCTTGGGCTCTCTCTATATTTCCCCAATCCAAATATAACTTGCTATATTCTAAGTTCAGGGAAAGGAGTTCCTCCTGGGCATTTAACTTTTTTGCCAAATCCATCGCTTGATCCAAAAGGGTCAAAGCCTCTTGAAACTTCCCTTCTTTTTTGCGAAGATTACTTTTGATCTGATAAATATTGATCAAAGATCTTTTGTCATTTATTACATTTATGACTTTTGTGGTTTCTTCCAACAACTGTTCGGCTCTTCGATTATCATTCAAATTTATGAAAAATTTACTCAAGTTTATGGAAACTAAAATCTGTAATTCTTTATCCTGTATTTTTTCCGCGATGGTTTTAGCCTGACAGAAATGTTCATAAGCTTTTTGATAACGACCTAATTCGAAATGAATTATCCCTGACTCTTCGAATATGTATCCCTCTCGCTGTGTAAAATCGATTTCTAAGGCTAATTTCAACCCCCTTTGACAGAATTCTAAAGCGTTTTGATAATCTCCGATCTTTCGATAGGCATCCCCCAGGTTCTCCAGATTAAAAGTCATCTCCTTCTTGTTCTTTGTCTTTTCATTCAGTTTCAAAGATTCAAGGTAATAATTGATAGCCTGATGATATTCTCCCAATTCAAAAAATGTGATGCCGACATTATTTAAAGTGCGCGCTATCCACTCCTTGTTGTCCAGATCTCTATACACGGATAAAGCATCGGTGAAGTATTTCTCCGCCTTAGTGTATTGATGCTGTGACCAATAGACCAGACCCATATTATTTAAAGTGGAAGCCACATAGGATTTGTTTCCCAACTTTTGGTCTATCTTGAGTGCTTTCCGGAAGGAGGTGAGAGCATTTTCATATTGACTGTCTGTCCAATAAAGGAGTCCCATATAACTTAAGGTATTAGCATGCTCAAGAGGGTCGTCCAACTTTTGGTGGATCTTCATGGCTTTCTTAAGACACAAAATCCCTTTTTTATAATCGTGCTTCAACCGATAAGTCTCACCCAGATCATTATAGGTCTCCGCCAGCATTTTAAGATCCGAAGAACCTTTGAGTAGTTGCAACATAGTCTGATAGTCTTGTTCTGCCTGGTTAAGCTCCCCCACCCTTTTGCAAAAGTCAGCTTTCTTCATCGAAGCCACCACCTGTTTTTCCAAAGCTTTTTGTCTATCTGGAAATTTCGAGGAGACTTTTATGGCGTCTTCCAGATACCTTAATACCTCCTGGTTGGCAAACCTTTGTTCCATCTTTTCTGCGGATAGAAGCGCATATTGATAAGCCTTATCTGACTCTCCCGCTTCAAGATAGTGACGGGCTATCTCAAAAACCGATTCTTCGTCCTCCTTTGAGCTTAGCTCCTCGAGACGCTCTCCCACTTTTTTGTGCCAAAAGAGCCGTTTTGCCTCATCCCATCTCTGGTAAAGCAGATTCTGGAGGCTTTGATTAGCAAATTCATAATAAAGTTTTCCCCTGATCGGACTTACTTTTTCAATAAAAACCTGATCTTTTACTAAGACAAATAAAGTTTTAGTCAAATCCTTTTCAGCAAAAAGATCCAGCTTTCTTACAAGCTCGGAATCAAACTTCTTTCCTATCACTGCCACCAGGTTCAAGAAGTCAAGAGTTTTCTGGTCATATCTTTCCAGGTTCTTTAACAATACCGCTTCTATAGAATCGGGCACGGATGTTTGCTTTAATTTCTCGGAGTCGACTTCCCAAATGCAATCTTTTAGAAAGACGATCTGTTTTTCTAAAAGATATTTGAGCGCCTCGGTTAAGAAAAAAGGATTGCCCGAGGTATTCTGATGCAGGTAGGAGAAAGAACTTTCGGAAAATCTTTCTCTTTTCAGCTTGGAGCGAATGAACATCACACTCTTCTGGTAATCAAAGCGATCGAGTTTTATATGTTGGCACCATCTTTTATCTCTCCACCTATCTATCAATTCCTTCAAGGGGGTTTCCCCTTTTATCTCCTCCGGGCGGAAAGCACAAGCTAAAAAGATTTTGCTTTTTTTTATGTTTTGACCAAGATCGGAAAGAAATCTTATGGTCTGGAAATCTGCCCACTGGAGGTTATCCACTGCCAAAACCATAGGAAAAATCTGGGAGAAATGGGTCAAAGATTCTATGATCCCTTGATGAATCAAAGACTGTTGTTCGGAAAGAGAAGTGATTTTATCCTGGGGGTTTTCAAAAATCAACTTTAGGCTTTGGCTGAACTTCTCCTTCAGGGAAGGGTCACAATTTTCTAAATAAGGTTTCATTTTGTGTAAAATCTCGATCAAAGGTTGGTAAGCTTTGGTTTGATTTTCAAGACAGTTTGAATCCACATATAATATGCCGTCGAGCTGACATCTTATTTTTAGATTTTTAAAAAAGAAACTCTTGCCCACCCCTTGCTCACCAGCCAAAAGGACTCCCCCTCCCCCTGACGAGAGGGTTTGTTCTAAAAGCTTTGCTACTTGAGCTTCCTTTTCTTCCCTTGCTACCATCTCCCCGCTATACAGGTGACTCAAGAAGGTTTTCCTTTCAGCAATTTCTGAGTTCTCTCTTAGGTGCCCAGTTGCAAATGCTTTTACCTCGGAGGCACTTTGAGGACGCTGGGAAGGGGATTTTTCCAATAACTTTAGTATAAACCGATTTAAAGGCTCAGATAGATACGGATTCAGCTCTTTGGGAGGAACCGGCATTTGCTCCAGATGCCCAGACACGATCTTCATAGGATCATCTGAGAAGAAGGGGAGCTTCGAGGTCACCAGCTCGTAAAGAATAACCCCCAATGAATAAAGATCGGTTCTCTCATCCAAAGGCTCATCCAGAAACATCTCCGGAGCCATATAGGGGAGGGTTCCTTTGGCGGCTTTTCCTCTTTTGGTCCCGATTTCCTCCGACAAACCAAAATCCAAGAGTTTGAGATTGAAAATCCTCTCGGTGACCTTCAGGTTGTCCGGCTTCAAATCGCCATGAACTATCCCCCTTAAGTGAAGATATTCTAAAATATCGCAAATCTGCCAGATAAACTGATAAAGCCTCTCCGATTCCATCTGGATGGAATCTTGGCTTGATAGATCAAAACTTTGATAAAGGGTCTTGCCCTCAACGAATTCCATAGTGAAATAGGGAACTTCACCCGGGATAGGATCAAGAAGTGGAATCCCGTCTGGGTGTTCTCCCGAGCTTGATAGCTTTTCATATCCGAAATCGAAAACTTCAATCACTCCGGGATGTCGAAGCCGGGTCAAAAGAAGAAATTCGTTTTTGAAGCTTTCCAATACAAGTAGGTCTTGTTTTCCAATGGTAAGAATCTTTAAGGCTATCTCTTTTCTATTCCATAAATCATAAGCTTTGTATACTCTGCCTATTCCGCCTTCGCCTAAATCTTGGATTATCTTATAACGGTTAGAAAATCTGAAGGACCCCTTCTGGCTCAAGGCACTATTCGACAAGCTCATGGTGCTGACAGTTCGACTTCGCTCACTGTCCCTGAGCAAGGTCGAAGGGAGTGAAGGCGAAGCACAAAATTCGTGAAAGTTCGGTCTTGGGAGCCCCTCGGATTCCTGGACGACTTTCTCTTTTGGCATTTCTATGAAGAAAAAGGGAGTGTTTCTTTTCCTATGGACACAGACTTCGTGCTTGTGGAAGAAATAGATGATTAAAATTCATTTTTCTTTACTTCAACTGATTCTTCTCTTCGAGATCCATCGGACTTTTTTACCGGGAGGGTGATGGTGAAGGTGGTTCCCTGTCCGGGCGTGCTTTCTACCAAGATTTTGCCATGGTGGTTTCTGATGACCCTCTCACAAGTGACCAATCCAAATCCATGTCCGTCCTTTTTAGTGGTGAAACGTGGCTCGAAAATCTTTTCTAAAATCTCTTTGGAGATTCCAGGGCCGGTATCTTTTATCTTGACCTCTACCATTTCCTCTTTTTCCAGATAATCGGCGATGATGGTGATTGTTCCTTTGCGCTGCGGCAGGGTATTTATGGCCTCGGCCGCATTGTTGAAGAGGTTTAAGAATACCTGCTTAATCTGTCCGACATCGATATCCAGGGGAGGAAGTTCGGGGTCAAAGCGGGTGATAAATTTTACTGAAGAAAACTGTTTTTGAGGTTTTAAAGAGAATACCAGCTCCTGGATAACTGTCCTTAGATCATACTCTACCATCTGGCTCTCCAGCTTTGAGAAATCCATCAGCCCATCCGTGAATCTCTTCATATTCCCCACGCTCTCCTGAATAGCTTGAGTATTCTTCTCCACCTTGTCAAAGCTTCCTTTCTTTAAGTTTAGCGGCAGAAGTTCAGCGTTGTTCAAGATGATAGTCAGATAGTTGTTGAGCTCATGTCCGATGGAGGCGGCCATCTCCCCTTGAGCCACGAGCTTCTCCGAAAGGACCCGATACCTCTCCGAGATCACCTTCTCAGTTATGTCCTCGATCACCATGATCAATCCCATAGCTCGGTTATCATGGCTATTTAGGGGGCTTATCTTCAAAGACAAAACCATCTCCTCCGACTCGAACTGATGATAGGATCTGGCTTCTTCAAAAGATTCTCCAGTGTAGAGTACCTGGTAGCAGATTTTCTTCCACCTGCTTTTCTCTTCCGGGGGGACCACATCTAAAAGAAAGAGGTTCTTAAAAGAGAATTCCGCATGCTCCTCTTCCCAACCTACCCTTTTAAGTATCTCACGTGAGGCGTGGTTGGCAATGGTGATCTTAAGGTTATTGTCCACCACCACTATCCCAATAGGAGTTTTGTTGACCACATTCTCATTGTAGATTTTCATGGACAACAGGTTTCCATAAAGTTTGGCGTTCTCAATCGCTATAGCAGCTTGTCCGGCGAAAAGCTCAAAAAGATAAAGATCTGATTGCAGAAAGATATTGTTTTTAGAACTGTTATCCAAATACAGGATCCCAATGATTTTCTCTTTGCTTTTGAGAGGGACACACATGATCGATTTCAAGTCCAATTCCAAAATGCTTTTCTGCTTCGAGTATCTTTGGTCGTGCTGAGCGTCAGAGGCGTAGATGGATCTGCCAGTCTTAGCCACGCTGGTGGCGATGGACATAGATATCCTGAAATCCTCTTTGGATAAAGAATCTTTGCAGATATTGTATGCGGTCTTAAACTGCAGATTGCTTTCTTCATCCAAAAGCATAAGAAACCCGCGTTCTGCCCGCAAAAGCTTGATCGCCCGCTTCATCACCATCTGAAGAATGTCATCCAAAACCAAAGTGGAGTTGATGGCTTTGCTGATGTCCAACAAAGCCTCCAGATCGTCCCTTCTGAGCCGTGTGGAATCTTCTAATGATGTCCCCTTCTCTTCCGATTCAAGTCTGGGCTGGGCAGATTTGACCTGATCGAAGATAGACTCCATCTCACTCAACATATCATCGAGTTTCACTTTTTCTTCTTTGTCTTTAGCCCCGCCTTTGTTTTGGGTCTGGGAAATTTTTGTCTCTCCTAAAAGGACTCCCTCTTTGGTTTCTTTACATTCGCTCTTATCTGACTCTGACATATCTTTTTCTTCACCTCACTTAAGTCAACTTACACTTCAACAACAAGTTTGACTCTGTTATTCTTATCGGTTAGGAGATGAAATTGCTTAACTTAAGAAAGTCTTGAAATTTTCAAAAATGTCTGCTTTGGATCTTTGGGAAGTACTAAGGAGCTGTCCCGTCTTTAGCGGGATGGAGAGGGGGACAGGGGGAGAGGTCTTGTAGCCGCACTCTTCAGAGTGCGCAAACACTTGCGCAGACTAAGGTCTGCGGCTACAACTACGACTACATTCCCGTGCTCCCGCTGGATGTCATCCCAGACGGGAGCGCCCGCTCGTCTGGGAGAGTGATTCAGAATTTCCAATGCCAAGCATTCGTTCTAATTCCCAAACCAACTTAACTTTTTACGTTCTCATCGCAACTAACTCCATGGTTTATTTAGCTAGCTTTTTCGACAGTATTTGTGTGTAAAATCTGGTTTGCCCCCGAAGGTGAAGAGGTATGCATTTTAGAATAGGAAGAAAGATAAACATCGGAAGCAGACCGAGTAATTTTTTGTTGACAAAAAAAGTGTTTCTTGTATCTTGATAGTAGAAGTTGGTGTTTTTTTCACTTCTTGGCAGGTGAACTTGTGATGAGACTCTAAAGCTTCAGCTTAACAATTTAATTATACACTAAAGGAGCAATTATGCGAATCAAACTCTTTTTTGCTTTAGTTTTGATTTTTCTTCTTGGGCTGGCCCAGGCTAAGGGAGATGAGCTTATTCAGTCGGTCGATTTCTCTATTGCCGATTTGGTTTTCTCGACTTCACAAGGGTTCGACATCATATATCTGAAAGGTTGTGACATCACCGATCAGGTGGGAGAACCTCAGCTTCCAGTGAAACTTTTGCATGTAGCCTTGCCCCCAGGTTCAAAAATTGAGCAGGTGGTGGTAACCAAAGTGGAGAGCCAGACTCTCCCCAACGACTACCATATATTTCCGGCACAATCGCCACAAATTCTCTCCTTGAAGAATGAGCCCATCCCTTTCGTTCAGCCTAAACCAAAGGTTTACAGTTTGATGGAGGAATATCCGGGCAAGTTGGTAGAATACACTGAAACTGGATTTATGGGTGGGTATCAGTTAGCTGGCATTTTGGTCTATCCGCTTCAGTATATTCCAAGCCAAAAAAAGATTAAATTCTGTTCTCACATAGAATTTAAGGTGCGGTATTCTTTTGGGGGAAAGTCCCCCCTTCCGGTGATGAAAGGATCCCATGTGGGAAGGGCGCTTTATGAAGGTATTATGAAAAGGGCGGTTTTAAATCCTAAAGGCGTGTCTTTGAAACTAAAGGCTGAGGAGATCTCCTTTTCTTTGCTTCCTCCAGGCGATTACGAATATGTTATAATCACCGACACCACCTTTGTCTCCACTTTTCAAGCTTTAGCTGAGTGGAAGACCAAAAAGGGGGTCCCGGCTAAGATCATCACCACCAATTGGATTTATTCCCACTATTCAGGATACGATAATGCGGAGAAGGTGAGAAACTTCATCAAGGATGCTTATCAGAACTGGGGGACCATCTGGGTCTTATTGGGAGGTGATACCAACTTTGTTCCGGCAAGGATTGCCTGGGCCATGGACTGTGAGGCGGGATACTATCCCGACGAGAATGATATAAGATGCGATCTTTACTTTTCTGACTTGGATGGGGCCTGGGATGCCAACGGAAATCATATTTACGGAGAGGTGGAAGATTCCATCGACATGTATCCAGATGTCTTTGTGGGGAGAGCCTCTTGCAGCACTGTATCCAAGGCACAAGCTCTGGTTAACAAACTTTTGACTTACGAGAAAAATCCCCCTACCGACTACCAAACCAAGATGCTTTTCTGTGCGGAGATTTTATGGTCAGACCCTTACACCAACTCGGGCCTTGCAAAAGACTTAGTTGATGAAAGATATGTACCCCCTCAATTTGATCCCATCACCAAACTTTATGAGGCATTAGGAAATGAGAGCAGAGCCACGGTCATAGCCGCCATGAATGCAGGTCAAAATATCATTAATCATGATGGGCACGCTAATTATAGCGTGATGGGAATGGGGACCGGATATCTATATAACTCGGATATGGATGGGTTGCATAATCATCCTCGCAATTCTATTCTTTTTTCCATTGGCTGTTGGCCTGCGGCTTTTGATTATGATTGCATAGCTGAACATTTCATCAATAACTCCAATGGCGGAGGGGTGGCTTTCATAGGAAATTCAAGATATGGCTGGGGATCGCCGGGAAATCCTGAGCATGGGTATTCCGATCGGTACGATCAACAATTCTTTGCCGCTTTATTTTCAAGAGATTTTTATCACATCGGAGCCACGCTGGCAGATATGAAGGCTTTCTATGTCCCCAGATCACAACAGGAAAACGTTTACCGCTGGTGTATGTATGAAATCAATCTTTTAGGAGACCCGGAGATGCCTATCTGGACCAACCTGCCGGAATATTTGAGTGTGGAGTTTTCTGACACCATTCCAGAGGGACCCAGCTTATTCACTACTACCGTATTCAAAACCAATGGAAACTTAGAACCTGTACCTGGAGCTTTGGTATGCTTGATGAAAGGAGAAGAAGTTTACCAGCGGGGATTGACCAACTCGCAGGGACAAATCAATCTTAACATCTCTCCCTCATCCGTCGGAAAACTATATGTCACGGTAACTGCTCATAATTTCATCCCATATCAGGATAGTGCCTGGGTAATTTCTAACGGTGCTTATGTATTATATGAAAGTCATCTGATAAATGATACGGCTGGCGGCAATGGAGACGGATTAGTGAGTCCAGGGGAATCCATAAACATGCCGTTGGTCTTAAAAAATTATGGAAACGGCATCGCATCCAATGTAAGTGCTACCCTCCATTCAACCGGTGATTCTTATGTTACTCTAATTGACAGCTCACAGAACTTTGGGAACATAAATCCAGGGGAGACTGCCACCAGTCTGGGGGCGTATAATTTTTCTGTGGATTCAGATTGTCCCAATGGTCATGTGGTCTACTTTGGTTTGGAGATAAACGAAGAATCCGGAGGCTCATGGAGTAGCATAGTAGCTGTTACAGTGGTCACGCCCATCTTGAGATATCGTAGCTATTCGATCAATGATTTGGCTGGAAACGGCAATGGGATTCCGGAACCGGGTGAGACGTTTGACCTGATTGTTTCAGCAAAGAATGAAGGAACAGAGCTGGCACGGGAGGTTACGGGTGTTCTCTTGACATCCAATCCCTATGTCTACATCACTGATAGCACTGCAATCTTCAGCGACATTCCCTCTGGTGAAGTCAGGTCAGGGACTTTCGAGGCATACATTTCCCCGGATTGCCCGCTTACTAATTTCCCCTATTTTGGTCTACGGACTTCGACCAACGATGGGTATTTTTTCCAAGACAGCTTCATTTTGACCATTGGAGAGCCTGGGTTTGAGGATGATATGGAGGGGGGAGCAGGGGCATGGACTCACGGAGGCACAGGCGATCTATGGCATCTTTCCACCCACCGCGCCCATTCAGGAGATTTTAGCTGGTATAATGGAATAGAAGGTTCCTGGTATTTTAACAACAACATGAACTGTTGGCTTAGAAGTTCTTCCTTCATATTGGGACCCGCATCATATCTTAGCTTCTGGCTCTGGTATGATGTCACCAATTATGGGGTGGACGGGATATACGTGGAGATCGTTAACGCTTTAAGTGGTGTGGCGGACACATTGGATTTCATCGGGACCGGTGGGGCTTTGGATTCGGCTTTAAATACCGGAAACGACTGGTTGGAATATAACTACGATCTTTCCTTTCTTACTCCGGGCACCACTGTTCGGGCCAGGTTCACCTTTGTAAGTGACGCGGAATACTCTTACGATGGGGAAGGCTTTTACATAGACGATGTGAGGGTGGGACCGATGATAACTGCCATACCCGGAGATGTGACCAGCGATGGAAAAGTAGATATCGCAGACGTGGTCTTTTTGATTAATTATCTTTTCATAGCTGGACCGCCTCCCAATCCGTTCAAGAAGGGAGATGTCAATTGCGATGGAGAGGTGAGCATTGTCGATGTAGTTTATCTGATCAATTACTTATTTATAGGAGGACCTCCACCGCAAGAATGTGGATAGTTTCCTAATGGTGGTTTTCGCCAATAGCAATGGTCGTTGGTAAAAAGGATCCAACAAAAGGCTGTAGCTTTTGGTTTTGGATAAGAAAAAGCCCCCTCTTCTTTATTGAAGAAGGGGCTTTTTGCGAAAAGCCAACTATGGTGGCAGAAAAGACCAGATCATTCTTCTGTCACCTCCAGCACCTAACTTAAGTTAGGTGCTGGAGTACCTCAATACAAAAAACTATTTATCCCATATTTTCAATTATGGCTGTTCCGAATTCTGACGTCTTGAGCTTGGTGGCACCCTCCATCAACCTCTCCAAATCGTAAGTTACCCTCTTTTGTTTAATGGTCTCGGTGATTCCCTTGTAGATCAGTTGTGCCGCTTCTTTCCAGCCCATATATTCAAGCATGAAAGCACCAGATAAAATCAGTGAGCTGGGATTGATCACATCCTTGTCCGCATATTTGGGGGCGGTTCCATGGGTGGCTTCAAAAAGGGCATTGAAATCTCCGATATTTGCCCCAGGTGCCATGCCTAAGCCTCCCACCTGGGCGGCGCAAGCATCAGAAAGATAATCACCATTCAAATTGGGAGTGGCGACCACATCATACTCTTTGGTGCGGGTCAAAATCTGCTGGAACATGCTGTCAGCAATTCGGTCCTTAATCACGATCTTTCCCGGAGGGACTTGCCAATTGTAATCTTTCTCCAATTCGGCTTCGGTTATGACCTTATCTCTGAACTCCTTCAAAGCTGTCTGGTAGCCCCAATCCCTGAATGCTCCCTCGGTGTATTTCATTATGTTTCCCTTGTGAACCAAAGTGACTGAGGGGCGATTGTTCTCAATAGCATACTTTATTGCCTTTCGGACCAGTCTTCTTGTCCCGGTAACGCTGATCGGTTTAATTCCTATGCCTGAATCTGATCTTATTTTGGTCTTCAAGTTCTTGTTCAGCCAGGAGATCACTTTTTTTGCTTCCTTACCTCCTTTGGGCCATTCGATGCCGGCATAGACGTCTTCGGTATTCTCCCTGAAGATGATCACTTTCATATCCTCGGGATGCTTCACCGGTGAAGGAACTCCTTCAAAATATCTGACCGGTCTTACGCAGGCATACAAATTTAGAACCTGACGCAAGGTTACGTTTAAGCTTCTGAATCCCCCACCAACCGGTGTAGTCAAAGGACCTTTCAAAGCGACGACAAAATGTTTGATGGCTTTAAATGTATCCTTGGGAAGAACCTCCCCATACTTTTCCTGGGCGTTTTCTCCGGCGTAGATGTCGAACCAGACGATTTTTCTTTTGCCGCCGTAGGCTTTGTCTATGGATGCGTCCAACACCCTTCTGGCTGCCCGCATGATGTCCCGTCCGATCCCATCTCCCTCAATAACCGGGATAATGGGGTGATCAGGGATCTTTAGCTTATCGCCCTTAATTTCAATCTTCTCCCCCTCAGTGGGAACTGTGAGCTTATCAAATTTTACCATATCTCCTCCTGTGAAATGCTTGCGTTAGTTATTCAGAATTCGGAGGCGTAAAGCCTCCGCTACGCGTTAGATCGACTCATTTTCCCTTTGCCGTCCAAACAAAGTTCAATATGTCATCCTGATAATTTGGACTGTTACTATCCATAAGGAAGACCAAAAAATTATTTAACCTTCCATTATTGAAGACAGATATTCTCCCACTCACCTTCTTCTCTATCTAAATCCACATGGGCTTCAAAAAGCAAAAGATATTCCTTATCTGAAAGCATACGCCTGGCTTGATGAAATAAATTCCCAGCTAATTTGTTCGGTAAAATCCAGCTAGAATCAGCAAACCGATAATCTTCATAACTAATATTAAGACTGCTCAATACGAAATTTAGATTATTGATACTTGAACATAATTTCGTTTTCTTGTCGGTAGCTAAAATCGATAAGCAACTTTCTATTTCTCCGTCAGTTTTCTCCAATATGAAATCATATTTCTTGCCTTCGACTTCAAATAACACTGGCATACTCCTTATCGAACTTTTCATATACAATTCTAAAGATTTTGGCGCGATCTTCAAGATCCTCAAAGGGATAACCTAAATTGATGATGTCTTTTCTGCTTATGGACCGAACTTTCATATTTATAAGATATTGTTTGACTTCCTTGCTCAAATCAAAAACGTTTTTCCCTTTAGTTCCATGCCCCAAAACAATGGCTAATAAGTCCTCTGTACCAACTGCTTTAGGATTGTCACTCTCTAACAGCTTCTCCCTTGGCCGAATTCCCTCACTCATAAAGTTCCTTTGATTTACAGCTCTATTCTTACCTGCGATACCTTTAAAAAATTGACTTACAAGCTTCTTGACCTAATCAATCTAATTTAAAATCCCCATGCTTTTTGATATGCGCCAGAAGTCCACCGTCATTCAATATTTTAATCATCACTGAAGGCAAGGGAGCAAAAGTCAAGGTATGCCCATTGGTTTTGTCAATTATGGTCCCCTTTTCTAAATCCACCTCTAATTCGTCACCTTGATTGATTTTATCCGTATCGCAGATCAATACCGGAAGTCCCACGTTAATAGCGTTGCGATAAAAGATACGGGCAAATGATTTGGCTAAAACTGCGGATACTCCAGCTAATTTGATAATAGTGGGAGCATGTTCTCTGGATGATCCGCAGCCAAAGTTTGATCCTCCCACCACAAAATCTCCCTTTTGCATTTTCTGAGCAAATTGAGGATCTGCATCCTCTAAGACATGTTTTGCCAACTCGGGCAAATTTGATCTTAAGTGAAATAATCTTCCCGGCGCAATCAGATCTGTAGAGATGTCATCTCCAAATTTCCAAGTTTTTCCAGTAAGTATCATAAATTTCTCCTTTTTGTTCTCATAAAAGGCTTACGCCTTAACTCCAAGAGTTGATCCGGGAGTTAATCCGTTCACGGTGAATCCGTTCAGGATGAATCCGTAAGGATTTTATCTCTGCCCTCCAGTTTGGGAGGGGGTTGAACCCCCTCCCAAACAATCCCAACTTACTAACTCCTATCCAAATATCTTGCGTTTTATTGCCTCAATAACAATAGGAAAAAGAATCTCCTTTAACCAACTTGCTTTTTTAAGAATAGTCCAAAGCTTTTCTTTTATCCCTCCAATAGTAACGTTCCCATCGCTTATTGCGTCTTCTACTTCTTTTACTTCTTTTTTAAGTTGGTGGTTAGTTCGGGGGTCGCTTTTCAATTCTTGGTCAATTTTTTGATATATATTTGCGAACAAAGCTTGAACAGATGTTTGTTGTGATAACGTTGCATCACCTTCTAAGCTAATTGCCGAACCATGAATGTCACTTATATTTTGGGTCTTCGACTGATCGATTGTTACTGAAACCAATGGTAACTCTTGTTCCAACTTTTCCTCATTTTCAACAATATCTCTCCCAAATGCGGTAATTCGTGTAAGTAGAGTACCTTGATCTGTCTCACTCCGAATCTCAACGTAGTTCTTGTCACGAAGATAAAATAGGGCACTGTTTATCTCTGTAGCCCCAAGCGAAGTTTTAGAAGCAATCTGGTGGGTGAAAACCGGTTGCTGTGGGTTTATGTTATCAAACGAGGATAGTGCTTCCAGAACTTTTCTTCTTATTTCATTCTTTTTCACAAGACCCCTTATGGTAGCTGACTATTTTACACCTCGTTCGGGAGGGGGTCAACCCCCCCCCGAACGGTTAGGCTACCTTTTCTTCTTGCCGGTTTTTCTTTTCGGTCTCTTTTTGACCATGAATTCACGAGGGTCGGCGATCTCGCCGGCAATTGCAGTGGCGGCCGCTGTGGCTGGTGATGCCAAATAGATGAATCCTTCTGGATTCCCCATTCTCCCCTTGAAATTTCGATTCATGGTGGCAAGACAGGCTTCACCGTCTCCTAATATTCCTTCGTGCACCCCCACGCAGGGACCACATCCGGGAGCCAGAATGGACGCTCCGAATTCGACCAACGTTCTTATGTAACCCGCCTTCATTGCGTCTAAGAATACCGATTTGGATGCGGGAACAACAATCAATCTGGTTTTCGGATGTTTCTTCCTGCCTTCGATTATCTTGACTGCCTCTTTTAAGTCCTCCAATCTCCCGTTAGTGCAGGTGCCGATGAAGACTTGATCGATCTTTATCCCAGAGGCTTCACTGATAGGTTTAACATTATCCACGGTGTGCGGGAATGAGACCATAGGCTCTAACTCTGAGGCATTGATTTCGATCACCTTTTCATAGATGGCATCTTTGTCTGCTTGCAATTTTTTGAACTTGCTTACTCTCCCCTGTTGCCTTAGGAATTCCTTGGTAGTATTATCTGAAGCGATCAAACCCGCTTTTGCTCCAGCCTCCACCGCCATATTGGACAAGGTGAACCTTCCGCTCATCGACATTTTGTCAATAGTCTCTCCACAGAACTCCAAGGCTTTATAAGTAGCGCCATCTGCGCCGATCATCCCGATGAAATGCAGGATCAAATCTTTGGGATAAACCCCTTCCTGAAATTTTCCAGTCACTTCAACTTTAAAGGTCTCTGGAACTCTCAACCAGGTTTTCCCCAAGGCTATGCCGATGGCTACATCTGTGGATCCCATCCCCGTGGCGAAGGCACAAAGTGCTCCTCCGGTGCAGGTGTGCGAATCAGCACCGATCAGAATGTCACCCGGATTGAGATACGATTCCGCTATGATCTGATGACATACCCCTTCACCCACCTCAGAAAGGCAGGCACCAGTTTTTTCTGCAAATTTTCTTATGGTGATGTGATCGTTGGCTAATTCCCTTCGGGGAGAAGGAGCGGCATGATCTAAGAATAACACCGTTCTTTTCGGATTTTTCGCCTTCTCCAAATTTATCTTTTGAAGCTGTCTTATAGCTAAAGGTCCCGTGCCATCCTGAGTAAGGCAAACATCCACATTCACCAAAGCAATTTCACCTGCGGTCACCTCTCCGCCAGAGGCGGATCCGCCTTTGGCAGATTTTCCCGCATGGCTTCCGATTATTTTTTCTGCTAATGTTTTTCCCATGATAACCTCACTAAGAAACCTCAGTTTTTCTCAAAAACGCAAGATGAGTGCGTATGCATTCATACGAATCTCGCTACTCCGAAAAGATTAAAAGTAGCAGAGTTTGTCGAAGCAGAGCGAAGATCCCGATTTTCGGGGCTCTGCGTTGATCATCAAAAAAGTCCCGCTTTCCGGGACTATAAATTTAAAATAAAATCCGATTTAAGTCAACTATTCTTTTGTGAATTTTTTCACTTTTTGGAGTGTCAAAACGCGGTTTTTTACTCTCCGTTGTGTGCTTCGCCGAAGAAAAAAACTTGACTTCTGGAAAGAAATGGGCTAACATAATCGGAAACACAGGTGAACCAAAGTGAATAAACAGCCTCATCTTCAAGACATTCGGTCTGCTCACCAGCGAATTCGTCCTTACATTCACAAGACCCCGGTTATGACCTGCACTGCCTTAAACCTAATCACTGGAGCAAAACTTTTCTTCAAATGCGAGAATTTTCAGAAGACCGGTGCTTTCAAGTTTCGCGGTGCTTGTAATGCCATATTTTCCCTTTCTGGCCAAGAAGCCTCGCGGGGAGTCGTGACCCACTCGTCCGGCAATCATGCTGGGGCGCTGGCGTTGGCAGCTCTGAAACGGGGAATTGGTGCAAGAATTGTGATGCCCTCCGACGCATCTGCAGTGAAAATTGCCGCCGTGAAAAGTTATGGTGGAATTATCACTTTTTGTGAGCCGACTCTAACTTCGCGAGAGAATGCCGCAGAACAGATTATCAAAGAAACAGGCGCCATACTTATCCATCCGTCCAACGATTATCGGATCATCGCAGGACAGGCAACCGCCGCATTAGAATTAGTGGAGGAGATAGAAAATCTTGATTTCCTCCTTGCTCCTGTGGGTGGAGGCGGTTTGCTGAGCGGAACGGTAATTGCGGCTAAGGGACTAAATCCAAAAATAAAGGTGATGGGCTGTGAACCTAAAAATGCTGATGATGCTTACCGCTCCATAAAAGCAGGACGTATCATTCCATCTGAGAATCCGAACACGATTGCTGATGGGCTGAGAACGTCTCTGGGTGATAAAACCTTCCCCATCATTCGAGATCTGGTGGACGAGATTGTTTTAGCCACAGAAGAAGAAATCATCACCGCGATGCGATACATTTTTGAACGGATGAAAATCGTTGCGGAGCCATCTGCCGCTGTGCCTTTGGCAGTGTTATTATCCAACCAAATAAATGTAACAGATAAGAATGTAGGAATTATTATATCAGGCGGCAACGTAGATTTCAGCAAGTTCTTTGAAGAAATGCTTAAAGAGAATAAAAGTTGAAAAATATTATTCTGTTGCGTCAAGAGTAGAGCTCCTGACGCAACTTTTATCAAAATGTCTAAAAATATAGAAGACAAAAAAGCCTTCCTTACCCCTGCCGGAGCAATTATCGCTTTAATCTGTTTCTTCCTTCCGTGGGTCAAGGTCTCCTGTGCCGGTAGGATCAAAAACGTTTCTGGTGCAGAAATAGGAGGGATTTTTTGGCTTGTTTTTGTTGCGGCATTGGCGATAATGGTTGCATTTTTCTATTTCCGCAGCAAGAAACAACTTGAGAAATCAATGCCTGTCGCAATACTTGGTTCACTACTTGCATTAGCGGTCATGTTCATCAGATATATTAGTCTCTCTTGTGGACAAAGGAGCGTGTTTGCTAAAGCCGGGTCTAAAGTGATTGATTGCACCATTCAGGTTGGTGCTATTGGCACAATCATTGGTTTTATTTTGGCGATAGCTGGCTCGGTTTTCCTAAAACCAAAGTGTGAAAAAAGGGAAGGAGAGCATTAAAAAAGCTTGACTTTTGGAAAAATATGGGATAAAATGAAATGCATACTGAAGAACTCGTTAGGATATCAGGCAAGTAAAGGTTATCACATTTTGTGATTACATCGAACAGCGAAGAATTGCTAAGGAGACTGAATGAAGATTGAAGGCGTTGTATGGTTGAGAGATATTGTAGACAAACTCGCTTTCAAACATCGGGTCGAAACTGATGAGGTGGAACAGGTATTGAATGGCAGGCCAAAATTCCGTTTCGTTGAAAAAGGGGAGCGAAAAGATGAAGATGTATACGTGGCATTTGGACAAACCAACACTGGACGATACTTGTCGGTGCTTTTAATTTACAAGAAAACGAAAGAGGCGTTAATATTGAGCGCAAGAGATATGGCGAAAAAGGAGAGAAAACAATATGAGAAAAAGTAAGTCCAAGAATCTGCCCAGTTTCGGGTCTCTGGATGAACTCGTGGATTTTTTTGATACGCATGATCTTGGTGATTTTTGGGACGAAATGCCCGAAGCTCATTTCGAGGTGGATATCAAAAAACGGAGACATCTTATAGCTATTGATGCCGAACTTGCCAATAAACTTACTAAGATCGCGCGATCAAGGAAAACCTCCTCACAGGGAATCATCAATTCTTGGCTGAGAGAGAAGATGCAAGAGCAGGCATAGCACCAGTAAGTCAAGCATGGCGAAGCCTGTCCGCCAGAGGCGGATCCGTCTTCGGCGGACTTGACTGAATAAAGTAATTGTCACCCAGCCCCGCCAGGGGCGGGGCTGGGTTGACCTACAAATTCCCTTACATTTTCGCTACTTCCTGTTTAATCCAATCCGTCGTTACGCTCTTCGGTCGCTCGATAGAGAGACCCAAAGCTCGATCCCAGATCAGTTGGGCTAATACGCCCATAGCACGCGAGACGCCGAATAAGACAGTGTAAAAGTCATACTCTCTTACCCCGTAATACCATTGCAAAACTCCGGAATGTGCATCCACATTGGGCCAGGGGTTTTTGGCTTTGCCATGCTGGGTAAGAATGTCGGGTGCGGTTTCATATATCATACTGCAAAGTTTGAAAAGATCATCTTCCGGCATGTGCTTTAAGCAGAACTCCCGCTGAGCTACATATCTGGGATCTGTCTTTCTTAAAACCGCATGCCCATATCCGGGAATAACCTGTCCGCTGTTTAAAGTATCCCATAAGGCTTTACACAATTCATCCTTGGTAGGAACTCTTCCTCCCAATTTTTTCATCAAATTCTGAATCCAGCGCAAAACTTCCTGATTTGCCAGGCCATGCAAAGGTCCTGCCAATCCGTTCATGCCGGCGGCAAGAGAGTAATAAGCATCGGACAAGGCTGAGCCGACCAGATGAGTAGTGTGAGCACTGACGTTTCCCCCTTCATGGTCACAGTGCAGAACCAAATATAGTCTCATCAATTCGTAGTATTCGGGATTATCAATCCCCATCATGTGGGCAAAGTTTGCGCCCCAATCCAACTTCTTAATAGGACGAATCCTTTTTCCATCTTTATATGTTCGACGATAAATATAAGCGGCGATAGCGGGAAGTTTCGCCAACAGGTTCATCACGTCTTCATACATCGGATCCCAGTATTCGGTCTTGGGAATACCTTCATCGTATTTCTTGGCAAAAAGAGAGGTAGGCTGAAGAGACATAATCCCAATGGAAAATTGAGTCATGGGATGCATATCTTTGGGGAGGGCTTTAAGAATCCTCCAGGTTTCGTCAGGCACTTCTCCCCGGCTCTGCCACTCTTTTGTCACCTCTTTAACATCATCTTTTGTAGGAAGCTCCCCGGTCAAAAGGAGCCAGAAAATCCCTTCGGGCAAGGGCTCCTCACCTCCGGGTGCCTTAGGAAGTTTCTCTCGAACCTCTGGTATGTTAAATCCACGGAACCTTATTCCTTCCATGGGATCTAAAAGAGAGGTCTCCCAAACCATGCTTTTTATCCCCCTCATACCGCCGTAGGCTTGCTCGACCGTGGCTTGAGAAATCACTTTCTGTCCATGTTTTTTCACCAAGGATTTGATTTCATCCCTTAACTCTGGTATCTTTTTAGCAAGTTTTTCTTTCAAAGGCATATCAATTCCTCCTGTTTAGTTTTTGTGAATTATTTCACAAATTTTTATTTAAAAAAGAATTCAATTTCGATTTTGGCGTTTTTGGGAGAATCAGAGGCGTGCACTGAGTTTTCGGTGGTGTTTAGGGCTAAATCACGCCTGATGGTTCCCTTTTTCGCTTTCTCAGGATCGGTTGATCCGATCAATTCCCTCAAGTCTTTTACCGCATTTTTCTTTTTTAGCAAAGCTATCACCACTTTTCCTGAAGATACATATTTTACTAATTTATCAAAAAAAGGTTTTCCTCTATGGACCCGATAGAATCTCTTCGCCTGAGGAAGCGATAGTTTGAGCATCTTTAAATCCATTATCTCAAATCCACTCTTTTCCACTCTTTTCAAGATTTCGCCGATTAGGTTTCTTTTGACCGCATCGGGCTTGATCATTAAAAATGTCTTTTGCACTTTCGGTTAAAGTATGGAAACTTGTTAATCCCAAAGCCAAGCCATGAAGGCTTGGCTACGCGCTACGCGCTTTGGGCTAAGTGTGAGAATTTTGTATCCACATGTCCAAGCCATGAAGGCTTGGCTACGCGTTTTAAAGTACCATTGGGAGCGAGTAAAAGGAGTGATGGAATTTCAAAAGATTGCTTCGTCACTCCGTTCCTCGCAATGACAGTTCTTTAATGGGTTCTTATTTGTTAGCTTTTAACGAGATTTTCTACCTCTTTTCCTTCGGGCTAATTCAAAACCTATCTCCAAAGCCTGAAGATTTTTTTCCTCGGTTCCCTTGGGAGCTCTTCTTTGCACTACCTCCGATAATCCTTTTTTTGAGACTATTTTGGTTAAGGAAGCGATGGTCCCTAAAGCGATGATATTAGCCACCATAGGAGTGCCAATACGGTCACGGGCAAGCTGGGTAAAAGGAAAAGCATAAACCTCACGCGCCGGAAGCTGGGTGACTAAGCCGGAATCCACAATTAAGATTCCATCCTCCTTAAGGGCCTGATAATATGTGTCACATGCTTCTTGAGTCAGACACAAAAGCAGATCGATCTGGATGGGCTTAGGATAATAAATCTCCTTTGAGCTTACCACCAAATCCGATCGGCTTGCCCCTCCTCTGGCTTCAGGGCCATAACTTTGGGTCTGGACTACATTTTTGCCATCGTTTATCCCAATAGCCTCAGCCAAGATCATTCCGGCAAGGACCATCCCCTGCCCCCCTGAACCAGACAATCTGATTTCGCATCTATCGTTTGTCTCTATACTCTTTTTGGCTTTATCCATTTCTTCACGAATCTTTATTGACGTTTATCAAAAAGATGCCTCAAGAAATAAAATTGAGGATGGAAGTAGTGGAGTGTCAAGCTTTAGCTTGACCTGGAATTCAATGACAAATGGCTTTCATTCGGTTCACCTAAAGGTGAACACTCCAGCCTGTCCCTCTATCCTTCCATATCACATCTTTTTTTGGGCTTCGGCTATCACCTTGTCATATTCCTCGCAATATTCCGGAAACTCGATATCCCATAAAACCCCGGTCAGAAATTTATCTCTCAATTTCTCCGGCGCAACTTTTCCGACGGCGCTGATGGGGATGGCATGATCCCTTTGCCACTTCAGCATCTCCACGGCATTGCCCTCTTTGTTTAGCCTTCCATAAAGGGTAGGACAATGGCTTATCACCTCCACCAAGGAGAACCCTTTCTTAAGCATGGACTGCTCGACCAGCTTCTCTAACTGAACCACATGGTAAGCTGTGCCTCTTGCCACAAAAGGTGCTCCGGCCGCAATAGCTAATTTGGAAATGTCGAAAGCCCTCTCCCGGTTTCCATAGGGAGCCGTGGTGCCAAGCTTCATAAAAGGAGTGGAGGGTGAAAACTGTCCCCCGGTCATTCCATAGGTTTGATTATTGATCAAAATACAGGCCAAATCGATATTGCGTCTACATGCATGAATAAAATGATTACCTCCGATGGCTAAAGCATCGCCATCGCCGGTGATCACAATTACCTTCAGATTGGGTTTGGCCAATTTGATCCCGGTGGCGAAAGCCAAAGGTCTCCCGTGGGTGGTATGTAGGGTATTGAAATCGACATATACCGGCATTCGACTGGAGCATCCAATCCCTGAAACCATCACCACCTCATCCCGGGAAAGCTTGAGCTTATCTATCGCTCGGATGATCGCTCCCATGACGATCCCGATGCCACATCCCGCACACCATACGTTGGGAAATTTCTTTTTGGTTCTCAAATAATGATGGGTAACTTTGGGCATCAGCTCCATATTATTTTTCCTCCCGGATTTTATGAAAAATCTGATCCGGGGTGATCAGTTCGGAATCGTATCGGGTAAGTCCTCGCACCCGGGTCTTCCCCCGATTCACCCGATTCACCTCACCGATGAGCTGCCCTTGGTTGAGCTCGGCTACAATGATCAAATCCAGCTGTTCTAGGATACGCTCCATGTATTCATCCGGAAAGGGCCAAATGGTTAGAGGTTGAATTAGTCCCACCTTCATTCTTTTCTCCCGAGCCATACGGATGGCTTGTCTGGCTGCTCGGGCCACATTTCCATAAGCAAAAATGGCCACATCGGCATCCTCCATGAACTCCTCTTTGACCTCGATTATGTCATTTAGATTATGGGTGATCTTGTTTTTTAGTTTATCCAGTTTTTCTCTGATCTCCTCCGGCCTCCCCGTGGGAAAGCCAAAAGGATCGTGAGTCAGCCCCGTGATATTGAACCTATATCCCTCTCCGAAAGAGGCCATGGGCGAGACAAAATGCGGGTTTATCTCAAAATGTTCGTACCATTCGGGAGGAACCGTGGGTTTCATGCGATTAATTATTTTTATCTCGCTGGGATTTGGTAAACTGACCTTCTCCCGCATATGTCCTACCACCTCATCCATCAGCACTATCACCGGAGTTCTATATTTCTCAGAAAGATTAAATGCCCGGATGGTTAAATCGAAACATTCTCTAACTGAGGAGGGACCTAAGGCAATGGCCTGATAATCTCCGTGAGTGCCCCAGCGTGCCTGCATGGTATCCGATTGGGAAACCTTGGTGGGCAAGCCGGTGGAGGGACCGCCTCTCTGGACCTCCACGATTACGCAAGGGACCTCCGCCATGTAAGCATATCCGATATTCTCCTGCATCAGGGAAAAACCCGGACCGCTGGTGGCGGTCATCGACTTCACCCCGGCCACAGATGCTCCGATCACCGCGGCTATGCTGGCAATCTCATCCTCCATTTGGATGAACTTCCCTCCCACCTTAGGCAACTGGCGCGCCAAATACTCTGCTATCTCGGTGGAGGGGGTGATGGGATAACCGCCAAAGAAACGCACACCGGCAGCAATTGCTCCCTCCGCACAAGCCTGGTTGCCTTGCAAAAGCCTCTCTTTTTGGTCAACCATCATGCTCATTTTTCTTCTTTGGATTCTTCTTTCTCTTTTACCTTTACTGCGATGGCAAAGTCTGGACACCGGAGTTCACACATTCCACACAAGGTGCATTTCTCCGGATAAGTGAGTATGGGCAAACCATCTTCGTTCGAGGTCAAAGCTCCGGTGGGGCAGAATGCCACGCAGATGCCACATTTTTTACACCAAGCTTCGAATACACGAATCTTTTCCTCCCCTTTTTCTTTATCCGTCAAAGTTGCCTTTTTCGTCTCATCCGCCAATTTCAAATTCCTTCCATCCGTATAAAAATAGCTTGACTTTAATGAATCCATATAATAAACTTATTACGACAAAAGTCAAGTCTTTTGACGAAAATTTGTTGCTTTTTTCACTGACTTCAAATATTCGTATGAATGCATGCGCATATGAAATCGATCAATTACAAATTTAGAGAAAAACTTAATTCCACCATAGGGGGAGAGGCTCACAACTTTTGTTATCAGTGCGGAGCCTGTGTGGGAGATTGTCCTGCGGCTATGTATTCTCCGGACTTCAACCCGCGGGAAATCCTTTTGAAGGCAATCTTGGGGGATGAGGAGACTTTAACCGGAGAGAATTCCCCCATCTGGAACTGCACCAACTGTTATACCTGCTATGAAAGATGCCCTCAGGCAGTGAGACCGGTGGAGGTGATCATCGCCCTGAAAAACATCTGCTTTGAAAAAGTGACCAGTGCGCCTGAGGTAAGAGAAATAGTAGATAGTGTTAAAACGACCGGTCGGACGGTCAAGATAACGTCTTTATCAGATAGAAGAAGAAAAGAGTTGGGCTTAAAAGAAGCAAAGATGGTCCCTATGGAGGAGTTAAAGGAGCTCTTTGAGCCGTAAAAGGGTTCTTTTGTCGACAGTTTTTGTCGAGACATGAATTTCGACTAACCATTTCTGAAAAACTACTTCCGCTCTTTGTGGATGTTATCATCCACAAGAAAAAATAGTATTGAGGATGGCAACATCCTCGCTAAATACAAAACTTATTTTCGGACTCTAAAATGAAATACGCACCTTTTTTCGGATGTATGATTACGGTTAAATATCCCCAGATGGAAGCCGCGGTCAGAAAAACCGCGGAGAATTTGGGAATGGAATTGGTGGATTTAGAGGGCTTTTCTTGTTGTCCCGATCCCATCTATTTTAAAGCCACGGATAAGCTGATCTGGCTTACCATCGCGGCTCGGAATATCTGCATAGCCGAGGAAGCTGGACTCGATCTGGTGACCATGTGTTCTGGATGCACCGCTACCCTATCCGAAGCCAATTTTCATCTTTCCAATGAACCTGAATTGAAGGAGAAGGTGAATAAGCGTTTAAAAAAGATTGGAAAAGAATACAAAGGCACGATATCTGTCAGGCATATTGTTACTGTTTTGCGAGATGATTTGGGAATCGAAAAGGTTAAAAAGTCGGTTAAGCGACCTTTAAACAACATCAAGGTGGGAATTCACTATGGCTGCCACCTTTTGAAGCCTTCGGAGATAATGCGGGTGGACGATCCGGATTATCCTACTATTTTGGAAAATCTGTTTGGAGCCATCGGAGCCCAGGTAATTCATCATGAAAAACAAACCCTCTGTTGCGGAAAAGCCTGCATGTCTGAGTCCATCCCTGAAAAAATGACCTATGACGTTTTGACCTCCCTTAAAAGATCGGGTGCAGACTGCATGGGTCTGATCTGCCCTACCTGTTTCGATGAATTCGATTTGGGACAGATAAAGCTTTCGAGAAAACTCAACCAGGATTTGACCATACCAATCATATACTATTTCCAATTGTTAGGCTTAGCTCAGGGTCTTTCCCCCCAAGAGGTGGGACTAAACCTACATAAGACCAAAACCGATAATATAATTAAAAAGTTGAATAATTCTCATTCTTGAGAAAAAAACACTACCGGTCGAGCCTTCCGAAGGATACTTAGCAAAATCTTCTAAAACAAAAGATGATGACGATTAAGACCAGCAGAGTCTTTTCAATAATTTTCGTAGTTCTGACAATTCTTCTTTTGTCTGCTTGCAGTAAAAAGCCAACACCGCCGCCTCCTTCCTTGCCCCAATGGACCATTCTGGGTTACTTCGATGGAAATAACGACCAAGACAAGAAGATAGTGAGTGGGAAGACCTTTTCCTATGTGATCAAGGATGTCCAGGAGATGGAAAAGGTGGGATCTACCCAGGACGTCCAGATCGTCGTAATGTTAGGCTCCTTCAAAACCAAGGGGAACTGTAATTATTACTTCATAGAGAAATGTTTGGGTGATTGTGATTCTACCGATTCGATCAGCTCGAAAGTCTTAGATAGTTTGGGCATAAAGGATATGTCCAATCCTCAGAATCTAAGGGATTTCATTAAATATGGGGTGGAGCATTATCCCGCTCAACATTATGTGTTGATCATCAATGACCATGGAGACGGATGGAGAGGAGTCTGTTCTGACAGCATAAACGGCGACCAATCGCTGATGACCTTGCCAGAGCTTTCTTTTGCCCTTTCCGGTTACAAGTTTGACATAATCGTTTTCGACGCCCCCTCCATGTCCATGGTGGAGGTGGCATATCAATTGAAAGATAAAGCCAACTATTTAGTTTTATCCCAATATCGTGACTTCAGGCGAAATATATTATGTTTTGGCATGTGGTTGCAGGATTTAACTATCAGCCCGAATATGAGCGTAAGAAGTTTAGCCCGCGAGATAACCCAAACAACTTATACGACCGCTGTGGATCAAGGAATAGCGGTTAATATCTCCGCCATTGGTCTTTCCCAGGTGGATGCACTGATTTCAAAGATAGCGGATTTTGGAAGCCTGCTGGGGGTGACCCTCACCGGGGATTATTGGAAAGAGGTGGTGGATGCCCGGAAAATTCTATCTCATTTACCTATATATTTTTTTGATCTCAAAAATTTTTGCCAAAATATTCAGACCTCGGATAGTCTTGACTCAGCCATAAAAAACGCTGCTCAAGCGGTGGAAAATGCCAATGACGTTGTGGTAGTTAAGACACTGAGCTCGGACTCGGGCTATGGGGGGCTTTCTATCCATTTCCCGTATATATCTGGGGATTTTGACTCTGCTCGGTATGTGGAACTTGATTTTGCAGTCTCTAACTGGCATATCTTTTTGTCCAGATTTATCCAGGCTTACGCGGAAGTCCACACTGGCAGCTTGCAGATTTTAACATACCCAGTAGAAGGTGCAAGAATCTTTCTTGACGGGCAAGATACTGGTCTTGAGACAAATACCACCATCCATGGAATTCCAGAAGGCGATCATACCATCAAGGTAGTTAAAACCGGGTATAAGGAGGAGGTACGGTCGTCAGTCTACATTATAGCAGGAAGCACCAAAGTGCTTATCATTCACTTATACCCTCTCTCCCCACTTAGAGAAAGCATATCCGAATTACAATAGATAAAGGTCACAAGATTTAAAATATAATTCAATATTACACATTCTTTTCAAAATCGTGGCGGGCAACATCTCTGTCGGGGCGTCCGTTCAGCAAAGCCCTTCCTAAGTAGACGCTTGCCTGTTCATGGTGAACCTGCTTTTTTCAGGCCTGAACCTTCAGGGCGAAGGCAGGGTGAACCCATCTGGGCAATTTAACTTTTTCCGAAACCTCCAAAAGTTTGCTTGACATCAATTTGAAACCGTCCTTATATTAGAGGTGACCTAAAGAAAGGACAATTTTAAAAAGGAGCATTTATTGTCATCTTTCCCAGTTGTGACTCGTAAGCACCTGAAGATAAAATTGGAGGATTCGGTCCAGTATCTGAAGGGGATAGGTCCGGAAAAGGCAAAGGCTTTGAATTCGGTGGGGATAGAAACCATTGAGGACCTCTTGTATTATATCCCCCGCAGATATTTGGATCGAAGCACCATCCTGCCCATAAACAAATTAAAGGTTGGATCAACTGCGACCGTGATCGGGAGGGTGGAATCGTTTGGGATCAAGAGGGGAAGGAGAAGACCTCAGTTTCAAGTGATTATCCGGGACGAAACTGGATTCATGTATCTTATCTGGTTTCAAAAATTAAAATATATTAAAAATTTATTCGAAGAAAATGACCTGGTAGTTGCCTCTGGAGAGGTAAGGGTTTTTGGGGGCTTGCAGATGATTCATCCGGAGTTCGAGATAGTATCTGAGTCCGATCGGGAAGGAAATGACCAAGAGTTGATTCATACCGGACGAATCATCCCTCTTTATCCTTCCACCGCTCTTCTAAAAAAATTCCGTTTGGATAGTAGGGGCTTAAGAAGGGTTTTAAATCCCTTGTTAGATAACGTCGCTGATTTAGTGACCGAGACTTTGCCGCAAAGGGTCATCTCGGAGTCAAATCTTTTGTTCTTGCCCCAAGCCTTGAAAAATGTCCACTTTCCGGAAGACCTTGAAATCACAAACCTTGCTCGCTCCCGACTGGCTTTTGATGAGCTTTTCTATCTGGAGCTGATGTTAGCCCTGAGAAAAAAAAGGATACATAGAGAAGAAGGAATAGCTTTTCAAAAGCCGGGGAATTTGATCCGGTCAGCCTTGAAGATTCTTTCTTTTGAGTTGACCCCAGCTCAAAAGAAGGTTTTAAGGGAGATTGCGGCGGATATGATGTCGAAAACCAATATGCATCGGCTTCTTCAAGGCGATGTAGGATCAGGAAAAACCATCGTGGCTTTGATGGCTATGCTTATGGCGGTAGAGAGTGGCTATCAGTCCGCTCTTATGGCACCTACTGAGATTTTGGCAGAGCAACATCACATTACCATTCACCAGATGCTGGAATCTTTGGGAGTAAAAACGGTCTTGTTGACCAGCTCGGTGGCTGGCTCTGAAAGGGAGACGACTTTGGAAAAGATAGCTAAGGGAACGGCAGAAGTCATCATTGGGACTCATGCCTTGATCCAGAAAAAGGTCGATTTCTTTAGGCTGGGCTTGGTGGTAATAGACGAACAACATCGTTTTGGAGTTATGCAGAGAGCGAAGTTAAAGCAAAAGGGGGCTTCACCAGACGTTTTGGTGATGACCGCCACTCCCATTCCCCGCAGTTTAGCCTTGACCCTTTACGGGGATTTGGACGTCTCGGTTATAGACACCCTTCCTCCCGGAAGAAAAACGATAAAAACTTATTTGTATGGCGGAAACTCAAAATCTAAAATTCATGAATTTTTAGAAAAAGAGCTGCAAAAAGGGCATCAGGCCTATATCGTCTACCCATTGGTGGAAGAATCCGAAAAGGCTGACCTGAAAGCTGCCACCCAAAGCTATGAATTCTTAAAGCGGGAGATTTTCCCTCATCGAAGACTGGCTTTGCTTCATGGACGAATCAAAAGCAGAGAAAGGGAAGGCATAATGCAAGCATTTCGCCATGGGGATTATGACATTTTGGTCGCCACCACGGTGGTGGAGGTGGGAGTGGATGTCCCCAACGCTACCGTGATGATAATTGAACATGCGGAGCGATTCGGACTTTCCCAGCTCCACCAATTAAGAGGAAGAATCGGCCGAGGTGAAGACCAATCCTATTGCCTGCTTTTGGCAGATGCCCCTCTGTCTGAAGAAGCCCAGGAAAGGCTAAAAGCTATGTGCGCCACAAGCGATGGTTTCAAAATCTCGGAGATCGACTTGAAGCTTAGGGGACCCGGAGAATTCTTCGGAACTCGCCAGCACGGCTTGCCCGAACTTCAAATTGCGGATATAGTGACTGATGCGAAACTATTATATCAGGCTCGAAATTGGGCTTTTAAGATAATAGAGGAGGACCCCCGCCTTACCCAAAAAGAAAACCTTTGCATAAGATCCAATTTCATCCGAAAATATAAAAAGAGATTTTCTTTAGTCGACATAGGATAACTAAATTCAAAATTTAAAAAGCAAAATTAAAAAGTCAAATAAGATCCCGTTAAATTCACTCTTAGGCTGAAAGCAAAAAGATTTGGTTTTGAATTTTTATTTGTAGTTTTTGGCATAAATTCTTATGTTTTAAATTTAATTCAGTAATTTTCGAAAGCAGATATGATTTAACGTTAGGTGAAAGGCAAAAGTTATGAAATCACTTTTCATTCAAGAAGAGATTTTGTTCACCGGCGAACAGCTCCACTCCTTCTGGGCTTATAAGAATTATGATATTCTGGGGGATAATATCGTGGCTTTCATCGGACCGTGCGAGATAGATGAAAGATACATCATCGGAATAGACCATTTCAAGAAGAAGACCAAGATTAAAAGCGAGCGCATGCTTCATTTTCTGGTGGAACATTTCGACATGGATCTGGAAAAGGCGATTTTAAGGCAGAAGCTTCTGGTGGACATATTGAAGGATAAATTAGACCATCGTCTGAAGGGAAACATCCTACAAAGATGGGGAGACGATTTATTTGACAGCGACTATAAACTCACCGTCTCCGCCACGGTCAGAACCTCCGTCTCTACCAAGATTCATCTGGGGGTTAATGTCTTTAGTCGAAATACTCCGGTTAAGACTAAGGGATTGGAGGATTATGGCATCGCCCCCCACGACATCGCTCAGGCGGTGATGAATCAATACCGTTTGGATATGCGGCTGATTTCACAGAAACTCTGGAGGACCCGAAGCATCGAATAAATAAAACCAAAAATCTTAAATGCAAAATTAAAAAATAGAATTCGGAATCAAAAACTGGAGAGAGAATGAAACAGGCGGAGAAACTTAATCTTGTCTTGGAAGAGGCAAGAAAATTAGAGAAATCTGTTAAAGAGCTCATTCGCGAAATCGAAGATTACGATCTGGAAAGGCTTTTAAAAAAGATCGATGCCGAGCTGATGGATGTTCAGCACAATTTGGTTTTGGCTAAAAGGTTAGCGGAAGGAACGACTCCAAAGAAAAAGATGAAGTAGTCCCCACCTGGAGTGTTCACCTTCAGGTGAACCGTGTAAGGTCCACTGTCTTTTACGGCAAATCCTCTTGTCCACCTTTGGCGTGATGGGATGGTAGAGACAAAAATTACAGGTCAAGCTAAAGTCGAAGATCCCGCTTCGGCGGGGCTTAACACTCCAGAAAAACCTTTCCTGACTTAACTTTTTTGAGAATTCTTCTGGGAAATTACTTGGCAAGCTTTTTTATTTTAAAATGCAAAATCAAGCGAGGACCGAATGGTTGAAGATGAGTCTGAAAAAAGAGGCGAGTTTTATTTTATCCAACTAGTGTTGATGTTTCAAACCGCCGCCATTCAGCAGATGGGAAAACTGGAAAATCCGATCACCAAAAAGGTGGAGCGAGATTTAGAACAAGCCAAATTCTCCATCGACATGTTGGAGATGATCCAGCAAAAGACCCAAAACAATTTGTCGGAGAACGAAAAAAAGTTCTTAGACCATATCCTCTTTGAACTGCGAATGAACTATGTGGATGAAGTGAACAAGGATAAGGGAAAGAAAGATGATTCTTCTGCTCCAAGAGAATCAACCTAAAAGTTGTGGGTCAAAAGCCCCGTGCTTTGGCAATATTGGAGGTTTTTGAACTCACCCCTATGCCCCCTCTCTTAACAAGAGAGGGGTTCACCCTGCACTTCGTCCTGAGCCTCAGTGTCGAAGGAAAGGTCTCACCCTGAAGGGGATTAAGGGGGTGAGTTTTAGGTGGTAGGTAAAAAGCCCTGCGCTCCTGATGCTATTTATTTGTCAGGTGCTCGGACGAGCCCGTCTGTGCGCAGGGCCTTGACCTACGATGCTCACCTGCACAATTAGCGACAAAGTTAAGGTGTACTTGCGGAGGTAACTATGATCAAGAAGGTCATGCGAAAGAGGAGTTTGCAGGACTTCTCGGAAATAAAAGAGAACCTTGCTTACTGGCTGTCCAAAACTCCCGATGAACGTATCGCAGAGGTTGACCGCTTAAGGAGACAGTATCATGGAAGTTCAACCAGACTTCAGAGATCTGCTCGCATTGTTCAACGCTCATGAAGTTGACTACATAATCGTCGGTGCGTACGCACTCGCTTATCATGGAGCGCCACGCTACACAGGTGACATGGACATTCTTGTGCGCCCTGATTCGGAGAACGCTTTTCGCATCCTCGGTGCGCTTGCCGAGTTTGGTTTTGGTTCTCTTGGCCTGAGGGCGGAGGACTTTGCAGCTCCGGACAGGGTGATACAAATCGGCGTAGCACCGGTTCGCGTAGATATCGTAACATCGCTTACCGGAGTGTCCTGGGAAGAGGCAGATGCAGGCAGGGTGGCAGGAACCTACGGGGACCTTAAGGTATACTATATTGGGAAAAAGCAGTTTATTCTGAATAAGCGTGCCTTAGGAAGGAAGAAAGATCTTGCCGACTTGGAGGCAATTGGCGAGGAGTAGAGTAGCAGGTCAAAAGCCCCGTGCTCCTGACACTATTCATTTGTCATGTGCACAGGGCACCTGACCTGCTATGATAAATGTCAAGGGTTTCTTTGAAGAGGCTTACCTGTAGTCGCTCCTTCTTTTTTTGATGTTTATTTTCCTTGCCAGTGGC
>Ga0315289_10001091_pt1 | contig 42409 bp, 49 predicted proteins | sample YL17G11_40_MG_FD_203452 | JGI IMG/M metagenome (GOLD analysis project Ga0315289, IMG submission 203452) | Sediment microbial communities from Yellowstone Lake, YNP, Wyoming, USA - YL17G11_40 | ecosystem: Environmental > Aquatic > Freshwater > Lake > Sediment | place: USA: Wyoming | collected... | reverse complement strand
TGTTTTCGACCACAACAACTTTTATTAAGGACGAATCTATTCGCCAACAATACCCTAGTCTCAGAGAAGCGCACATTTTTGTGCATCAAGCCATGAGGGAGGGAAGGTATTGCATAAAGAGAACAAATTGAGAATGGCATCAGGGATGCTGGTCATAGCCCTGCTGTTGTCATCCCTTGCACTTCTGCCAGGAACGACCGTGAAGGGTGCCAGCGCAGACAACCAGATATCGTTCAACGTCGTTGACAGCGATGGAAATAATATTACCGGTGTCCAAGCTGTCCTGAAGGAAGTGCACACGCTGAAGCAGTACGCGACCACAACTAGCTCAGGCGGACTGGCAACGTTTTCCCCATGGCCAGGATACTATACGCTCGCATTGACCAAGTCAGGATACTATGACTTGACATATTCGAGCGTAATCAGATATGACTCTCTTTCTCCTGTTCCACTCTTCCGGGTCGTTATTACTCCGCAACCAACGGCGATATACAGTCTTGATCTGACAGTGTTGAAGAACGGGACGATAGACCCTGTTAGCAACGTTCGTCTCAGGGTCCTTGACGTGAATGAGTCGATGCAAGAGATCTACAATGGTACATCGGTCGGAGGTACTTTCACAGTCCCCGTCTATGCAACGACGTGCAAGCTTGTAGTGACGGCTTCTGGATTCTCCGTGAATGTCTCATCGATAGATGTCTCCGGTAGCACGACCCAGACTATGTATATGGACCCTTCGTTCGCGGTGAAAGGATACGTCTACATGAATGGCGTGCCCGTCACACAGGGATTGAAAGCCTACATGGTATCGACGAACGTGGCCGTTGATATTGAGAAGAGGATCGTGAAGCCCAAGAATATCGGAGCGAACTACTTCGATTTCGATGCGTACGCAGGCGAGTTCTATCTGCTCGTTGATGGAGGGAATGCTAAGGCGAACATGACGAAGTTCACCCTGACCGCCGCAGAGACGATGACAGTGAATCTAACGGCGCAGGCGGTCCAGAAGACCACGAAGGATGTGGCTTTCTACGAGGGCGACTGGAACCACTTCAACTTGACTGAATCCTCGACCTTGGAATACGACGCCAATGTTCCTGGACTCGACTTCAACTACATCCCGAACATAAGGATGCAGATCGACTTCGCCATCGGAGACGGTGATGGTCAGGTCTCTACTTCAGAGCTCAACTTGTTCAAGACCAAGATCGGTTCCTTCGGACCCCAGAACATCACAACGGAATGGTTGATGAAGGTCAACGGGACAAGATTCGTCGCGCAGACCTCAGGCTACACATCCATAGACTACGCGGGACTTGTGGCCCCAACCGACTCTGAGGCGAACTACACCAACACACTGGTCACGCTCTACACCACAGTGTCGCACTCGACCTCTCCTCTGCCAACTTCTGGTTCACTCTACAAAGGTGACCTTTACGCCAAATTCGACACGGTGACGATGAACTACAGCTACACGGTCGATCTACCGAAATTGTATGAGCTGACAGCGAATTCCACCGGCTCAGTGTATGTGAAGGTCATAGGATATACGGCATTGAATGTCGAACCTTCCTACTCGACGGCGATCGTTCCAGCAGACGTGAATATGACGTTCCAGAAGTCACGCGCTCCTACCGCTGTGGCGGCGATCGTCACTGGTAGCAACGCATACTCGAAGCTCCTGAACTCGACGGTTCAGTACTATATAGTGGCGAACGACACGAACATCACATTCACTTCAGCTGGATCTACCGATCCCAACGGCAACCCGTTGACATACATATGGGAATTCGGGGACGCTAATGGGACGAATGTTGCGACGACCACGACCGTCTACAAATACACATCCGCGAAGTTCAATGTGACGGCAAAACTGACTGTCAGGGACGTCGCGGGCCTGGAGGCCAACGCCTCGTTCCAAGTTCGGATAGACTCAATGAACCCGTTTCCGATCATCGACGTCAAGAACAAGAACATCGTTTCGACATACTCTCCATCACCGAGCGACCAGATAACCGCAAATCAGACGGAAGCGATCATATTCAATGGGGCGAAGTCGATAGACTACATCAATTCGACCTCCGACGCCGAGAAGGGCATCATAGCCTCTTGGAAGTGGGACTTTGGAGATGGTAACTCAACCACCGTCCTGCAAGGAGAGACCCAGAATGTCACTCATGCTTACGCCCGAGCGGGTAGCTACGCCGTGAAACTGAACACAACTGACGTCGTCGGACACTATGCAACCTCTCAGTTGAACGTCGTAGTGAAGGACACGACGGCGCCAATCGTATCGTTCGTGATAAAGAACAGCAATTTCCAGACGGTCGAGTCGGCGATCGAGAACACCTCGCTGTACTTCGATGGCAACGCCACAATTGACAACGTCGACAGCCTGCAGAATCTGACCTACGCATGGGACTTTGGGGACGGAGAGACAGCGAACACCGTGAACGCGACGCACAACTTCACCAACATCAAGACGTTCACTGTGAAACTCACCGTCACCGACAAGTCGGGAAACAGCGCGAACCTCACGAAACAGCTCGTCATAACTTCGTCCCCAAGACCGGACCTAAGGATCGTTGTGCTCACCTTCGCCCCGACCCAATTCACCGAGGGCGAGTCAGGGTCGCTGATACTGAACATCACCAACGTAGGCAACTCGAATGCGACGAACATTGTCGCGACGTTCTACAGGATGTCGATAACGGGTGAGAAGTTCGAGCTCGGGACCGAGACATCGCTGACGATCAACGGGACACCAGCAAGCCTCCTGAAACCGAACCAATCCGGACTGATAACTTTCAGCTGGACGGCGGACGGCAAGGGCAACTACACGATATACGTGGTGGTCACCAGCGATCGAGAGACGAACAAGGCCGACAATACCATCACATCCTCTCTGACGGTGAAGGAAGCTGGTTGGAAGGCGGCTGCGATCTACGGTGGAATATTCGCGGTGATAATCGTCGTCATCGTCCTCATATACATGAGGAAGCGACTGCCCCTGCCATCAAGGAAAGGGAAGGAAGACAAGCAGGAGAAGACGAAGCAGGAACAGAAGGGCAAGAAGTAGGTATGCGTCAAACCCTTTTCTCTTTAATTCTTCTTTTGTTTTATTGTCCCAAGTGACTCGTTGCTGGCAGACACTAGTCAATCGCAGACCTCAAAACATATTTATTACCCAGACCACCATGAACCATTGATGCTCTGGAGACTCATCGACACTGATCTAGCCTCCCCTGCGTACACGTCCGCGGCCGATGAGGCGATGGTCATCGCCAGGCAGAAGAATATTGTTCCGAACACGCTCCACTTGTATCGGCGAGACAGGCCGACGGTGTCCCTGGGCTATTCTGAGATCGCAGAGGATAGCGTCAATCTGAAAGTCGCCAAGGAACGAGGCGTGCATCTGGTCAGGCGGATGAGCGGAGGGAGCGCCATATTCACCGATCAGAACCAAATAATCTACTCCGTCATCTTGGAGAAGGACATGGTCCCCGAGAGCCCCAATGAGACGTTCCCGATCGTCTGCGGTGGAATCGTCAACGCGCTGAGAATACTCGGACTGGAAGCGGAGTTCAAACCGATCAATGACGTTCTCGTGAACGGAAAGAAGATATCGGGCAGCGCTCAAACTAGGAAGATGGACGTCGTCCTCCAACATGGCACGCTTATCGTTGACGCAGATTTCGGACTCATGTTCGCGGTCCTGAGGACGAAGAAGAAGAAGATCAAGACTGCGGAAGGGATGACGTCGTTGGCAAAAGAGTTGGGATCGCTCCCCCCAATGGAGAAGGTCAAGGCCGCGATTGTGAAGGGGTTCGCCGAGCAGTTCGAGGTCGAGATAATGAAAGGCGTTTTGACGCACTTTGAACGGAACCTCATCGAGAAGCTGATCGAGGAGAAATACGGAAAAGACGACTACACCCTTCAGAGATGATCGATGAAAGACTCGAGGTCGAGGAAGGCCGTCTTTCTTCCATCAACGAAGAAACCTAGCTTCTTATGGAGCATTATCGATCTTGCATTGTCCGGCATTATCGCACTGTGAACCGCCTTGGCCCCTCCCTTCTTGCCTTCAAGGATGACCTTCCGGAGCAGCTGATACCCGATGCCTTTCCTGCGGTGATCCGGATGCACCCCGATATTCTCTATCCAGACGACCTTCGGGATGTTGTATAGATGTTCGACCATCTGAGCGAATATGAAGCCGACCACTATGTTCTTCTCCTTAGCAACAAAGCTCAATCCTGAACGGCGATAATGATCAAAGGACTGCTTGGCTGAGGCACCAAGCTGATCGATCAGGTTCGCAGACAGATTGTCCCAGTTCCTGGTCATTAACGGCTCCAGATACTCCCTCATGCAAAAGAGCTCCAGTGTTCTGACCGCATTCCGGTCCTTGGTCATCAGCAAGTCTATGCGCATAGTCACATCTCCTCCGGAGCTCCGAGACCCATTGATTCGAGGCAATTCCTCAAGACCCATCTCGACGCTTCCACGAGACAAAGCCTCGCATCCCTGGCCTCCCCGGCCTTCAAAACGGGAACGTAAGCGTAGAACTGATTGAAAGCGGAAGCGAGTTCGTGTCCGTATGTAGGCATCAAGTGTATCTTCCTCTTCTCTCCGCATTCCTTGACGATTCCAGGGTAACGGGCGAGAACGCGAATGAGCCTCCTTTCATAGGCATCGATCAGAAGGGATGGATCTACGACCGCTTCATATTCACCGGCTTTTCGCAGGATGCTGCATGCCCTGGCGTGCGCGTATTGGACGAATGGTGCGCTGTTGCCCTCGAAGTTCAGTGCATCCTCCCAACGGAAGATGATAGGCTTCTCCGCCTGGACATGGATCATGTTGAAGCGTATCGCACTTCTTCCTATGTCCCTCGCGATCGAGCGCATCTTCTCCTCTGGGAGGTCGATTCGACGCTTCTTCACCTCATCCAGTGCCCTATCCTCGGCCTCCTCGATCAGGTCGTCCAGGGTCACGACCCTCCCTTTCCTCGTGGACATCCTGCCTTCTGGCAATGAAACGAAGGAATAGAAGAGGTTCTCTGGCGTCTTCTGGACCCCCAAGATCCTAAGCGCGATGGCGAGGTGAATCATGCCGAGCTTCTGATCCTCCCCCAGCACGTTGATCAGTTGGTCCGCTCTCTTGAACTTGGACAGATGATACGCCATGTCTCTCGTCGTATAGAGGGTCGTCCCGTCGCTCCTCGTGAAGAAGAACTTGACATCGCGGCCGTGCACCCCGAATTCCGACATGTCCAGGAAGAATGCGCCATCCTCTTCCTGGCAGTACTTCGATGCTTTCAGGCGGTCGACGACCTCCTTCGCGCTGCCGTCGATGATGAACTCGGATTCCCATGTGAAGCGGTCGAGCGTGACGCCGACATCCTCAAGGCTTTGTCTTATGCCCGCAAGCATCGTCTCAGCTGTCCTGCGGACCTTCTCGATCGTATCAAGGTCCCCCGCCTCGAACTTCCTGAGCATGTCCGAGATCTTGTCACTGACCTCTTGATCGCTCTCCATCAGCTCGTTCGCCTTCTGATAGTACTTGACGAGCCTGTGGTCCGCCTTGTCCCTTTCCGATATCTCGACTTCCGAAGGAGGAATGTTCTCCAGACCCCATGCGAGCAGGACGACCTGCTTTCCAACATCGTTCACGTAATACTCGGTCACGACCTCATACCCACAGAGCTTCAGGAACCGGGCAAGAGTGTCCCCGATCAAAGGATTCCTGGCCCTGCCAATGTGTAGGGGACCTGTCGGGTTCACCGAAGTGTGTTCAAGGAGGATCGATGTTCCATTTGGGGGCCACTTCCCATACTCATTCTTCGTGTCGAGGATCTCGTTTAGCGTGATTTCGATGAGCTTGGCCTCATCGAGCTTGAAATTTAGATAGCCTCTTTCGCTCCACACCTCGGAAATGAACTCGAGCTTGGGAATGCATGAGGCGAGTTCTGATGCGATGGAAGAAGGTGATCTCTTAAGCACCTTCGCGAACTGAAAACAGGGAATGGCGAAATCAGCGATCTCGGTTGAAGGTATCTCGATCTCGAACGGTTGCTCAACTCCCATCCCCTTCAATCCTTTCATGACCGCGTCTACGAATTCCTTCCTGAAAGGCTCGATCGGGTCCAACTCAACCACCTGTCCTGAACCGCAAAATAGCGGCAATTCCACCAAAGGCAGCGATCAGCATCTCTCCTTCCTCGGAATCGGTGGATATCAACTCCACACGTGTCCCCATCCTGTCGGCGACCTCATAGAAATCATCGATGATATCGACATCCGACTTAATCTCTGTCTGTGCTCCGCAATTCGGACATTTTACATCATCTGGAACCTTATCCACGGTCAGCGTGCTCTTCCGTCCGCAGCTGCTGCAATCCATCGAGATCCGGTGCTTCCTAAGTCCTTCAGAAAGGAGCAGGACGTCGACGGACCCAAGATCCAAGTTCCTCCGCACCTCGTCCTCACCGTATGCCGCCAATCCACCATCGGACTTCCTGATCTCATCCAGCAGCCGCTGGATCAGCCGCTTCTCCCGCATGAGGTCCAAGTCCTCCAGCTTGTCCTTGGCCTTTTCGACGAGTTCCCTCAGTCCATATTCGTCCGTATAGCCGACATCGAACGTTCCGATCACTTTCTTCTGCAGCTCGTGATGCAGGTAATCTGAACCATTGAAATACTCCTTAGTAGGACCGGGACCACCGATCAGTATACCTTTGAGCTCCTTGTTGCTGACGAAAGCCTCCGTGGCGGTGTTAGCCACCTTCGTGTAGAACTCATGGGCGGCGATCTCGATGAGCCTCTCGAACCTGAGCGCGGACTGGCCTCCCATCCTGTGCTTGCTCGGCACGAGCGACTGGATGTTCTTTATGATCTGGACCCTTTTCCCTTTGAGCAGACCGATCGTCGCCTCGCTCCTGTCGATGACTATCAAGCCATAGGATCTCTTCTCCTCGAGCATGTCCAGCAAAGGTTCGAGGTAGAACTCGGAATCGCAGCGATACAGGAAGGTCGTGATGGGTTCGGGAGGCTCCAAAACGTACTGAGCGGTCCGAGTCTGGTCGCCAACCTTTGGTACCTCACCGACGAGGAAGACCACCCCGTTCGCCGGTGGTCTCTTGTATAACTTCAACCTGGACAGGATCGATTGGATAGCACCCATTACGGCCTTACGCGTGCTCTGAGACTTTATGTTCGATGACTGGGAATATTCGCCCCTCAGATACGCCGCCACGTCCGATATCTGCTTCCCTGGGGGAACGTAGACTGATATCAGCTCGGTTCCACGACCATGGAGATTCCTGATTTCCTCTAGTGCCCTCTTGAAATCGTACTTCTGCCTATCACTGAGCTTCTCACCAATCTGATCTGAGGATTCCATCCGACGCTCAACCTATGTTTTTTTTATACGCAAAAAGGGATTACTGTAATAAATCTGTTGGTGCCCACATGGATAAGGTTGTAATCTCACTCGGAGGCTCGGTATTGGTTCCAGATATGAGCGATGCACAGTACGTCAGGAAGCTAGCATGGCTGCTTTCTGAGATGGCCAAGGAATATCGCATCTGCATCGTCTGCGGCGGAGGGAGGATTGCCAGATACTATATCTCGATGGGGAGGGAGCTCGACCTCACGAAGGAGGAGCTTGACAACCTTGGCATAGCGGTCACCAGATTGAACGCAACAGTATTGCTCCTGGCTTTGGGAGATGAGGTCGTACCTGCAATGCCCCGGAGCGAGGAAGAAGCAGCGCAATTGATGGAGGAAGGCGGGATGATCGTGATGGGGGGGACAACGCCAGGACACACAACGGACGCTGTGGCGGCGAAAGTGGCGGAACTCGCGAAAGCGAAAAGAATAGTGAATGCCACGTCTGTTGATGCTGCCTACTCTGCAGACCCGAAGAGGTTCCACGACGCTGAACGCTACTCGACGATGACGTTGAAGCAGTTGTTCAATCTCGTGAACAAGGGGGTTCACGAGGCCGGACCCTCCAATGTCTTCGACCGACTTGGTGCCGAGATCGCCATGAAGGCTGGAATACCCATCTACATCGTGAACGGTCGAGACCTGGAAGAGATAGAGAACGCGATCAAAGGGAGGAACGTCAAAGGTACGGTCGCGGAGCCTTGAATGGTTACCTAACGCTACCATTATGTCCGACAAGGACATTAATGCACAATAGGATGGGACAGAATGGCTAGAATTCAGTGGAATCCTAGAGGCCATGTTCGCAAAGCCCAATTCCCTGGGCAGAGAGGCCCAAGCGGCCTCGTCTTAGGCACCCTTCTGACGGTCCTTGGTGGGGCGTTGATTACCCTTGGCACGTTCTTCCCATGGGTCCAGCTCTCGGGACATGTGCCAGTTATCAACTTCAAGATACTGGATCTCATCGACGCGAGCAACGCGTACCTATTCATGTATCTCATCCCAGTCTCAGGGATCCTGATCGCATGCTTCTCAGTGGTCTCGGTCTTCGGTGGGACCAGAGGATGGGGGCCGGGGTGGCTCTGGCCCACTCTGACGACGGTCTCGACCATGATCGCGACGATAGTGGTCATCGTGTCAGTCGTTTGGATCGATCAGGATTACATATCTATCGGAAACGAGAAGTATGGCTCCGCCGCATTCATCGCTGCCTTCGGCTGTGTGCTCGCCGTTGCAGGAAGCGTGATCATGATGCTCGGACACAGGGCACATTGGGATTCAAGACAAATAGTCAGACCCGCTCGAGTAAGGTCCGCCCAGCTCACAAAGACAAGGTTCAAGGAACTACCTCCCGACGAGCCAAGGTTCGAGGAGAGATGCCCCAAGTGCAACTCCCCGGTCGAAGCGGATTGGAGGACTTGTCCCATCTGCGGCGAGAAGCTCTCAAAGTAGGCTCGTTTAATCTTAGATATCGGACAGATCCTCGCTATCTATGACCTCCAATCCAATGCCCTTGATGAGATTCTTCAACGAAGTGGCCCTGGAGCGCTTCATCGATTTCTTATGAATGTAGCAGCTGCTGGCACATTTCGTCCCTTCCAATGCCATTTGAACATACCTCGAAGTCGCTTGTTCATCAGCCTTTTCTACGAAGTAGTTCGGGATCATGTGGCCGAAAGACACATTCTTCGACTGCACGACCTCGGAGAACCTCGCAGCATAATGGCCTCCCCCGATTCCGATGGCCACCGGGCCAGAGGTCTCCTTGACGTTCAGGATGCTGGAGGCGATCGCCCGGGCTGCGCCCTTATCAGCCCACATCGTCTCATCGCTCCCGATCTCGATGAAGAGCGCTGGGGTTTGGAGAGATGGTCCATGGTGCGTCACCTCGAACGAAACTTCGAATGGAAGCCCAGCAGCCTTACCCTTGAGTCCTCTCAGTAGACTCGTCATAAGGTATGGGGATGAAGGCACCAATGTTCGGTCCTTTCCTCCGAATTCGGCTTTCTCGTAATTGCCAAGAGGATGGACCGTCAGGGTGTGAATACCCGAAACGGCCTTGTGACGCGAGAGGAAAACGACGTCCTCGAAATGCTGGCCAGTCCCTTCCGTCACTTTCTGATCAATATCGTCCACCAAAAGGTGAAGTCGATCAATCGACACCAGCGTGTTCTCACCGAATTTCCAAACAGTGTTGCCCTCGAGTTCACCCGATCGTGACCATTCGACCATCTCCAGAAGAGTGTCTCTGATCGTGACACTCGCTCGGTCGGGAACGCTGCAAACTAGCAGTCTCATTTCGATATATGGAATCGGAATACTGAGAATTATCTTTTGTTGCCTCGATCGACCCAAATCGTGAGGATCCCGCTGATATGACGGACCTCGGTCGGGCACGAGGCTCCCCTCAACCATTGGGACCGTACAAGTCGCCACGATCGGTTCTCGAAATCCGATATCGCCTGGCGCGCCTCTATCGATGACCGGGGGATAGAAAGAAGAGTTTATGCTATGTAGTCCTGTATGTCTTCCTAGGAGGATGAGAATTTGGTGAAGATGTCGAAGGAAGTCATTGAATTCATCAGGAACACGAGGCCTGGTTACATAGGGACCGTATCCAAGAATGGGGTTCCGAACGTCGCCCCAAAGGGAAGTATGTCTGTGATCGACGAAGAGACACTGCTATTTGCGGACATATCGCCGGGCAAGACCAGAGACAACATTGCGGAGAACCCGAACGTTACAGTTGCCTTTGTAGACGCAAAGGGCTACAAAGGTTACCAGATCAAAGGCAGAGCGCAGTCGATGAAGAGTGGAAAGGTCTACGAGGAGACGTGTGCGAGAATAGCAGCATTGCCAATGAAGCTCCCGAAGCCCGAGGCCGCGATCCTGATAAAGGTTCAGGAGATCTACAGTCTGTCTCCAGGGCCAGACGCAGGAAAGAGGATTTGAAAGACTGAAGAGATAGGCGCCGACGCGATACTACCAGTCTTTCTTCCATACTTTTTGCTCTGCAACGCTTTGCGAATTCCATCATAAGGCTGAATTCACAAGTGAATATCAAGTGTAGTAATCAACTACATATGAGTAAATAGACCGCTCCCGTCTTGAACCACCATGTCCAACGCTTTGACGGTAGGGGAAAGGATTGTTCTGCATTTGGCTCAATACTCTAGACTTCAAGAGGACTTTGATGTACCTCTTGACGTCAGTCAGGATGGAATAGCGTTGGCGCTTAGGATATCTCGCGCGCACGCCGCGATCGAGTTGAAGAAGCTGAAGGAATCCGAAGAGGTCTGGGAACGACTCGCCCATATCAAGAGAGGCAAGACCAAGAGAAAGGTCTACTTCTTGACGCCGAAGGGCGAGATCAAGTCGAACCGCATTCGGGAATTTGCCCAAAGCGAGGGCATTGAGATAATGCCTCTCCTAGACCTCAAGAAGTGCAAACCGTCCGACCTGTGGGACTCTCTCGACCCGTATAAGAGAGACTTGCTGGCGATGGCATGCACTTTCAGAAAACCATTCAATAGAGCAGCGCTCCCTCCCACGACCGTCTCCCTACTACCAGTCAACAACGATGGCGTCGTCGAGATTCCCTCAGAGCTGAGGAACTCCATCTTGAATATGATCCCGAAGGGGGATCTGAGGAAATTCCACAGCTTCGCTGCGGATTACTGGTTGGATATAGGGGATATCGTGGAACGTCTCTATCATCTGATCAACGCGGGCCGAACAAGAGAGGCGGAGATGCTCATAGCTAGCAGAGGACAACAGCTCATCTCTGGTGCGAATGATGACCTTCACTCGACGCTGTCGAAGCTTGAGAACCCTTCCGAAAGGTACGGAGATAGAGTGAGATTCGTCCGCGCAATGGTGGCAAGAAACGCGGGGCACAAGGATATCGCTTTGAACATATCGCTTCAGATGCAGCGCTCAGAGACGACAAAGGAGCGGTCGGATGGTCTCTTCGTCGATGGAATGATCTCGATGGACGCCGGGGATTATCAAGGAGCTTATGTCAGGCTGATGAAGGCGAGAGACCTCATGATCGATAGGATCGACTCAAGGATAGAGTGTGAGATCGCAGAGGCCCTGATGAACTTGGGCAGAAATGTGGAGGCAAAGGGCATCCTCGAAAGAGTGTTGATGAATCGTTCGGGAAGATCAGAATCGGACGGTATCGACAGGGTCTACTATCAACTGGGTATGATCTCCTACAGATCGGGAAACGGTTCAGAGGCAATCAAGTGTCTGAGCAAAAGCCTAGGACTGACGAAGATGACCAACAAATCGCAACTATACAGAGCAATTTCGGACGCCTACACGCTTGTTGGCATGAGGGACAAGGCGCAGGAGTTCTCCTCCAAGATCCCCTCAACTAGAAAATGGGGCTCTTCCTGAGCAGGTCTATGTCGCTGATGTAGAGCTCCCTGATGTCCGTGAGGTTCCAACGCAGCATGGCCAGTCTCTCGAAACCGAGCCCCCATGCCAGAACAGGATATCTCACGCCAAACGGAGCGGTCACTTCCGGGCGGAACACCCCTGCTCCCCCTAGCTCCATCCATTTGCCGTTGTAATGGACTTCCACCTCAGCGGAAGGTTCGGTATATGGGAAGTAGCCTGGTCTCAGCCGTACCTCCTCGAATCCCATCTGCCTGTAGAACTCCCTAAGCACTCCGCAGAGCATGTCGAAGCTCGCACCCTTCTCCATGATTATGCCTTCGATCTGAACGAACTCGGGCAGGTGAGTCGTGTCGATAGCCTCGTTTCGAAAGATCCGGCTCAGAGAGAAGACCTTGACCGGGGGATCAGGATTCTTAGCCAGGTATTTGATCGTGCATACTGTGGTGTGGGTCCTTAACAGAGCCCTCTCTGCCTCCTCACGACTCCATTCGTATCGCCAGCCGAGGGAGCCTGTGTTCCACCCGTCCTCGTGAACCGATTTGACAACTCTTATGAGCTCCTCATCATCGATTTCGATCCTCGCTGGATTCTTAAGGTAGAAAGTGTCCTGCAGATCCCTTGCGGGATGGTCTTGCGGGGTGAAGAGGGCGTCCATGTTCCAGAACGCTGGTTGAACGTATTCGTCATCGATCTCCGTGAATCCCATCTGCACGAATATCCTGCGCACCTCGTCCGCCATCCGGGTCAGAGGATGTTTCTTGCCAGGATAGACAGATGGCGCGAAGGTTCTCACGTCGTACTTTCTGAACGTGACCTCCTTCCAGCGGCCCGTCTGCAACAGCTCCGGGGCGATCTGGGCCACCTCGTCTTTCAGTTCTATGCCCAGGTCCACGACCTCCCGGGCCGCATCTGTCAAGGACAATTTCCGACTGACGATCAACCTTTCGGAAATGAGATCCTGCCTTGACTTCAATTGAGATATTATCTTACCGTCCACCTCATCCTCGGAGAGATCATTCTGGCTAAGGTCCAATAGAACCCTCTCATCATCCATCATCGATCCCGACATCGATTCTCCCTTCGGGGTGATGGAGATCACGATCTTGCCATCAGATTTCTCAATGTCGGCCAGCCCTTTCCTCTTGAGCCAGCCGATCGCTATAGATATCTCTTCCGTTCTTAGGATCTTCGTCAGCTCGCTCGATTCGACCATTCCGCCCTTCTCATGAGCGAAATCAAGGACTTTTCTTTCCGGAAGTCTTTCGGAGACAACCTCCCGATTCCGAAGGGAGTAGGACTTCCTGGCGCTCTCCTGGATGACGATCAGACCCTTAGACTGGAGCCATGAGGCCGCATTCATCACCTCGACCTGCTGGGAGAAATCACCGATTTCAAATACTTCCTCTGGGGTCGCAGGTCTCCCGATTTGATGGAGAGCGATGAGAACCCGTTTCTCCTGAGGACTGAGTTCTTGGAGAGTCTCCGAGGCTTTCATGACTGGTGGTGTAGACTTTCCCGACTATTTGTGATTTTTCCCAACCTGGTCCCTCGGATGTGCCGGTTTTATGTCGATGACAGGCGTACCATTGAATGCATCGAGACCTTTGACGACCAGGATGTTGTCCCTACGGTCGAGCAATTTCACCCTCGTCAGTCCCAGGAAGTTCGGTCTCTTGGGACTCCTGGAAGCGAACACGCCGACCTCCGGTTGCGTCGGTTCGTGACGGGGATGCACCTTCATCTTGTAGAACGACGACCTGTCAAATAGGAATATGACATCGATCTCTTCGCACTCCTCGATGCGATAAAGGCCTCCGGCAAATTCTGGAAGGATCTCGATCTCTGATGTCATGTCCTCAAAACGCGTGTCTTCCTCGGCCTTGTTCCGCACGTACCCGATGGGGCAGATCTCCATCAATGGTCCCTCATGATGAACTCATCGAGGTGCTTCCTGGCCTCCTCCCTTCTCTTCTGATGCTCATCGAGGAAGGCTACCACACTATCTGCAAGGATCTTCTTGCACTCCCCGCACATGATCTCCCCTTTCCTGCAGCGATCCTGGAGGGCGTTGATGGCATTGTCGTCCGGCTCAAAGAGATAGTACTGGTACTTGAAGACGGCGCAGACCTCAGGCCTACCCCCGAGCTTCTTCTGTTCGGCTATCGAGACCGCTCCACCAGTGAACGCATTGGCGATCTTCTTCCTGACGACCTTGGAAGGGTCTGTGGTGAATATCGTGGACCCGGGTTGCGACGAGGACATCTTGTCCGACCCCATCAGACCTGGGAACATCTTGTTGTGGATCAAAGCAGGCTTATAGTAACCCAGGAGGGGCGCTACATCTCTCGCCACCCGAAAGTGGGCGTCCTGGTCTATCCCGCAGGGAATCAGACAAGGGACGTTGTGTCCTTGGATGTCGGATTCGAGAAATGCGGGTGCGGCCTGGATGCTCGTGTAGAATATGCTTCCGATGTTGGTGCTGTTGTCAAACCCGAACACGGCCTTCGTAGTTGAGAATGTCACTCTCTTTGCCACCTTTAGGGCAATGGGGTAAAGAGTGCGAATGTTCTCAGTGTCCACGACGATCTTCGTGATCTTTGGATCAAAGCCAAGAGCGATGACGTCCAATGAGTTCTCGTACGCGCCTTCGAGAGTGTCCTCAAGTGTCAGGTCGTCGTTGAAGAGGAACTTCTCATCGTCGGTCATCTGAAAATACAGTTTGGCACCGAAGACGTCCTGAAGATACTTGGTGAATATCCAGGTTATCAAGTGGCCGATGTGGGTGTGCCCGGAAGGCCCGCGACCAGTATACAGCACGAACGGACTTCCGTCATCATACATGTCCAGGATCCAATCGAGGTCCCTGTGTGAGTAGAAGACACCTCGGCGAAGCAGCGGGTGCAACTTTCCGTATCTCGACAGTCTTTCCAGAAGCGCATCGTCGATCTTCTTGGTCCCGAACTTCTCGACCAGAAGGTCATAGTCGATATCCCCGGTTACTTCCCATGGCGTGACCGAGAAACCATTATTCATCCGTGCACCATGCCAGCGAGAACAAGGTTTAAAATATATATTGCTTGTTCCAATCGATGAGCGAAACAATCCGACCGGGAGAGTACGACGAGGATAGATTGGATCGGTCAAGAAGGATCCAATGGATCGATCTGGAACGTCTTTCAGATTCTCATTGTCTCGTCGTCGGGGCCGGGGCGCTAGGCAACGAAGTCGTCAAGGACCTGGTCCTTTCTGGTGTGAAGAGGATTACGCTAGTGGACATGGACAGGGTCGTGCGCTCCAACCTAAATCGATGTGTCTTCTTCAGTGAGGATGATGCTGCCGGCGACAACTTCAAGTCAGAAATCGTCGCGAAAAGGGCCGGGGAGCTCTCTCCCGGTGCGGAGATCACGCCTCTGGTCGCGAGGATCGAGGATATCGACCTTAAAGCTCTGGCAAGGATAGATATCGCCTTTGGGTGTCTCGACAACGTGGCGGCGAGACTGCATCTCAACGCCCACACATATCATCTTGGGACGCCATACGTCGACGGGGGGACATATGGGATGGCTGGAAGGGTCCAGGTCGTTATTCCTCCCTCGACGCCATGCCTGCAGTGCGGAATGAACCGGACGCACTTCAAGGTCATGGATAGAAGGTACAGTTGCATTGGGAACGAGGCCTCCTTCTACGAGCCCAAGCTGCCTGCGGAGATCACGACCACAAGCGTTGTGGCCGCGATCCAGGTCAGGGAAGCTGTCAAGATAATGAGCGGGAGAGAAATGGACTGCATAAAGCACGTCCTTCACTACAACGGCCTCACCAACGCGTCAGAGAACCTCGAGCTTTCGATAGACCCGCAATGTCCCATGCATCCTTCAGATGACCGCTGATACTTCGCCGAAAAAATCCAGTATTATCTCATTCTGAGAATCACCATGACTAACTGTGGTGGAAACCTTTAACGAAGGATGGACTTCTCTTCCCGAAGTGATTACATGCCGTTGAGGGTCAAGGTCAGGAACGCCGAGAGCGGTGCCACAGTGGACATGGAACTTGAGGGAGAGAACACAGTGGAGGAGATAATCGAAGGAGCTGCGGGCTACTGGGAGAAGGATGCTGGAGCTTACGTGCTCAGAAGAGGAAAGAAGCTGCTGAGGGGGCAACAGTCGGTTGCGGATTGTGGCCTCGTCAATCAGGACGAGCTCGAGCTGATCCCTGACCCCGAGGGCGGCTAAGGAATGTCCCTTCCGATAGACATACTCGTCTCTAGACTGAGGAACGAACTCACAATATGCTCCAGGTATCTCAGGCATCCTGTAAACACATTGGAAGAGAATCTGTCAAGATTCCCCGTGGACATTGAGATCAGGCTTGTGAAGATACCAGGGTGTGTCAAGCATGATGGTAAGATAGTCATGAAACACAACCACAGTTTCTCGATCATCGTGACAAGAGATTATCCCTTTGAGAAACCGCTCGTCATCTGGAGGACCCCGATATTCCATCCGAACATCATGATGCCGGAAGACGGCGGACATCTCTGCACGAAGCTACTTGAGGAGTGGAACTTCAACTCAACGTTGCTATCATTCATAAAGTGCATAGAATCGCTCCTTTTGAACCCCAACCCTCGAAGCCCGTTCGGAACAGAGAGCTGCACCGCCGCAGCGGATCATTTCAATAATGGACATCAGAGAATCCCACCCATGGTATGCTCCCCGCAACCGAAGGTGGTGAGAGCTAGATGAAGCCACCATCGGTAGTGGGAGGTGAAGAGATCAGGATCGACAAACGCCTTCCTCCTCCATCAGAGAGAAGAACGGCGCACAAATGGCTCAAAGAGGACGCCTTACAGAGATACAAGGATGAGAATGGAAAAGGTTTCGAGCTCTACATTTCGAAGATCGCAGAGGAGAAGATCCGCAACCACGCAACCAGATGTGTCGATAGAAAGAGAGAGGTCATGGGACTGATGCTTGGCGGAGTATACACACACGATGAGATGACGTACTCCATGGTCAGAGATGTCGTTACGACGGACCTGGAAGCCTCGTCGGTTCACGTGAAGTTCCAAAGGGAAGCTTTTGAGAAGCTCTTCGCCTCACTGGATGAAGCCGGATTCAAATACGTTATCATCGGCTGGTACCACTCCCATCCCGGTCATGAATGTTTCATGTCCTCGACGGACATTGATACGCAGAAGAACTTGTTCAACCAGTCCTATCACAATGCCCTTGTAATCGATCCGGTCAATAGGGAGATCGAGGTCTACTTCTTGAAAGACGGGATCATCAGAACAAGAGATTTCGCGATCTATTGGGATGAGTTCGAGAATCCCTACCACGGCACGACCATTAGAAAGAGAGTCGTGCGTTCAGACCCAGATCGCATGGCGTCTCCGCAGTGAAGCCTCGGTCTGTCCGAGCTTGTTCATCATCACAGGGACCATCGAATCGAAGAGCACGAAGGTCGAATCCTCGAACAGAGTCCCGAGGGGAGTCATTCTACGACGCTGATCGTCTTTGACCGTTGTGAGCTCCAGCGCGAGACTCGAGGCCTGGGAGAGCTTCGAATGCATGTTCGACGTCACCGAGATGACTTTCGCCCCGACTCTCCTCACGATATTGGCGGTCTGCACCGCCGACATCGTCTCCCCGGTGTTCGAGATTATGATGACCACATCGGTCGCCCCGACTATCGGGGTAGTGGTCTCTCCGATGAAATGTACATCCAATCCCATCTGGACCAGTCTGACGGCGAATGCTTTCCCGACGAGACCGGACCTTCCAACACCATAGACAAAAACTTTCTTGGCCTTGATGATAGAGTCGACCATTTCGTCGACGACAGCCTCGTCGACTCGTGCCAGGACTTCCTGTATCTCCTTAAGGATGTAATTTGAGGTCTCTCTCATCGGTCCTAGTCCTCTCTATCTCTGTCCACCTTCTTCGTCTTGGTCTCTTTCGTGACCTTCTTCATCAGGACTCGCTCGAAAATCACCTTCATGTACATCGCATCATGCTCAAGAAGAGGAGAAGACGAAATGATCGTCACTCCAGGCATCTCCTCCACCAGAAACTCCGCAAGTGGCTCGAACCTCAGATCCCCCTTCTTTATCGGGGTGACCCTCTTCTCGTTGCCTTCATCGTGCTCTACGCCGGCGAAATGGGTGCAATTGACCTGCTTCACGTATCTCTTTGTTCTGTCGAAGACGTCAGCGAAATCGGACGGTTCCCTCAGAGTGCCGTTCTCTCTGGCATGGAAGTGGGCGAAGTTGACGACCGGAACCGGTCCTTTCACATCGTCGCATATGTCAAGGATCTCATCCAGACTGCCGAACACCTCCTGGCGGCCGCTTGTCTCCAGCCCCAGAACAGGCTTCAGCCCGTCTTCCTTCCACCAGTCCATGATCGTGCTGATATTGTTCGTTATGTTCGTCTTCGTCTTCTTCTTGCCCAGGTCCCCGTACAACCCCATGTGCGTGACGACGATCCTGCCTTTCATCTGCTGCGTCATCCTGCCCGCCCACCTGATGCTGTTCATGCTCTTCTCTGTCAGCTCGGTGTTCGTGGACAGGTCCATGTAATAAGGAGTATGCATCGAAAGCTCGACGTCCAATTCCTCTCCCATCTGGCCGAGGGCCTTGAGCTCTGAGTAGTTCTGTACCAATCCTGAAGACAAGGTGATGAGCGTGTCCTCCTCCTTGATCTTCTCAGAAGGGTCGGTGATTCTGATATCCTTCTTTCCTCTCTTCCGCCCAATCGCGACGATGAGATCGCCTTCGACCTGCAAAGGAGTGAGTCCGACCTCCTCCTCATCAGGCGACCGATCGACAATGTTGACTCTGACCATCTGTATCTCCATGGCGCTCAGACCAAGGTTGTGAACGTCTTCAATGCCATCTTTCAGAGTTCTGCCTTTGCAAGAAAGAGGTATGCCTGCTGGACCAAATCGAATCATCTTGTAACTCCAGGTAGGACGACACTATGAACAATGTATTATTTAATGGCTATCAGCAACGAATGAAAATCGAACATCTGGATTATCGTATTCTTGACAGAAAAGTCATGAGGTTCTTGAGCATCGCACCGATTCGGACCGAAGCCCTCAAACCGATCATCTTTGTGGGAAGATAGCACGACCGCGCCGCGCCCGATACTATCATATATCGAACGGTCCAGATGTCTGTCGAATCATTCTCAAGTTCTAGGAAAGCTTTATTAAAGACCTTCCTATTAGAGCCTTTCACCCGATGTCGGGAGAGTCAGAACATGAAGAAGATAAAGAAGACGGACCCGAACCTGGTCTTCCTCATAGAATCTCTAAAGAGAGAGTCCAGGGAGAAGGGTGTCGGAATCTGGCGAGACATTGCGCGGCGATTGGAGAGGTCCAGCAAGAACTGGTCCGAGGTGAACCTGAGTAAGTTGGAGAGGTACACTCAGGAGGGCGACGTCATCGTCGTCCCTGGAAAGGTCCTCGGAGCCGGTGACTTGAACAAGAAGCTCACGGTCGCGGCATACAAGTTCTCGGGATCAGCCCGCAAGAAGATCGAGGATGCGGGAGGCAAGAGTTTGACAATCGCACAGCTCGTCCAGGAAGCACCGGATGGTAGCGGCGTAACGATCATGGGGTGATCTGATGGCCGTCATTGACGCTGATGGACATGTCATGGGGAGGCTCTCTAGCAAGGTCGCTGAGAGGATTCTGAAAGGGGAAGAGATAATCATTGTCAACGCAGAGAGGGCGATCATCACAGGGAAGAGGGAGATGGTCTTTGCCGAATACAAGCAGAAGAAGGACCGAGGCAAGATCATGAGGGGACCGTTCTACCCGAGGAGGGCCGATCTCATCCTCAAGAAGTCGGTGAAGGGGATGATACCGTTCAAGACCCCGAGTGGAAGGGAAGCCTACAAGAGACTGAAGGTGTACGTTGGGATCCCGAAGGAGTACTCCTCGGCAAAACTTGAGAAGGTGGAAGTGGCGATCAGACCCAGAACAGACAAGTATGTAAGATTGGGCGATGTGTCCGGCTACCTAGGTTCGAAGGTGCGGTGAGATCATGGTTGATGTCATCAATACTACTGGAAAGCGCAAGTCGGCGGTGGCGAGAGCCGTCATAAGGAAGGGAGACGGGAAGGTCAGGATAAACAGCGTACCGATAGACATCTACACTCCTGAACTGGCTCGTGCCAAGATAATGGAACCGTTGGGCCTTGCTCCTGAGAAGGCATCAGGGGTCAATATCGACGTCAATGTTCAGGGAGGAGGCGTCATGGGACAGGCGGAAGCTTCGAGAACTGCGATCGCGAAGGCGCTTGTCCAGTTCTACAAGGACGAGGACTTGGCAAGGATGTTCAAGCAGTATGACCGCTCACTGCTCATAAGCGATCCGCGCAGGAAGCTACCGAAGAAACCGTTGGGCAGAGGCGCGAGGAAGAAGCGGCAGAAGTCGTACAGGTGAAGACATGATAATACCAGTGAGATGTTTCACTTGCGGGAAGGTCATCGGTTCATCTTACCAGACCTTCGTCAAGAGGGTGCAGCTTGGAGAAGACCCGAAACAAGTGCTCGATGACCTCGGTTTAAAGAGGTACTGCTGCAGAAGGATGATCATCGCGCATTCGAATCTGATCGACGAGATCATCCCCCTCGGTTGAAACCACTTCCACCCCTTTTCGATTTGGGTCCGTGGGGTAGCTTGGAATCCTTCCAGCTTGGGGTGCTGGTGACTCCAGTTCAAATCTGGACGGACCCACTCCGACATTTCTGACGGTTCTGACGGCGGATAGGGAGAGGGTACGATGTTCGTCGATTTTGACCTTAGGAAATCTTAAGAACAAAGGTCTCGATGAAAACAAACGAAGAGGGAAGAACATGTTCTATGAAGTAGCTCAGCTGCGTATCCGTAAGGAACTCAGCAAGAAGCACCTTGAGTTGTGGAAGGAGATCCTTGATGAACAGAAATCCCACTCCGGCAAATTCTACCACAAAAGGTCACGGATTCTTCAATCTGCTGAGAAAGAGGCGAATCCAGATGAAGAGACGTGGATGGTCATCGATGAATACGAAGACCGTGAAGCATACGACAAAATGTGCAAGGCGATGAAAGAGGATCCTGAGCTCAAGAAACTGGAGGAGAAATGGCATTCCAAGTGGGACCCGATGAGTATTCCAGGCTCCTTGAAGGCACAGCACTGGATTGAAAGAGCAAAAGTTGAGCTGAAAAAATGAGGATCTGAAATCAGAAAAAGAGTGTTTGGATATATTCGGGTTCAAATCCAGACGCCCGCATACCCAAGTTATTTCAATCTCCAAGGAGAATGATTATTTGGGGATGTTGGAATGATCTGTCCGATGTGTGGGAAGGAGATGGAACCAGGTTATGTAAGTGGTTGGACCTATTCTGGGTTTTCACTGTGGCAAGCGAAGGCACTTGGATTCGGGGTCGATTGGTACACGAAGGACAACAAGGAAACAGAAAGACTCAGAAAGGCCGGCTGGGGTGGAGAGGTCAAGATTGATGGATTTCGGTGCAAGGATTGTCGGACGTTGGTTCTCCAGTATTAAGATCAGAAGAATAATGTCTGGATAGGTCATGGTACTTGGCCTGGCCGCTGCACCAAAAAGACCTAATACCTTCGTGCCCAACGTTTCTTTCGGGAGGTGTGGGCATGATGTTCGTGGTGCTCGGTAAATTCAAGAAGAAACTAACTAAGGAATCAGTCAATGAAGTGAACAAGTATGTCGAGAAGATAGCAAAGGAAGGCGTCAAGTTCAAGGCAATGTACTGGTTGCTCGGCAGGTACGACACGATCGGGATATTCGAAGCGCCTGACGAGAAGACAGCAATGAAGGCTATGCTTGGCCTCGGCGATATCGCTAAGACTGAGACCCTCGTGGCTGTTTCGAGAGAAGAGGCTGCAAAACTGCTCGAGTAGAGTCGATCAAACCTTTTTTCTATTTATTTGAAATCATAGAAAGTATGTCTGGATATGCTCGAGCTCAAATCCCGACGGACCCGTCCTCACGCATAGCCAGACACTCCGTATCTTTCGTCAATGACGAGGGTCTGCCCTGTCAATATCGGCGTGTTCTTCCATGCTTCTGCTAGTTTCCCGTCGGCGCCGTCTTCTTCGACTCTCGAGCAGTGTTCCTGCGTCATCTTCACATTGGCGTTGTTCAATTGGAAGGAGATTATGTAAGATGATCTTCACACACTCATTCGGCTGGCTGGTCACATATGCTAATCTTTATCTATCATTAGTTCCCATTGTTTCGAATCACAGGTAGATTGCTTATGGCTGAAAAAGATATCAAAGAAGTTATAAATGAGAAGAGCCAGGATCTAAAGAAAATGTTCAAGGATATGCAAGCAGTCCTCGAACAGTGGAAGTTCTCCATTGAGGAGACCAAGGAAGGAATGCGTGTGGAGATCCATGCCACCGCCCTGATCAAGAGGACCAAAACCCCGAAGAACGACTAAGATCGACCGAGGCTCTTCTTCGATCCTCGCAATCCTATCTTGCTCCTCATGAGGCGGAGCAAGCTTTTCTTTGTCTCGTCATCGAAATTGATGTCCATGCGGCTCTGAACGAGATCAATGTACTCAGCGGCTGCTCGCAACTCCTTGCCAGAGTAATGTCTTCGGGCTATGCTGACAATTTCATCTGGAGGCAAGTAATCCAAGAATGAGGCTATCTGGCAGGCCAGATCGTATGCTTTCTTCTGGGCCGTGGGCACGTCCTTCATGAAATGACCCACGTCTACGATGTACACCACATCTCCGAGCATGAGGTTGTCGGGTTTTATATCTCCATGAAAGATGCCGTTGTCGTGCATCCGCTTCAGGTACCCGAAGACCGCGTCCAAATTCTCTGACGAGAGATCCTCGATCGAAGAGATCGGGTGAGCGTCGAGGTACTCGGCCACCAACAACCAGATATCCGCGTTCAGGGGATAGAATCCATAGGGTTTTGCCGTCGGAATGCCAAGTTTGTTGATCGCCACGAGCATCTCGTGCTGGTGCCTCGCCATGTCCTCGGCAGATTTGGTGACTTCGAACATGGGATCCATCGAGTTCACCTGCAGAAAGACGTTCTTGAAGAACTGAATGGTGCGGGCGGTCAGAAGGTCGCTGCTACCCATGATCTTGCCGAAATAGCGAACTTCTTGACCTTTCTCATTCGAGCCTTGGATCACCACGGGAATCGACAGTCGGGAGCCCCCAGAACCGATCGGTCTTATGGTGACATCAGAGAGTCGGAATCTCTCTGCCATTACCTTGTGGACTCCCTCCAACACGTCCCTGAAGAATTCGCGGTGAGCTCGAATATGCTGGCCTTCAGCATCATCGCTCATCGGTCTCGGTCTCCCTGCTCTTGACCCCGTCATATTCCACGAGCGGGAGAGCTTGAATCGGTCTTCCTCTCCGACTGCCCATCCAGAGCTCAAACACCAGGAGCAGAGCGCGCAAGCGATGTATCTTCATACCCTTTTTGACCCCACGACCGAATTCGATCACCGGCTTGCCCTTGTGCATGTAGACGATGTGCCAGACCGTCAATTCAGGTGGAGTGAAGTACATCTGATTGGTATTCACCGTGACCTCTTTGCCTTTCACCGTGATGTCAACGTCGACCATCCCTTCGCGTTTGATGGGGATCCTCACTCCGCCGCCAAAGACGACCCTGAACAGCGCATATGTGATGATCTCTAGAGTGCTCAGATCGATAGGACGCTCGATGCGACCGGGGGGCCTTCCGGTCCCTTTCTTCTCTGGCGTGGGAACAATCCCCTCCGACCCGCCTCTTTTGTTCTCATCAGTGCCTGAGGCACTGACCTTTCCCACTCTGTCCGACTCGACCTGGCCCTTCTCCTCAGCCAATTCCTGTGGAACCTCTCCCAATCGGGGCCTATGACCGTCCCAATTCGACGGTCTCTCCACGTAAGGAGCTCCCTCTTTGTGATACTCGCTGTTAACGTTGATAGCACCTTTTTTTCTCCAGTATTGTTCAAAAGAATCGAGGTCGGATTCTATTCCGGCCATGTGCTCAGGAAGACCTTCCTTGTGGTATTCGTGGATGACCGTCCGACCTGCTGGATCCACCCATTCCTCCGGGCACATGAGGGCGCGATCGCATTCCTTCTCTTTCGCAGCATTACCCTTCCTCTCAGCTTCATCGTTCTCGGGACCGGACAAAGGATGCACCTACTTCCTGATCAGAATCTGAAACCTGGCGAAAACCCGCGTTCCGTCGCCATACTCTTCCATAGAAATCTTCCAATCTTCAAGTTCGGCATTCAGATTACCCAGGAACTTGTCCAACTCATCAACTATCTTCTCCACATTCTCTGGTTTGCCACCAACCAGACGTAAGACCGAGGCCATCTTCTCTTTCTTCTCCATTCCAAGACCGAGGAGACTAACCTAGCACGGTCTAAATATCTTTTTGCATCTTTCCCTGTGAAAAGGTGACCATGTCAGATGAAAGAACTTCCAGGATTCTCAAGAATCCTTTTGTGAAGAATGCTAGTCACGATGGCAACGTTTAGAAGGCGTTGCTCTCTTCACCTACAGAGGTGGAATAGCCTTGAAAGCGAGCGACGGGACAGACCAGACAATTGAGGACATCGCCGCTTTCAGAAAGGAAGTCGCGGATGAGATAGCTTCTGAGGAAACGATGCTCCAGAAGTTGAGCTTATCGCATAGGACAGACCATCAGGGACACCTTCTTGCGGTCATTCTCATAGCCGTCGCGGCTGTCCTGATCCTCCTGCAAAGCCATGTCTTCCTCCTCTGGCTGATCGTTGGCCTTCTCCTATACTCGTACAACTTCGTGATCATCCTCATACCGACAACGACCAAGCGAGCCAGACCAGAAGAGAAGGGCATACTACTAAACATGGACATGAACGACAGATGGCTTGCCATCAAGCTTCTTTGGAAAAAGAAACGTCTGGCTGTCGAAATAGGACTCACAGTATTCCTGGGTGGCATGGTACCCTTGGCATTAAGCTTCTCAGTGATATTCGGATTGGGCGCGTTTTTCGCCATATACCTAGGCTTCCTGTCCCATATGATCGAGGAGCAATTGGCCGTGATCGTGTTGGCACAGATCGCGTTCATTTTGTTATTCTATGCCATGATGATAGTCCTCGAACCCCAGGCTCAAGGCATAACAAGGATCGCCACCTCCTACAAAGGGAAAATGGGCGAAGCGCAATCAAATGGAAGGAAGGCTTTCATGATACTGATGATGTTCATTGTTGCCTTGTTGACGTTCAGCACGATCATTGCGTTGGGCGCTATCTTCCTCCCTGGATTCACATTGTTGAAGATATTCAGAACATCGCAGGTTCTGGAAGGCGTCGGCTTACTGATCCTGATCTTCTTTCTTATGTCGCAACTAGTGATAATGCGGCATTTCCAGGGAGTGATGAGCAGGAGGATGGCGGCCGGACTGCTGCGCACGCGTATCGAGAAGCTAAGAGAGGAAGTTCTAGATCCATTGGACGCATGGTCCGAGAAGAAGGAACTCGATAAGGGAGAATCGGACGCGGAGCTCACAACGATCAAGAAGAAGTACTACTCAGTGGTGATCTACGACATCATAAAGCAAGACATCTTCGGTTACTGGCCAATCTACTTGGTCGGGCCTAGGCTGCGCTATGTACTAAGCGACAAGGCCCTAGCGTACATCAGATGATTTCCCCGTTCCAAAAGGATCTGGACCCTAGACGGTCCGATCATGGTTCATTATGTGTTCACTTGGCTCGAGATCCTAACATCTTGACCCAATCCCAATGATATACGGTTCTGGGCACACTCTGTTTCACGAAATCGTATGCGTCCTTGTACGACATGACATATTTCTTGCTGACATACACCATTGCGACAAACGGTGACCTATCTCTTCCATGGTAGCAACGAATCATGACCTTGGGCTTGAGACTGGAGAGCGCCACTAGTAGATCGGCGGTCCTGAGGACCTCTTTGACCAAAGGAACCTTGTCGAATTGCAGGAGACTCTGAGTGAACAATGCCCTAGCATCAACTATGAGATCGACTCCCTCGCTCCTAAGACCATCGACATCACGGGCGTCGGCCCAGTTCCCCACGGCGACCATGTCATCGACCCATTTCATGTGGTGACCGCCCAGGAAGAATGCTGCCGAACATGAATATCAAGATTCGATGAGGCCCGTGTATCCATGAGGATGCACTTGGGAGTTGAAGCGCTTAAGCGTATCTGCACCCGCCCCGATTCGTCAATTCGTCAGGGGAGATGGAGGTGTACGACCACAGATCTCAAAATAGACATCGCCTCGCCGTCCAGGCCGGGGGGGCATGATTCTTAATCAGACCAAGATCTGCGTTCGTTGTACTACGCATCCTAAGCTTCTGTTACTCGTTCGTCCAAGGAGAGGATGAACATCGGCCCTCATTCGATCCTGACATCTACAAGAGGATCGATTCTCTCGATGGACTTCTCCAGGAATGCGGAATCGACGATCCTCAGCTCGATCGCTTTGTGGCGACATATTGTCACGCAACGTCCACATCCCTTGCACAACGTTTGGTCTATTCGGGATTTTCCATCCAAAACGGAAAGCGCTCTCACGAAACACACATGATCTTCGATGCAATCCCGGCAACCCTTGCAAGCATCTGGATTCACCCGCACCTCAACGCCAGGCATTCGACTGATTCCATCGCGCACCTCAGAAGATATGTAGGGGATCATCTTCCAAAGACAACAGCATGGGCAGCAGTTGCAGATAGAAAGGAGGTCCTCCTTGGGGCCAGTGTTTAGCCATATGCTGTCTATTTTGTTTCTCCCGATCAGGTGGACTAGTCCCGCCTCCCGCGCCCTCTTCAGATGTTCTAGTGCCTCGTCCTTGGTGACGATCCTCCCCATGTTCTTGGGGATCCTCACGACCCCTCTGCCCAGAAAGATGCAGCCCAACTCCTCGGGGTAGTCCTGGCACTCATTCGCGTTTCTGCACATGCACCGATCCATGAGGAAGATGTATCTCGACTCATTGATGAAATGCTCAACGACATGCGATGGTAGAACCATATTATGGGGCTTGGCGACAACATTCATCGCGATCGTTCTAGATTTATCCAGCGATCTGAGCGCGACGTCGTCCTTTGGCAAGTAGATCATATTGTCCTTGTCGAAGAAAGCGTAGACGATCAATTTCCCGAAGAAGGGGACCTTCGTGAGTCCGGCGATGAAAAATCGCTGATTGAACGTACCCTTTATCAAGGAGGTCGAGATGTCCGTCCTGCGTCCCATTGCAGATCACTGAGATTTCCGTCGCTAGCTACTTCTTTTTGACAGGTATCATCACCTTGGCGTAGAGGATAGTCACGCCATCGACGACCTCAGGCCTTTTGGAGTAGATCTCCATTGGAGGACCAGACTCTTCGTAGCCCTTCCCTTCGTACCATGTCATCAATTTCGCGTACGTGTTCTTGAATTCGCTTCCTGGCCCCTTATGAGATACTGTAGCCACCGTCATCGCGGGAATCTTCCTGATCTTGACGCCAGACCCTTCTTTCGCCTCTCCTTTGAATGTAATCGCGATATCGCTTCGGCACTCACTCGGAGATGTCGCATCGGGATTGTCATAATATATCCCCATCGGATAGAATCCGGGCATTACCTTCTGCTCCTTTGCCCATCCATATAGTCGAGGAATGTACTCTCCCCAAGGGACCTCGCCATACGACCCACGATGCTCGATGTAGGCCAGATTCGCCGCATCTCTGCTCTCGATCTTAGGATCTGCTATTCTCTCACCACCATCGTCGGCGCCAATATCGGAGTGATTGCTTTTCTCACTTTCCTTTTACTCTCCAAACGAGGCGATTGTGATGCGCGAATTTGGAGATCGGAGGTTCACGGAATAAGCGACTAGATCGAAGCTGCAAACGGAGAGAGGAGTGCGAGTATGATCGGCTGGTGCAATAGATATATGACAAGAGAGTGGCGACCCAGATAACAGAAAGACCGTACTGGTAGAGTCCTCTTCAAGAATCTTCTTCCAATCGAGTCTCTGTGATTCTGATACAGCATGTTGCCCAAGGAGACTCCTATCAACACGACTCCGAACCAAGGGAGGATAGGAAAGTAGTCGATCGAATAGAAGTCAGGAGGGACGAACCCCAACCAGACGAACGCTGGTGTGGCGAAAGTGTACCATGATATGACTATGCCTGCGATCACGATCGCACCTCCAAACAGGAGATTCAGCCATTTGAAATGAAGGAGGGGATAAGAGAGGATGATCGAGAGACCTATGCAGTGAAGAACCCCGAATAGTACAAAGCCCCTTCCTGGGTAGATGAACGTGATAGCTGTTATGACCAGACCGAGACCGAATATCATCAGCCCTCTTTTCAGATACTTCCACCTTAGCTGGATTCTGTCCAGATGCTTCTTTGCTCTTCGGAAGCTCAGGGTCAATGACACACCCACTAGCAGCAAGAACAATGTCCCAATCGAGTAAGCAAGCAGGCCAAGCCAACCTGAGTAGACCTGGATCCTGTAGATTCCAAGAAAATTCAAATCGAAAATGATATGGAAAACAATCATCAACGACACAGCCGTTCCGCGGAGGAAATCAATCTCCCAGTAGCGTTCGCGTGAAACGGGTTTCTCTGGAAGGCTCACGCCCGTCATTCTGACACCCGACTAGATAAAATCAATGGTAATTCGATGTCGTTGAGGATTCCTTTTCCGATCCTTCGCTTCTCATCTGATCCTCTTGTTTCGTGTCGCCTCTTTCAAAGACAACCCGAGATAGCCGACTACGATGACCAATGCGAATATCACAGGCAGAAGGAGATCGATCCAAGGATAGATCGTCCTGATATATGGGACCTCCAGACTCTGATCAATGATGGCCATGATCCTTGCGACGATCCAGAAGGCTGCGGTTATTGAGACCGCAGCTGTAATGGGCGTCGCCCATTTGAATCGCGAGGGGTACTTTCTTGAGAAATAAGTCGAGTAAGAGCTGAGAAGGCCGAGCATGAAGAACAGGGGCAGATATGTCAGCACGAAGTCCGTTAGATCGACCCAGACCCGCCTTTCCTCCGCAAGTATCATTATGGAGAGCACTACAAGAACGAGCAAAAGCAGACTGAATAGCGCGGATATCATCGGACCGAAGATGCCAGTTGTTCGATCATACCATTCCGAGGCGCGTTTCCCGGTCCTCTCCATGCCCTTGCCAAAATCTTCGCCGGTCTTCCTGAACTGTTCACCAATCCTCTTTCCAGTCTGACCGAATTCCGTCATGATCTTGGTCTCGGCAGTATCGATTTGTTCTCCGATGGGCTTTGATCGAGCACTCTTCTGCCAGTTCTGACCTGCACTTGAACCCCCGCCAATCTGGCTTCCGCAAGATAAGCAGTACAAGTCTCCAAATTTGTTCTTCATACCACATTTGGTGCAGTAAATCAAAGTCGAACCCATCCCGGGAATGGTTGATACTAGGAACACTATTAAAAGGCTTCCATCAAGGCAGATCGAGCGTCGTTAGGTGTCCAGAAGGTAGGAGGATTTCAATGAATGAACGACGTTGATCAGCTCGACCAGAACATAGCGCACGAACGATTCGAGGACATTTGCGACGATGCATCATGAGGACAGCGAAATACTGAACAATCCTGACATCGTTGCAGACCATATGTTCCCTGACCTTCCTTTCGAAGCAATTATGCGTCTTCATGTTACTATGTCGACTTCGTAGAACAGGGGTACACGATGAAGTACACTGAGGGGAAGCACGGGCGCATATTCGTCATGAGACTTGAGAACGGAGAGGTGCTCCACAAGACCATTGAAGGGTTTGCTGAGGAACATATGATTTCTGCCGCGGTAGTATTCGTGATCGGTGGGATTGACAAAGGGAGCAAGTTGGTGGTCGGTCCAAAAGACGGCGCCGATAGGCCTATAGTGCCAATGGAACGCGTCATCGATGGCGTACACGAAATCTCTGGCGTCGGAACCATCTTCCCAGACGAAGGAGGTCGGCCGGTCTCCCATATTCATGTGGCAAGCGGCAGAGGTTCTTCCACTAAGACAGGATGCATTAGAAGAGGAGTGAAGGTCTGGCAGGTCGTGGAGGTAGTGATCCTTGAGATCTTAGGCGTAGACTCCAAGAGAAGACATGATGGAGAGACAGGGTTCGATCTGCTCGAGCCTTGACGATCCAGTATTCCGCGATAATATCCGATGATCTCTGACAAGGACTCGCTTGGAGTACGCCGACCGTCACCATCTCTCCTTGTGGACCATCTCCTGCATCGGTTTCCGTCTCCCGCTTCGTGCAAGCACTTTGATCATGCTTCCTCTGATGCCTTCCTTCTCGGCGGGATATCCTATGGGCGTAAGGGCCACGACCCTAATCCCCTTTGGAACACCGAGGATCTCTTTGACCCTCTCTTCGTCAAATCCAGCTATCCAACGCGTTCCCAGACCCAGATCTGTAGAGGCAAGCACGATGTGTTCCAGAGCGACCGCGAGACCGACCAGACAGTAATCCATTTCAATCTCTGGGGTTCCTCACACCGTATCGGGAACCGAGTCGGGAATCATTTCAATCGGGCGACTACCACCTCATCCTTCTGCCTACCGTGCCCCATATGACTCCCGATATCCCACCAGCGGCCAGGAGAGAGACGATGAATACTGCAAGGTTCTGATAGAAGTTGTAACTTCCCGCATAGAAGAACAGCCATACGATGAGCCAGATAAGCCATCCGAGCCAGATGATGCTGGAAGCGATACCTCTCCATCCGAACCACCTGCGCCACTGGTCTTTGATCTCCATGTTCTTCACGGCGTACTCTCTCGCATATCTGAACCCCCACGTCGCCCACATCGCACCAAGCAACCCTATCACAACGATAATCGACACGAAGATGATTGCCAGATTCTGATAGACATCGTAGTCCCCTGCCAGGAAGAACAGCCACAGAATCAGGAATGAAAGCCATCCGACCCCCAGCATTATTGTCACTGCCAATCGCCATGAGAATCCGGCCATCCTGAATACGTCTCTGCCCTTGTCCCATTCCATAGAAGCCCTCTTACCCCTAAGCACGTTTCTCGAGCCCTTTAGAAGTTTCCTTTGGAGCACGAAAGAAGGGCTCCCATCGTTAGAGTCTTTCTGCACGGAATCTCGCACGACAGTGCAAGAAATACCTCCGAACTGATTGAAAAACGATGTCAACAGATATCGAATGGCTCAGCAACGAACATAAATACCAAGAAGGGCTAACACGAATTGAACCGAAAAGGATGCAAAGATTCAGAACTAAGTGGGTCGTGGATAATCGATGAAAGTCGTTCTCTCTACGCCTCCAGGGAATACCTCGGAGCTATGGCCTCCGTTGGGTCTGCTCTACATTGCTTCATCCATCGCCGCTCAACGGGGGGATGAAGTCAAGGTGATCGACGCGTTCTGTGAGAACCTCAAGAGGGAGGATCTTGTCGGGCGTGTCGTAAGGGAGAGGCCTGACGTATTCGGCATGAATTGCTCCACTCACACATTCATGAGCGCAATCGACACGCTTCGGGAGATCCGCATTGCTCTTCCGGACACTATCCTGGTGATGGGGGGATTCCAGGCCACTTTCGCCGCCGATCGAATCCTGAGAGAGTATCCATTCGTCAACTTCATAATCAAGGGTGAGGCGGAGAGCTCGTTCCCCAAACTCCTGACCTGCGTCGAGCAAGGGAAGAGACCTACAGACGTTGAGGGTATCGAATTCATCGACAACGCTCATCATCATAGCAACCCCCCCACCCTGATACATGACCTTGATTCTCTTCCATTTCCTGCGAGGCACCTCGCGCAAGATGTGGACTATGCATATTACTTTGACAAGATCAGATTGACTTTTGGAAGGCTGACGACTTTCTGCAGCTCCCGCGGGTGCCCATATAAATGCACATACTGTTCCTGCGCCGCGTTCTCTCATAGAAAATGGCGCCCCAGGAGCGCTAAGAATGTCATCGAGGAGCTCGAATCGCTCCATGGTGAGGGGTATGAGTCTTGCGTGATGATAGATGACAATCTCATCAATAGCAGAAAGAGGATGGAGGATATCTGCGACCTCATCCGGTCGAAAAGGATCAAGATGCAGTTCTACTGCGAGGGCAGAGTAGACAATGCACCTTATTCGCTCCTGAGGAAGATGAAGAAGGCGGGCTTCAACATCATTTACTTCGGCGTGGAGAGCGCCTCCCAACATGTTCTGGACTACTACAAGAAAGGAATAACTCCGGAGCAGTCCCTCCGGGCCGTACAGACGGCCAAGAGGGCTGGAATGGTCGTTGTGGTTTCCCTCATAATTGGAGCCCCGAGGGAGACAAAGGATGAGATCCTCAAGACTATTGAGTTCATAAGGAAGGCGCGACCGCACGCCGTACAGGTCAACATTCTTGACTGCCTAGTCGGGACAGCAATCTGGAATGAAATGGGGAAGAAAGGGATTGTTGGTCCCGACGATTGGAAGACGAACCACAGGATCTATGAGTATCAGAAGGAAGGCTTCTCGAGAGCGGGTCTCGAGGAGCTTGTCGATCAAGGCTACACCGCCTATGCTGAAACCTGGAAGAGCGTAAGAGGACTGCTCGAAATCTTGACCGCCCTCCTGCGAAATCAGACCGCCAGGGTCATTGCGAGGAACACCATCTTCAATCCCCTCGTGAAGGAGTGGCTGCGCAGCCCGAAACGGCGAGAGGGTGTGAGCTGAGACATCAAGGACGCGAGGCGAAGGGGCTGCTGTGAAGTCTCAATCCCTTCCACTCGCATTATCTGGTCCTTCCCTCACTCCTCAACCGCTCCTTATCGCCCAAGACCCAGGCCATGCTCGTGTCTGCCAACCTGCATAGCGGGTGGATGAACCTGTTCGGAGGGTGGGGGCGAGGAACCGCTTTCACTGGGGGGGGGGATCCCTCTAGTAGATAGACTTGACTTCTGACCGGACATGGGGTGTCTGACTTGCATGTCTGCTGACGCAGATGGCCATACGTGTTGTCGATTGGATCGGACTTCGCTTTCTCGAGGGCCTCAGCTTTCGCTCTTCATCACACCCGAGACGCCTATGTCCTCTTCCGTCAGGAAGAAAGCGAACGCGAGCGTGTCCCTCACTTCGTCTGTGACCCACGGCGGAACGTACAAGTGCGCCCTCTGGAAGCGTTGCCAGTCCTCACCGGACAGGAGATGTTTCGACTTCTGGATCGGGAAGATCCTAACATCCTCGACGCCCTCAATCTTCCATACGTTCTGCGCCACGTACTCATTCACCTTCTTCTGCGATGTGGAACACATCGAGAGCAACATGTCGTAGTCGCCGAGAATGCAAGCCGTGAATGTCGCGAACACCCCTGCGCCTGGCTTCAGGTCCTTGACCTTGCTGAAGATCGACTTGTAGTCCTTCGGCTTCACGCGGATCATCACGCTGAACCTCTTGAGGTGCTTGGGCTTCTCCTTCGGGGTCGGTGGGAAGACCATCTTCAGTAGCGGGATCGTTGTCGTGTCCACGACCTCGGGGCAGATGCCGATGTCTTCTGTCAGAACATCCCCGATCTCCTCGATGTCTTCGGCTTCGAGGAACAGCGAAATGAACCTCGCGCGCGTTTGCATCGAAAGGATCAGAGGTCTCACCTTCCTGGCGGTCGCCGGGGACGAGAACCTCTGGTCCAAGTAATCCCATATCTTCTCTACGTCCTGTTTCTCCTTCGGATATAGCCTCATCAATACAATCATTTGTCTAGCTCCTTTCTCGCCGCTACGAGCTTGTCGACCACGCTCGGATCCGCCAGAGTAGTAGTGTCGCCGAGGTCTTCGACCGACCCAGTAGCGATCTTTTTAAGTATGCGCCTCATGATTTTCCCGCTTCTCGTCTTCGGGAGCGCGTTGGCGAACTGAATCATCTCGGGAGCCGCGATGGGTCCGACGCTCTTCCTAACGTGCAGTATCAGTTCCTTCTTGAGCTCCGTGGACTCCTTGACTCCGATCTTCAATGTGACGAAAGCGAATATCGCCTCTCCCTTTATCGCGTGGGGCATCGGAACGACCGCTGCCTCGGCAACATCCTTGTGACTTACTAGGGCGCTCTCGATCTCGGCCGCGCCGATCCTGTGCCCGGAGACCTTGATGACGTCGTCGACCCTTCCCATGATCCAAATGTCCCCATCTTCGTCCCTCCTCGCTCCGTCTCCCGCAAGGTAGACGCCGGGGAACCTCGACCAGTATATCTCTTTGAACCTCTCGTGCTGTCCGAAGACCGTCCTCATCAGTCCCGGCCAAGGTTTCTTGATCACCAAGTATCCTCCCTCGTTCTTCCCCGCCTCGGTGCCGTCTTCCCTGAATATTCCAGGCTCGATGCCGAAGAACGGTCTCGTCGCTGAACCCGGTTTGAGCACCGTCGCTCCTGGAAGCGGGGTGATCAATATTCCGCCGGTCTCGGTCTGCCACCATGTGTCGACGATGGGGCACTTACCTCCGCCGATGACGTTGTAGTACCACATCCACGCCTCGGGATTGATCGCCTCTCCAACGGTTCCAAGCAACCTCAAGCTCGACAGGTCCCTACCACGTGGCCACTGCTCGCCCTCCCTCATCAATGAACGGAGGGCGGTCGGTGCTGTGTAGAATATGTTGACCTTGAACTTCTCTACGATCTTCCAGAACCTATCGACCTGAGGATATGTCGGAATGCCTTCGAACATGATGGTCGTCGCCCCTTCTGCCAAAGGTCCATAGACGATGTAGCTGTGTCCGGTGATCCATCCGATGTCAGCAGTGCACCAGTATGTATCTTCCTCTTTGTAATCGAAGATCCACCTGAAGGTGAGCATCACATAAAGCATGAATCCTCCAGTTGTATGCAGGACCCCTTTCGGTTTTCCTGTCGAGCCACTAGTGTAAAGAATGAATAGCGGATCTTCCGCGTCCATGACCTCGGGCTCGCAAACCGATGACACCTTCTCGACCTCCTCGTGCCACCATGAGTCCCTGCCCTCCTTCATCTCGACCGGCGCGCCGGTCCTCTTTACGACAACGACGTTCACGACAGATGTTCCTTTCTGCAGAGCGACATCGGCGTTGGCCTTCAGCGGAACAAGTTTTCCGCCTCTATAGCTTCCATCTGAAGTGACGAGCAGTTTGCAGGTGCTGTCCGCGATCCTATCACGGAGAGACTCGGAGCTGAACCCCCCGAACACGATACTGTGCATAGCTCCGATCCTGGCACAAGCGAGCATCGCGATAGGAAGCTCAGGGATCATCGGGAGGTATATCGACACTCTGTCGCCCTTCTTCACGCCCTTGTTCCTCAGGACATTGGCGAACCTGCTGACCTCGTAGAGCAACTGCTGGTACGTGTAGACGCGAACATCCTCTTCCGCTTCACCCTGCCATATGAGCGCGGCCTTGTTCTTCCTAGCTCCTCTGCAGTGCCTGTCCAGGCAGTTATAAGAAGCGTTTAGCTTTCCGCCCTTGAACCAAGTGAACTTCGATTCCTTGACGTTCCAGTCGAAGACGGAATCCCAGGATTTGATCCAGTCCAATTCCTTGGCCCACTTCTCCCAAAACTCCGAAGGGTTCGCGATCGACTCCTTGTACATCTGTTCGTACATCTCCATGTTCTTGATGTGAGCGTGCTCACTGAACTCCTTTGAAGGTGGAAAGCGTCTGTGCTCTACCATCACTGATTCAATTGTCGTGCCGTTACTCATGGTTCATTCCTCCAGAAATGCATCCAGATAATCCGTTACTTCAATTCTGAACTAGTTTTGCCGAGGTTATGTAATTCGTCAATATAAAGTATACTCGGGCAAGAGTGGACAGGAAGATCCTCTATCATTCCCCAGACACCGTGATGGAAGATGCAAGGAAGAGGGAGATTCCGACCCCAAACGCATTCCCGAGGAACCGAATGATTCGATTCGCTCTTTTCGACGTGTGGCGATGGATTGACCGACAATCCTTCAATCGTGGAAACGGACCGTCGGATCACCTTATTGATGTTCTGATCTGTTCAAAAAATCAATGACGAGTTCGAGGCCGGCTGAGTCCGAGACCGGTCGACGAAATCAATTTCAGGTGGCCGATGCATCACGGAGGCTGGGGCGCCTGCTTTGGACATCGTCGTGTTATGCGATTTCGACGGCACCATCGTGGAGATCGATACGGCCGAGCATACCCTGGACAGATTCGCACAGGGGGACTGGAGAACACTTGACCAGAAGCTTGACTCAGGAGAGATGTCTCTTGAGGAATGCATGCGTCGGCAGTTCATGATGGTCAAGGTCCGAAGGAAAGTAATAGTCGACGAACTGGACCGAGCAGTAAGGGCAAGATCCGGATTCCAGGAACTAGTGGACCATTGCGAATCGGTTCGGATCCCGTTCACGATCACCAGTGCGGGACTTGATTTCTACATCAGGCACTTCCTCAGACAACAGGGATTGGAGGAAAGGATCGAACTGGTAGCCCCTAGAGTCAGAGTGACCAATGACGGTGTCAAGTTCGCCTTCCCTAAGCTGGTGGATCATTCGTCCGTCAGCTTCAAGGACGATATCGTCAGGTCGAACATGAAGAAGGGCAAAAGGGTCGTGTACATCGGAGACGGAACGACCGACTTCAACGCAGCAAGGATCGCGCATTATCCATTTGCGGTCAGAGGTTCGAAGCTCGCTCGCCTCATGAGCTCGCACGACATCTCTCACGAGGAGTTTACCGACTTCCGAACGGTCATCGATGCTCTCAGAAGGATGAAATGAGTTCATTGCTAAGTGCGAAGGTGTCCCAGCAGACTCAGTCACAATACTTCGGATTATTGACGCTCTGGAACACGTTCTCCTCTTCTTCGGCGGTCATCACGATGGTGAAGCGCTGAGGAATCCCATCATAATCTATCACAGGATCTGAAATGCCCTTGATGGTCTTGACGACGAAGCCCTTGAAGAAATGCATGTCTTGCGCGTCTGTGTCCTCGGGGAATTGTATATAGAGGACATGCAACTCCTCCTGGGCATCGAACCAGTGGTTGACGTCCGCCTTGTCGAGGACCCGAAGGAACTTCTCTCTTCCCTTTCTTCTCCTGGAGAGCTGTGACATCCTTTCTTTCCAGACCTGCCCGGCCTTCAGTATCGATGTCTCGACCCCAAGGACCTTCCACATACAGTCAGGGATTGACAATCAATTAGTTAAACTGTGGGAAACATGGAATGGCCAATCACATTGCATATCTTGGATCCTGGCCCCGAACGTGTCAGGCTGCCGAAGAACGATCGCGGATCAGTCGCGTTTAATGAAGTGCTCCTTGTCCTGCACGACGCCTTCCGCGACGACCTTGGCATAGTCGAAGTCATCCCTCAACATCGCTTCCCTGATCTTCGTGACGTCAGCCCTCTTGCGTATGAGGCCTGAGAAAACCCCAGCGCTCTCGATGCATCCGATGCATACGGACCCGACTATGACGTTGTCCTTGAGGACTATCTTCCGGTAATAACGATGCTCCGGTGAGATCAGACTGATGACCTCGAACCCGCTGTCCTTCTTTACCCTCGTGTGGCCGACGGCTATCGAAGGGAGGCCGAAGAGGTCCACAGAGTTCATGGCGATGCCCCCCTCGTATTCAACGTTCTCGCCAGCCATGTTCTTCCCAGCGACGATTCCCTGCTCGATCGCATTCGGCCATATCGCGTGGATGTACTTCCCACCGCTTATGAAATCCTTGGCCTCCGCGACGTCCCCAGCGGAGTAGATGTTCTTGACGCTCGTCCTCATGTGGGCATCGACGGATATTCCGTAATCGCAGTCGATTCCAGCATTCTTAGCGAGCTTGATGTTCGGTCTGACGCCTTTCGCGAAGATGACGATCTCTGCAGGAAGCACCTCGCCGTTCTTCAACTTCACTCCCTCCGCCCGATCCTTCCCGACTATCTCCACGACCTCCTTCTCCGTCATCACATGCAGACCGTTCTCCTCGAGCTGTCTCCTCAAGATATCGGCCCCGTCCTTGTCCATGGTCTGAGACATGATCTGAGGAGAGGTGACGATCACCCAGACCTCTACGCCCCTATGGTGCAGCGCATCGGCCGACTTCAATCCGACCAGACCTCCGCCCAAAACTGCGGCCTTCATCCCAGGTTTTGCTGCGTGGGAGATCTTCTTCGCATCCTCGTAGGTCCTGAGAACATAGACGCCCTGTTTCTCCTTGCCTGGGACGTCGTACAACACAGGACTGGCGCCCAACCCCAGCATGAGCTGTGAGTATGCTATCTTCCTTCCATCCTCCAGTTCAACTAGATCCTCGGCGGGAATTATTCTGACGACCTTCGCGCCCAGGATGGGCTTGATGTTATTTTTCTGATAGTAATCCCTCGGTCTGAAGAGCAAACCATCCTCAGTGACCTTACCGCCAATGAAGTATGACGTCAAGCAGCGACAGTAAGCTGGCATGTCCTCGTCAGAGATGACAGCAATAGTTCCTTCCCTGTCGACCCTTCGAATGCCATCGCAGGTGCCGATCCCGGCCGCGCTGTTGCCGATTATCACGTACTTGTAAGACTCCATCTCAATCAGACCCCTCTGTCACGCATTCGGCGCGGTCGATCGCGACTGGTCCCTCGTCGGATTGAAGCACCAGCGCACCTTTCTTGCAGGATTCCACGCACGCGGGGATCTTCCTGCCTTGGCACAGGTCACACTTGAGAATCGACTTTCCAAATGGGTCGATCAGAATCGCACCGTATGGACAGGCCATTATGCACATCCAGCATCTCACACAACCGACACGGTCGTGACCGACCGCACCATCGTCCCGTCTTGCGAGGGCGCCAGACATGCATGCTTCGACGCATTTCGGCTCTTCGCAGTGACGGCAATGGATTGGATAGGCCTTTCCGGCCGGTATCTTGGTTCTCTGCTGTCCGAAAACGGGTTTTCCATCCGGAGTGTTGATGATCTCTATGGAACCGTTCCTGACCCTCATCCTGGCCAACAACCTTCGCTCCTTCGGACTGAGCAAAGCACGCTCCTGAGGAGCCGTGTGCTCAGTGGCGCAGGCAAGCTCACATGATCTGCAACCGATGCATTTGTCCAAGTCTATCAGAATTCTCTTCAACAACAGGCACCCCCCGTCTGCGGTGCATCCACTCTGATTCGCATCTCTGAAAGCTGGTGCAACGAGCGGGTGCATCGAAATATGCCTGTTTAATTCTTTGCGTCTCTTTGGGCTCCATATTCAGGAGGCCAATACAGGGATCAGAAGGGCTAAGATTATTCTAATGGAAGACGATAGCCTTTGAGAATGGTCCAGATGAGAATTGCTGACAGCATTCTTGATGCGAGATGCAACACCCCGATGGTCCGGCTCCATAAGGTCGTGCCGAAGGATTGTGCTGAGATCCTAGCGAAAGTCGAGTTCTTCGGTCCTAGCGGTAGTGTGAAGGACCGAATAGCTGCTTTCATGATCGAGCGGGCTGAGGAGCGAGGGGACCTTAGACCGGGATATCGAATTGTGGAGGCGACAACTGGCAACACCGGCATCGCCTTCGCCCTGGCGGGATTGGTCAAAGGATATCGAGTCACGATCGTCATGCCTCAAGGGATGAGCGAGGAGAGGAAGAAAATATTGAGAGCCTATGGAGCGGAGGTCCTCTTCACCGCCGGTTCCGAGGCGGACGTCGACAAATGCTTGGAAATGGTTGATAGGATCAGAGCATCGGACGACAAGGTGTGGGTGCCTGGACAGTTCTCATCGGCAGACAACGTCCTGGCGCACGAGATGACGACGGGACCAGAGATCCTCAGACAGGCTGGCAAGAACATTGACGCATTCGTGGCGGGAGTGGGTTCCGGCGGGACCTTGATGGGAGTTGCGAGACACTTCATGAAAGAGCGCATCGGAGCTAGAATCGTCGCGGTCGAACCAGAGGAATGTGCCATTCTGTCCGGCGGACGTAACGGTCGGCATCGCATCGAGGGAATCGGAGACGGCTTCATTCCGGAAATAGTCGATCCCGATCTCATAAGCGATATCGAAACCGTTCGCGACTCAGATGCGATAACCATGGCAAGGAGACTAGCTGGAGAAGAAGGAATTCTATGTGGAATATCCTCCGGCGCTAACGTAGTTGCGGCGTTGCATTTCGGAAGGAAGCTCGGAAAGGGAGGGAGGATCGTGACTCTCATCCCCGATACTGGCATGCGCTATTTTTCGACAGATCTGTTCAAGGAGGGATGACATGCCAGGTCTCCAGAAGGGATTGATCATCGACCTGCTGAAAGAGCTCGTCACGATAGACAGCGTCAATCCATCGCTTTCCCCGGCCCATCAAGGCGAGGGCGAGATCGCGGAGCATGTCGCATGTGCTCTTTTTGAAATGGGACTTCAAGTGGATACGCAGGAGGTCGCCAGGGGAAGGAGCAACGTGATCGGAAGACTGAAGGGGAAGAAACCGGGCCGGAGATTGCTGATGGTCGCTCATATGGACACGGTCGGGATTGACAGCATGACCATTCCCCCCTTCGACCCAATGCTTGTTGGCAACCGGCTGTACGGGCGGGGCTCCTCGGATACAAAAGCGGGTCTCGCCGCCGCTATCGCTGTAGCAGAGGAGCTGAAAAGGAAGAAAACGACTTTCAACGGCGAGTTGATCATCGCAGCAACCGTCGATGAGGAGTTCGAGGCGGCTGGTATCGAAGCCCTTGTCAAGGAAGTAGAGGCCGATGCTGCTATCGTCTTGGAGCCGGTCGGCATGATGGCCATCATCGCGCACAAAGGCTTCGCGTGGCTGGAGTTCGAGGTCATCGGACTGGCAGCGCATGGGAGCGACTCCAAGAAAGGAATCGATGCGATCATGAGGACAGGAAAGCTATTGGGCGAGCTGACCTCCGTTAGCAAGAAACTCTCGAAGACAGTACATCCAGTACTTGGGTCTCCTACCCTCCACGCGTCGCAGATAACGGGTGGAGAAGGCTGGTCGACCTATCCGGCGAGCTGCACATTGAGGGTCGAGAGGAGAACCCTCCCGGGCGAGACGGAGAAGAGCATCGAGAGAGAGTCTCGGATCATCGTCGACAAGCTTGCGGGTTTGGATATCGAGGTCAGAACGAAGATGCACTTCTTCAGGACAGCGACCGAGATATCGTCGAAGGAGAGGATCGTCAGGTCATTGAGAAGTTCTGCAAAGGATTTTGGAGTGGAACTTCCCGTGACCGGCATGGCGGCGTGGCCCGAGGCCGGACCTTTGAACCTGGTGGGAATACCATCTGTCGTGTTCGGTCCGAAAGGCTGCACCGGTCACGAGGCCGACGAATACGTGGAGATCGATAGTGTTGTCCAATGCGCACATATCTTGCATGGAACGGTGCTCGACTTTCTCAGATGACCTCTGCCCAACAGTCTTAAGTACGACCAAACAGTTCGAGTGGTGAGCAAAATGCCCGAGCCATTGCCGCCCCACTCCCATTGCCTCACCTGCGACGAACCCATCCAAGAAACCGAGACCTTCTGTTCCGACGCGTGCAAGGCTGATTATGACAAGAAAATCAAGAAGAGCAAGAGGACGATGCTGTATTTCTACGTATCAGCAGCAGCCGTCATCCTCGGAATAAGCGTAGTGACCTTGATACTTGGTGGTTAGAGCGGTACCGACGAGGCCGCGATCACTTCCACGACCTGATCGCTTCGAGCATGCGACACAACCTGACCGCTTCCTTGACGTCATGGACTCGAACTATGTTCGCACCGTTCATGACGGAAGCGGCAACTGCGGCGAGCGTCCCCTCCAACCTCCCGTCATTTGGAGACCCAAGGACCTTACCGATGAATGCTTTCCGCGACGGACCAATGACGATCGGGCGGCCCAGTGAACGGAACTCCCTCAACCTGCGGATGATCTCCAGGTTATGCATCTTCTCCTTCCCGAAGCCGATGCCTGGGTCTATCATGATCTTCTCCTCCTTGACGCCTTTGTCGATCGCCTCGCCCATCCTCTCCGCAACGCTCAGCATGACGTCCCCGACGACGTCGTCATACCTTATGTCGACCTGCATCGTCTTTGGTTCACCGAGCATGTGCATCAGCACAACTGGTACCTCCAATTCCGCCACCGTTTCGATCATCCTTGGATCTCTGAGGCCGGAGACGTCGTTGATGATGTGTGCACCAAGCTCGATCGCCCTCCTAGCAACCGTTGACTTTCTGGTATCTATCGAGACGGGAATGTTGATTGACGGCAGTATCTCTTCCAGGACGGGGACGATCCTCTCCAATTCCACCTCTTCGGTGACGGGATCTGAGAACGGGCGCGTAGACTCTCCGCCAATGTCCACAATGTCAGCTCCTTGGTCGACAATTTCGAAAGCCCTCCTCACCGCGTTATCCTTCTTGAAGAACACGCCCCCATCGGAGAAGGAGTCGGGGGTCACGTTGAGGACACCCATCACCTTTGTCCTCTCGAAGGTCATTGTCCCCAGGGTAGTATCTATGTCCTCCGTCCGAACGGAGA
>Ga0315289_10001090_pt1 | contig 42428 bp, 27 predicted proteins | sample YL17G11_40_MG_FD_203452 | JGI IMG/M metagenome (GOLD analysis project Ga0315289, IMG submission 203452) | Sediment microbial communities from Yellowstone Lake, YNP, Wyoming, USA - YL17G11_40 | ecosystem: Environmental > Aquatic > Freshwater > Lake > Sediment | place: USA: Wyoming | collected... | reverse complement strand
CCAGGCCGCAGCCCCCCCCCCCCCCCCATGCACCCCTCTCTCCCTCTCACCTCCGGGATGGTGACCTCGGACATGAAGCGGACGCCCAGGTTTTCGAGGACGATGCCGTCGGACGAGGCAAAAAACGCGAGAATGTGGGAGACAAAGTGCTTCTCGTCGGCCGTCAGCTTCTCCCAGTGCGGGGCGTCCCCGCCCAGGTCGACTTCCTCGGCTGTGAGTGCGGTGTTGGATTGGTGGGTGGGGGGGGAAGGGAGGCGTGTGAGGCTGGTGAAGCGGGCGCGGAAGGAGGGGGGGGGGGGGGCGCGTGGCCGGCCTGTGCGCTGTTTTTGAGTTTGCGCGCCAGGAAAAGGGAAGAGCGCGTGCCCCCTCCCCCGCCCTGGCGGCGGCCTTCCCACCGCCAAGTCCAAGCCCAGCGTGTCCACCATGGCTTGCGCCAGGGCCGCACGGTGCGCTTTAAGCGGTGGCGAGGGGTGTTGGATGCCCGGCGGCGCAGATAAAAAGGAGCACACACCCATTGTTGAGCGCGGCGCGGGAGGCGCTTCATTGGGCGCGCGAGCGGAGCAAACGCCCGGCCTCATTAACCGGTTCACCCGACCGCCCACGCCCAGCTCCTCCCACACCAAGGTAAGAGGCGTAGTCTCCCAGGCCATGGTGTGGGTGGTGGGGTGGGGTGATGGGTGGGTCGATCGGGGCGGGCGGTCGGAGCTAGAGGAGCGAGCGTGGCTTTGCTCGCTCTCTCGACCTGCCGTCCCGCGCCCACGCCCCGCACCCCTCACCCACCTCCCGCTCGACTTGCCCGCCGTACCTGTCCAAAAGGAGGCTTCCGCCTTCTTGTACATGGACCACACCTCCGGGTAACGGATGGGCAGCATGCAGAAGCGGGAGGGGTTGTCGCGCAGAATGGGCTCGAGCGCGTCTGACGCGCTCGTCTCGAAGCCGCCCTTGCAGGACTTGTTGAAGATGCCGGCATCGCCACCTGCGCCCATGGTTGCGGAAATGGAGGGTGGGAGGTGGGTGGGTAGAAGAGGCGGAAAGGGAGAGAGCGAAGGAAAAGCAAATGCAAGCGGCGGCGGAAAAATTAGAAGTGTGAGACTGACAGCTGACGCGCGTGGCCACTTTGAATGGGCGAGGAAGGAATGCACTCTGCACACTGTCTCTTTTTTTTCCGCCTCCCCGAATGCGCTCTCTGTCCCTCCGCCCCCTGGCCCTGGCGCCTGCCGCGCCGACCCGCCGCGCCCGCGCCCATGCCATCACCACCTGCTCCTCCTCTACCGGCCCGGCCGGCGGCCGCATCCCCACCCCGCGCGCGGCGACCACCATCCCCCCGCCCCTCGCCGCCGCGCTCGTCCCGTCCCCGCCCGACGCCCACACCCCGCCGGGCGCCTTCGACCTGCTCGGCCTGAACCGGGCCGCGTCCAGAGACACCATCACCCGGACGTACGAGCGCCTGGTGGGGTCGGCCCCCGCGGAGGCCGGCTATTCGGAGGTGAGGAGGGGGAGTGGAGAGCGCAAGCGATTCAAACAGCCGCGACTCTCCCGCTCTCTCACACCCATCCATCCCAATCTCACACTCAGGCCGCCCTCGCCGCCCGGGCGGTCGCCCTGCAGGCCGCGGCCGACACGCTCCTGGACCCGGCATCCCGCCGGGCGCACGAGGCCGGCCGGGCGCCCCTGGCCCTTCCCAAGGCCGCCCTCGTGGGCGCCCTCATCCTGTTGCAGGAGGGCGGCGCGTCTGCCGCGGCCGCTGACTGGGGGGCGACCCTCCTGCCGTCCACGCCCGCCCGCCTGCGCCGGGACGTCGCCGTCGCGGCCGCGCTGGCGGGCGTGGATGAGGCGGCGGACGCCCTGGCCCGGGCAGGCGCGGCGGGCGCCCGCACGGCGGCGGCCCGCCTGGCGGGGGCGGCCGCAATCCTCGACGCGGCGGGCGTGGTGGAGGGCGGCGCCGCCGGCGGGGGCGGCGGGGGCCCGGCGGCGGCCGCCTGCCCGCCCGGCCTGCGGTCCGGCATCGAGGCCTCCCTGGCGGACATCGGCCCCCGCGCGGCGGTGGACACCCTGGCGGCCACGCCCCCGGAGGCCCCGGAGCGGCGGGTGGCGGTGGACGCGCTGGCCCGGGCGGCCGCGCGCGCGGGCGCGGCCGGCCCCGACCCGGCCCGCCGGTTTGGTGCGGGGCTGCTGGCCGCCGCCTGGCCCCGCCTCACCCCGGGCGAGCAGGCCTCTATCCTGGACGCTGCGCAGGCCTCCGTGCTCGGCCCGGCGGGCGTGGACCCGGCGGCCGCGGCGGGCGCCCGCGTGGTGGCAGCCGTCGCGGCAGGCCAGCCCGCGGGCGTCGCGGCCGCGGAGCGGTCGCTGGCGGCGTCCGTCGCGGCCGCCGGGGCCCGCCCCGCCCCCTCCACCCGCGTCGCGGCTGCCACGTGCCGCCTCCTGCTGGGCGACCCGGCCGGCGCGGCGGACGCGCTCGGCCTGGGCGCCTCCCCACCCGCGGACGCGCGCATTTCTGAGTTTGTGGCCGCCCGGTCCGCGACGCCTTCGGACCCGCTGCCCGGCATGTGCGCCCTGGCGGAGGAATGGCTGCGCGGGGCGGCGCGCGGGGCGGCGGGCTGCCAGGGCCTGGACCTGAGCCTGTCCACCTGGTTTGGGCGGCCGGGCGTGGCGGCCCGCCTGGCGGCGGCGGAGGGGGCGGCCGGCCTGGCCGAGTCGGCCCGGGCGGCGGCAGGCGAGCTGGCCGGGCGCCTGGCCGCCATGTTAGGCCGGGCGGTGGGTGGCGTGCGGGCCAGGGTGGTGGCCGCGGCAGCGGCTGCTCCCCGCGCGCCTGGGGTGGAGCGGGAGGCCGGGGCCGGGGCGGGGGAGGCGGCCAAGGCGGCCGCGCCTGCTGCTGGGGTGCCCCACCCCCGCCCCACGGCCGTGGTTGCTGCCGTCGCCCGGGCGGCTGAGGCCGCCCTGCCGCCCCCCGCTCCCACCACGCCCCTCGACGCCGTCCGGGGCGAGACGGTCGGCGCCCTGCAGGCCCGCCTCCTGGCCGCCGCCGCGGCGGCGGGCGAGCCCGGGGCGTGGGCGGACGCGCCGCTGCCGGCGGATGCCATCGTCCCCGTGTCGGGGGAGGCCCCGCTCTGGGCGGTCGAAGCCCCGAAAGCCGCGCCCGGCTGGAGGGGGGCCGTCCAGCGGGCTGTCCGCCGGGCCGCCGCGCCGGTGGCCCTCGTCCTCGCCGCGGGCGTGGCGGGCGCCCTCGCCGCGCCAGGCGTGCGCGCCCGGGCGGGGGCGGCCCTCGCAGGCGCGGGCGTCGGGTCCCACGTGGCCCTGCCCGGGGCGGCCAGCCCCGCCCCGCCCCTCTCCCCCGCCGACGCCCTCCACCTCTTCAACCGGTTCCAGGCCGCCAAGGCCGCCGCGTGCGGGCGGGCCCACGCCGTGGCCGCCCTGGAGGCCGTCTCCGGCGGCAAGCTGCTGGCCGAGGAGACCGCCCGGGCGGCCACCCTCGCGGCCGACGGGTGGGCGATCGAGTACGCGACCCGCCGCCCGCGCATCATCGCGCCCGTGGAGGCGCTCAACACCCCGAAGAAAGGCGGCGGGGCGGCACGGTTCACGGTGCGTGCGGCCGAGGCGGCCACCCTGCGCGATGGGACGGGCGGGACCGTCGACCGGGTGGAGTGGGCTGACTTCACGGCGGTCGTCACCGCGGAGCGGGTGGGAGGGGGCGGCGGGTGGAAGCTGACGGAGGTGCGGGAGGTGGAGTGATGAGAGGGAGGGCTTCGTGTGGTGGGGTCGACCGCATTTTTTGTGTGTTTCTTTTTCTACTCGGCGGACTACGTGGGGGAGAAGAGGTTCGTGGGGTGGGTCGAGGGGAAAAAAAAAAAGGCGCTCCTTCTCTCATTCTTTTTCCTTCTCAATCCCCGCGCGACCCACGGCACACCTCTACCGCCGACACCGCCAAGCCACAGCTCGATACACACATAAGCGCACAGCATGTCCCCCCGCCGCACCCGCCCCCGGGCGACCGCGGCGGCGGCGGCCCTGCTCGTCCTGCTCGCCCTGCATTTGCCGGCCGTCCCTGCCCGCGCTGCTGGCATCCCGTCCTCGCGCCGGGTGCTGCTGCAGGTGGGTCGACAGAGAAGGGGGACGCGCCGGCTCCTCTCACCCCGGCCGCCTGGCGTGTACTACCCAAGCATGGGATGGGGCGAGGACGGGGTGTGGTGGTGGCGGGGCCCCAGGCCGCAGTGTGTGGGGGGAGCCATCAACTTCTTTCGCATTGGCTAGCGCCCGCGCGCTCGCGGCCCCGACAACTCGGAAGGGACCCCCACCCCTCGCGTCCGCCCGATGGGGCCCTCCACCCAACCCGCCGCCCCGCCCACCCACCCTGGGTTTGTGGAGCCTTGCATTTCGCACGCACTGGAACCTCCAACACGGCGATCCCTCACCCGCACCCCCCCCCCTCCCCCCTCTCTCTGGGAAACAACTCTCCTACCTTCAGGTCGCCGATGGGAATGCCCCCGCCGCCCCCGCCCTGCCCACCCGCCCGCCCTCCATGGCCACCAACCCGCGGGCCGCGCCCGTGGTGGAGGCCGGCGACCCGGCCGGCGTCTCCACCAGTGGCACCCTATTCGCGGAAGCCCCCGCCGGCGGGGCGCCGACCAAGGCCGCGGATGGTGGCGCCGCCGCGGCCGTCGTCCCGGGCCGGCCCGCGCACTCCTCGCCCGCCCTGGCCGCTGCCGGTGGCCTCGCGCCCGCGCCCGCGCCCGGTGGTGCCCGCACGGCTACGACCACCACCACCGTCGCGACCCGAACCACCAAGACCGGGGTGCCCTGCCGCCTGCCCTTGTTCTATGAGTGAGTAAATGGATGGGTAGAGGGGTCGTGGCGTGGGTCGCACAAATACACGCACACGCTACTCTGCCATCAAAAACAAAAAAGCTCACGCACCATCTCTCCCCTCTTTTCCCTCTTTTCCAGCAACGCACTCATGACCGACTGCAGCCTGCTGGCCGGCGGCGGCATCGTCCCCTCCTGCTTCGCCCTGGGTTCCATCGGGCCCCAGCCCTGCGCGCCTGCGGACAAGCCGCCGACCCCGCTCAACGCCCGCCTGGGCGCGGCGGGCGGGGCGTCCGCGCCTGGCGACGGCGCGATGGGGTCGCTCTGCCGCCTCGCGCCGTCAACCCTCCTCCCGGGCTCGGACTGCCAGGCGGGCTTCATGTGCGCGCCAATGGCGGCGGGCGCGCTGGCCGGGTCGCGCACCTACGGGTACTGCGCGGGCGGCGGCACCGCGGACGCGCCGCCCGGCGTGCCCAAGGCGAGCAAGAGTGGCTTGGAGGGCGTCGCTGTCGCGGCCCGGACGACGCTCTCCGGCGTGCCCTGCCGCCTGCCCCTGGTCGTCAACGGGTCCCTCCTCACCGACTGCAGCGACATCGAGGGGCGGACGGCCTGCTACACGGCCGGCCTGACGACGTCCGCCGCGTGTGGGGCCTCCCAAAACTGGACGACGACGCCCCTGGCGGACGTGTTGGCGGCCGGGCGGGCGGCCGGCCTGGATGGCCGGCCGGGCGCGCTGTGCGCGCTGCCCCTGCCCGGCAACCCGGGCACGCCCTCGCCCTCCCTGACCTGCTCGCCAGGCCTGGCCTGCACCCGCGTGGAGGCGGGCGTCCTCAAGAACGCGCCGTACGGGGCGTGCCTGGAGGTCAAGGCGGCCAAGCCGGCCGCCCCGCTCCCGCCCAAGCCAAGCACGCCCTCGGCGCTCAAGCCGTCCCCCGTCTCGGGCCTCGGCATCATGCCCGTCGCCACCCGCACCACCGCCGACGGCACGCCCTGCCGCCTGCCAGTCATCATGGCGGACGGCACCATGTACACGGACTGCGGGCCGCTGGGCGGGGTGTCAGGCGGCATGGCGGCCTGCTACACAAATGGCTTGAGCGAGTATGGCACGTGCGCCCCGCGCAACGCCTCAACGCCCGCCCTGCCCCTGACCGCCCTCCTCGCCACCGGCCGGGCCGCGGACGGTCAGCGCGGGTCCATCTGCGCGGTGGCGGGGTCCGTGCCGGGAGCGGTCCCCTCGCCGCCCTGCAGGTCCGGCCTCACCTGCCGGCCCCTGTCGGGCGCCTTCGGCTTTTGCGCGGGGCAGGCCGACCCGCCGCAGCTGCCCCTGGGTGTGGACAGCGGCGCCTCCGACGCGGCGGCCGCGGCGGCCGCCTCCAAACCGCCCGTCGACGCCTCCACCCTGGGCGCCCGCACCGTCGCCCAGCGCGCGACCGTCGCGGGCCTGCCCTGCCGCCTGCCCGTGCGGTACAAGGGCAAGGTCCTGACAGACTGCGCCCAGATCGGCGATTCGTATGACCACTGCTTTGTGGGGGAGGGTTTCTCCGCGCACCAGAAGTGCCGGGCGTCCGCGGAGCTGCCCGCTGCGCCCTCCATTGCCGAGCTGGAGGCAGACGGGGTGCTGGGCGACGGGTCGGAGGGCGCGCTGTGCGTGCTGGAGCCGAGCGCCGCCGGTGCCAGCCCCGACTCGTTTGGGGTGGGCGCCGGGCGGGGCGCGACCTGCCGGGCGGGGCTCAAATGCGTCCCTGGCTCCGCGGCCCCCTTGCGCGGCTCCCGGTACGGGTACTGCAAGACGCCCATGGCCGTCGCCTCCTTTGTGGAGGCAGTCATGCACCCGAAGCAGCACAAGGAGGCCGCGGCGGCCGCCGCGGCGGTCGCCCTGACGCCAGCCCAGGCCGCTGTCGCCGACCTGGCCGTCGCCTCCCGCGTCACCGCCGCGGGTGAGCAGTGCCGCCTGCCCCTGGTCGTCAACGGCACCCTGATCACCGACTGCTTTGCCTGGGGTGGTAAGCTGATGGGTGACAGGGACCCGGCGGCGGCGCGCGCGCCAGCCGGGGCCGCCCTGGTCGCGCCGGCGGTCGCGGCCGACCCGACGGCCGGGGCTTGTTTCACCCCGGCCTCGCCGACCGTCCCGCAACGGTGCGCCCGGGCAGCGGCCGGGGGTGGTGGGTACCCGCTCTCCCCGCTTGACGCCCTCCTTGCCGCGGGGAAGGGCGCGGACGCGGGCCCCGGCTCCCTGTGCACGCTGGACCCGGCGCTCGCGGCCCGCGTCATCGCCCCCGGCGCGACCTCTGCACAACTCCCCGCCTGCGGGGCCGGATCCGCCGGCTGCGCGGTGCTCCGCCCGGGCGGCCAGCTTAAGGCGTCGGGGCTGGGCTTCTGCCAGGCCCTGGACGGCGCGGACCCGGGCGCGGGCGGGGCGGGCGGGCCGGCGGGCGCAGGGTTGAGGCCACCCATCGAGGTGCCCGGCGGGTCGGCTTACCTCCCGACGGCCCCTCCCGCCGCCGTCGACTCGCGGTCTTCAAAGGGCGCCCTGGCCCGGTGCGGCCCGGCCTGCATGTGGTCGTCCACCCTGGCCATGATCCTGACGGCCAGCCTGGTGGGATACGTGTGCTTTGCGGCCTTTTGTCGGGCGGCGCCCGGCGGGCGGGGTGGTGGCGGGAATGGGCCGGCGGGCGCGATCAGTCCTGCCACGGGCGGTGGTGGTGGGCGCGGCTCGTCCGCCGCCCATTCTGCTGGCCAGCCCCCTGTCCCCGCTGCTGCGACTGCGGCCGCCCCTGTCACCACCGGCGGGATCGCCCTGGGCAACCGGAGCACGGGGCGGGGGTACGACCGGTTTGAGGACGCGCCCGCCAACCCGTTTGCTGGGCATGGAAACAACAACCCGGGCGGCGGCGTCACCCTGGTCCCCGTCGCGCCGACGGGCCGGCCAGCCCCGCCCGACGCGTTCTGGTCGGACATGGCGGCCCGCCACGATGGTGGGGGGCGTGGCACAAACTGAAGAGAAAGAAAGTGTGTTTTGAATGTCATGATAAATTGAGTGTGGATGGGATGGGAGAGAGAGAGAGAGAGAGAAAAAGAGAGTGCGCGTGTTGCTTTGTTTTGTTGCTACAATGTGCAATGTGTCTACCTCCCCTTCCACTTCAGCTCAAACACCTTCTGCGCGCCTCGCTCATGGCTGGACGACGCGCGGGCGGTATGGTCGCCGGGCGTCACGTCCACCACCGCCCACTCCCGCCTGGCGGCCGCCCAGAAGCGGCGGTCCGTCTTCCACCGCCGGACGTGGGCAAGGAGGACGCGGGGCGTGCCGGCCCGCCCGAATTCGGCTAGGGTGGCCAGTAGGGGCGCGAACAGGGCCGGGTCGTACACGACGTCCGCGGCGAGGAGGAGGTCGGGCGCAGCGCGGGCGGCCAGGTCGCCCCACCCAGCCGCGGCTGCGGCCGCACCCGCGACGCCCGGCCCGCCCGGCTCGCCCCACGCCAGCCGGGTCACGGTCGCCCGGTCCGACAGGCCGCTCAGCTGCACGCTCCTCTCTGCTAAAGGCAGGCAGGGGTCCAGGTCAGTCAACACGACGCGGGCGCCGGCGGCCGCCCAGAAAACGCCCGCCAAGCCGGGGCCGCACCCCAGTTCACAACAGAAGAGCTGTGGACTAACTCCTTTCTCCTCCAACGCCCTCTCAGCCAGGGCCAAGGACGACGGCCACACCCTGTGGGCCAGCCCGGCCGCCGGGTCGTGGGCAATAGTTAGGGCGGCGAGACGCCCCCCCTCCAGCGTGACGGTCAGGGACGCGCCATCGCAGGAAACGCGGAGAAGGCTGGACGGGGCGGCGCCGGCGGCCGATGTGTCCCCGCCCTCGCCCCGCGCGCTCAGGGAACCTATGGCGCCCCGGGTGGTGAGGGGTGCGGCCACGTCCCCGCCGGGCAGGGCGTCCCACCGGGAGGAGTCGCCCGAGTCGACCGGCATTTTTTTGCCGAGTGGCTAGTTTTTTTTTTTTTCTTTTTCGCTCACTCTTCATCTTTTTTTCCCGACAGAGCGCCCCACCACGAAACAGGTGAGCACACACACTACGCTAGCATCCCAGCATGTCTCAGATATAGCCCAACTCGTGATATGACAACGAGAACCGAGCAGGCCGCAGGCCAGCGCGCACCTCATGCGAGAGGACCCACATGCGGCTCTTTTTGTGTGTGGCCATCGGGCGCAACCGCTCCCCTTGCGGTCCCAGCCCCGGCCCTCCGCACAAAAGCTGCGGCCCTCCACATCCCCGCCCTCCGTCTTGATTTGACTTGCAGGGCGTCAAAGCTACGTGCATGGGCGTGGTTGAGGCATCGCACGGGGTGCATGCCGGATTCCGACACACCCTTTTTGTGTCCGCCGCCCCCCGCAACCCCTGCTCGCGCCCGCACTCATCATCCCCCTCCCCCCTTTTTTTTCCCTCCACCACCACCACAGTGGCGCCCCTCCTCAACTAAAACTCTCCCCAACCATGCGCCGCACCCGGTCCCTCCGCATGGCCGCCATCGCCGCCCTGCTCATGGCGGGCGGGGACGGCCTGCTGCGCGGCGTGGGCGGCGCGCCGACGGCGTCAGACGTCGTGGCGGTCGTGAGCGAAGTGGTGGGCGCCGTTGCGCCGCCCGCACCCGCACTCGGCCCCGCGACGGCGGCGACCAACGCGACGACAACCCCCGCCACCCCTCCCCCCGGCGCCGTCCTGGCCACGGCCGACCGGGCGACCCGCCTGGCCAACGCGAGCGCGCCCGCCCCGCCCTCGAAGGCCGCGACGGCCGCGTCCAACCGCACCGTTGGCGCGCCTGGCGCCGCGTACGCGCCCGCCCGCCGCAACCGGACGGGCGTGGACGAGTACGGCCACGCCGTCGGGTCCGCCTCGTCCGCGGGCCCGCGCACGGAAGTCAAAAAGCCAGCCAATGACACAGATGCGGGCGGCAATCGGGCTGTCAACATCAAGACCACGCCAGGGGCGGCGGCAGACGGGCGCAACGTGTCCATCACAGCCCTGCCCGTCAAGAAACGGTGCGCGCCCTGTCTGTGCGCGGTGCCGATCGACCCGGTCACCCTGGGCGGCGGCCCCCGCCCCGCGCTCCGCCCGTCCTACCGCGACGGCGGGGCCAAGGTCGACACGTCTGCCAATAAAACGCTGACGGTCGCCGACCTGGCGCCCGTGGCGGTGCCCGTCGTGGCGGTGCCAGTGAAGACACCGAAAGCCGTGCCCGCGGCGGCGGCCCCAGCCGCGGCGGTGGCCCCAGCGGCGGCCGCGCCCGCAGCCGCCCCACCAGCCCCGCCGCCCACGCCCGCGGCCCCGCCCGCCCCTGCTCCCACTCAGGAGCCCACCGTGGCCGCCACCTCCGCCGACTCCAGCGACTCCTGGTCCGCGCCACCGTCCGGCCGGGAGGCCAGGCGGGCGGCCCGGGCGGCTCGCCGGGCGGACCGGGCGACCAACGGGCGGCGCCGCCTGCTGCAGGGCGGGCAGGCGGCGGCCTCGACCCCCGCCACGGTTGGCGGCGCGGTCGGCGGCCTGGCGCCCCTGCCCACCTCCACCGCGGCGGCCCAGCTGGGGCCCGCCGCCAAGGCCGCGGCCGCTGCGCGGGAGGCCTCAGATGAGGCCCGGTCCATGGCAGACGACACGCCCGGGTCGGGCTTGCGCGCGGCGGCAGCCAAGAAGAAGAAGACGAAGGCGGCCAGGCGCCCTGCGCGCCTGGACGAGGAGGAAGAGGAGGAGGGAGGCGAGGAGGACGCTTCGCCGGCCGATGATGAGGACGACGACGGCGCTGATGGTGGTGATGACGACACAGTCGACGACGACCCGGCCCTGCGCAAAAAGTCGTTGTCCGCCGCCGCGACCCGCAAGAAAAAGGTGGTGGACGACGGCTTTGGCGGCGGCGCAGACGAGGACGAAGAAGGAGACGACGCGCCCGCCCCGCGCAAGAAGAAGCCCTCGTCCGCCTCCACCCGCCGCAAGGCCCCGCCTGCCGACGAGGAGGACGAGGACGCCGACGCTGCCCCGGCGGACGAGGAGGAGGAGGAGGGCGAGGAGGACGGCGATGACGCGGAAGGTGGGCCGCCCAGGAAAGTGACGCTCACCCCCGCCGAGGTCAAGCTCATCAAGGCCAAGCGGGCGGCCAAGGCGCTCGCCGCCGCCCGGCGCAAGGAGGCCATTGCCGATGCGGCCAAGCTGGTGAAGGACACCAGCCTGAACGCGCTGCCGGTAGAGGTGGTGGATGAGTGCCCGGTGTGCGTGTGCGAGGTGCCAAAAGAGGTGGCCACGCGCGCTCCCCCGGCGGTGGCGCCCAAGGTCGTGGCCGGCCCGAAGCCAAAGCCCGCCGCGCCCGCGCCCAAAGCGGTTCCGGCCGTGACGCCTGCGGCAGCGCCGGTTGCTGTCATTGCGGCCGCGCCGGCGGCGCCAGTTGCTGTCGCCCCCACCGCCGTCGCAGCGCCCGCCCCGGCCGCCCCGGCGGCAGTGGTTGCCGCCCCAGCCCCAGCCGTCGCGGCGCCCGCGCCCGCCTCTCCAGTGGCTACGCCCGCGCCAGCGCCAGCGCCCGCTGCGCCTTCCCCGGCGCCGCCACCCCCACCCCCACTCGCCCCCGCCCCCGCCCCAGCGGCGGAGGCGCCCGCACCGCCGCACTCAAACTCGAGTGCGTCCTCTCCATCCCCACCGCCCCCACCTCCGCCGCCGCCCCCACCTCCGCCGCCGCCACCGTCCGAGCCCCAGACGCGGGCGGAGCGGCGTGCGGAGCGGCGGAATGAGAGGCGGACGGGAGGGTATGTGGGGTAGAGAGACGGGGAGGGGAGGAGAAAAAGAGAGAGCGTGAAACAAAAAACACTTTCACTAAAACTAAAACGCCCGCCTCATTGGAGGAAAGCGACCGCCGTCTCTCCCTTCTCTCCGTCACATGATCCATCACATGCTGAATGGCGCGTTCAGGTCAAAGGCTAGATTGGAGGTGATGGCGGGCGTCTGGCCGGACGCGCCAGCCGCGTCCATCAGGCCGGTCAGCAGGCGGCCGACCATGCCGCCGCCCACCGAGGGAGCCGCGCCTGGGTTCACAGCGTCCAGCGTCGCCTTCATGCGGGCCAGCAGCTCGCCATAAGACACGGACCCGCCCGTCGCTTCAATGGCTTCGATAAATGCGTACGTTGCCGCGCCCGTGTGCTCGCCTGTCCCGCTCAGGGCGTTCGTGTCGGCGGCGGTCTGCTTGTCCCGGGACGCGCTGAAGGCGACCACCCACCCGCCCGCCGTCCCTTTGAAGTACACTGGTGCGTGCGTGTACTCCTGCTTCCAATAAATGGGACCCTCCCGCGCCTTGGCCCGCCACTCTAGGTCAAGCATCGACCCCGCGTGGCAGGCGTCCACGACCGCGTGCAGCCTGACGCCTGCTGGCAAAGGGTTGACCAGGGCTGCATTGAGTTCGTCGTCAACAATGAAACCCGCGCCCTCGTGGTCGCACGGCAGGAGCGCTTCGTTGAGGCCGTCCGCCTCATCCCCCGTCATATCCGTGACCTGGGTACCGTGACCCGAAAAGGAGAAAAATAAGGAATCGCCCGACCGCGAGGTGGCCACAAGGGCGTGCACGGCGTTGAAAATGTTGGCCCGAGTAGGCCAGGCGGCCGGGTTCGAGGACGTGTCCAAAAGCTGCGTGATGTCGGCCGGATGGAACCCGAACCGGGTAGTCAGGCAGTGGGATAAGCAGGCCGCGTCGTTGATGCAGCCTGCCAGCGCGGCGGAGGTGCCTGCGTAATTGCAGGCGACGAGGAGGGCGCGCCTGCGGCCACTGCCGCCGGTAGTGGTCGGGCCGGCATAGGCGCCTGGGGCAGGTGGTTGAGCCACCACCGCGCCAGCTGCAGCACCAGCCATTCCCGCTGCCGGGCCCAGCGAGCGCGCCATGGCCAGCAGTGCATCTTTGGTGTCGGCCGCGTGCGGGTCGGCGCCATAGGAGGTGATGTAGTCCTGAAGGTGCACACAAAGAGAGCAGGTCGGAATTTTTGATGGGGAGAGAGCGCAGCAAGGTAGCTCCCCCCCCCCATGTTTTGCTGCCCCCATCCGAGTCGTTTGCGCAGTGTTCCCGAGTTCCTAACATGGATTTATCGCTGCTACATAGCTCGGCCTCTCACCTGCAGCTGACGGATGGACCAGCCCTCGAAGGACGCCATTAGTGGTGGAAGGAGAGAGTTTTTTTGTTTTGTTCTCGAGTCTCATAAGGCCTCGTCTAGAGTGGAATTCTTTTCTTTCGCCTCTCCTTTTTCCCCCTCTTTCTCCAAACGATGACGCTTCTCCACGGCACGGGCGGCGGCGACCGCAAGCCCCAACAGCAGGGCGGCGGCGGCGGCGGCGGCGGCCGCAACATCAAGCAAAGCGGCGGCAGCGGTGGCGGCGGCGGCGGCGGCGGCAATGGCAATGGCGGCGGTGGTGGTGGCGGTGCCGGTCGGCGCCGGCGGGGCGGCGGCGGTGGCGGTCAGGACGACCGCTCCGGTCCCAAGGGCGGGGGCGTCCAAAAGGGTGGCAAGGGCGGCCGTGGTACGTGTCGCAGAGAGGCGGGCTGTGTGGGGGGCCCGCGCCTACTTCCGTGCGGGACGAGAGAGGAGAGCGCCCGTGCCAGTAAGCCGCCCTCGCGCCAACCCCCACCCCGCCCCTACCCTCCATTTCATCCCCGCTTAAATCGCCGCTCCTGTCTCTCCGCATCACAGGCTCCGCCCAAAAGGAAAAGCCCAAGACGGCGGCCGAACTGGACGCGGAAATGGATGACTACTTCCTGAAGAGCGACCCCAAGAAAGCGGCTGCCAAGCTGGACGCGGACCTGGAGACGTACAAGGCGACGGCCAAGGCGGCCAAGGAAGGGGGTGAGGAGGGCGCGGCGGCGGCGGCTGAGCCGGCGGCGGTGGCGACGGCCGAGGCTTGATTTGGATTTGGATGGATGAGATGAGATGAGCGGTCGTGTAATCGCAAAGGGCGCGGTAGCACAAAAAATGGAGAGAGAATGGTCGTCCCGCTCCTCTCCCATACACAACGGTTTTCGTTCGCATCCGCTTGTGCGCTTTGACGTGTGCTACACCGCGGGCAGACGCACCGCTCGCTCGCACGCAGGCAGCTGTGCCAAGTGCTTGCTCCTCCCTCGAAACAGCGTTAGGCAGGGGCGCACCCTCGCTCTTACACAGCCTGAAAACGAAAGCGTTTTGCGGCACCTAGCCGCCGTGCTCGCACTCTTTGGGCCGCCGCCGCTCTCTTTCTTTTGCTACTCGCTGGGCAGCGCGCGTGTGCTTCGCCGCACCCCTGCCCAAACGCCTCCGCACCGCCATGGCCCTCAAGCTCCTGTCGGCGGACGGCGTCAAGGTAAGCCAGTGCCGAGAAATGGGAGACGAAAAAGAAGGGGGGGCAGCGCCCGCCGCATGCGTTTTTCAACCTCGACCTCCTCTCTCCCCATCCTCATTTCCAACGCGCGTGACCACCCTCTCTCCGCCATCAGGTCTACGATGTCTCCGCCGGCAAGTCCACCCCGCAATGGCTGGCTGAAGCCAAGGCCAAGTCCCTCAAAAAGGATGACGCCTACCGGCGGCGCATCGAGCTGGTGCAGGACCTTGGCTTCCCCGACGCGGCCACCCGGCTGAAGCTGACGCCCGATGGGGCCTGCCTCATCGCGGCCGGCCTGCACGCCCCGCGCATCCGGGTGTACGACCTGGCCAACATGTCCATGAAGTTCGAGCGGCACCTGGATGCCGAGGTCGTCGACTTTGAAGTCCTCAGCGACGACTGGACCAAGCTTGCCGTCCTGGCAGCCGACCGGTCCGTCGCCCTCCACTCCCGGGCGGGCGCCCACCACCGGGTCCGCACGCCGCGCCAGGGGCGGGACCTGGCTTACATGCCGCTCACTGCGGACCTGGTCATCGGCGGGTCGACGCCCGAGCTTTACAGGCTGAACTTAGGGGAGGGCCGGTTCTTGGCCCCCATCCCCACCACCGCGGCGGCCGTGTCCGCGCTCGCCCGCTGCCCCGCGCACGGCCTGCTGGCCGCCGCCGGGGACGGGGGCGTCCTCGAACTCTTTGACATGCGGGCTCGCCGGTCCGCGGGCGTGCTCCCCGACGCCGGGGCCGCCTGGGGCGTGCCGGGCGACGACCTCACAGCCCTGCGCTGGGATGGGTCGGGCCTGACGCTCGCCGTCGGGGGCGCGTCCGGGCGGGTCGCCCTCTTTGACTTGCGGTCATCCCACCCGCTGCTCACCAAAGACCTCATGTATGGGTCCCGGGTGGTGGACCTCAAGTTCCATTCGCCCGGGCTGGGCGGCGGCGGCGGGCGCAGCAGCGCCGCAGCGGCAGGGGGCGGGGATGAGGGCGCCGACCTCGACCTGGGCGCCGACTGGCTGCTGGCGGGCGCGGCCGCCGCGTCGTCCGCCGCCGCTGCATCAGCAGGAGCTCCCTCTCCCGCGGCCTCCGCCGCCGCGTCCGGGCGGTTTATCATCTCCGCCGACCGCCACGCCGTCAAAGTGTGGGACGCCGGGTCGGGCACCGCGTACACTGCCCTCCAGCCCGGGCCCGGTCGCGGCGGGGGCGGCATCAACGACGTCCTCACCTGGCCAGGCGCGGGCCTGGTCATGGTCGCGGCAGACACCCCGCGCGTCGCGGCCTACTTTGTCCCCTCCCTCGGCCCCGCGCCCGCCTGGTGCTCCTTCCTGGAGGGATTGACGGAGGAGTTGGAGGAGGAGGCCGCGCCGGCCGTGTATGATGACTACCGCTTCGTCTCCCGGGACGACCTGGAGCGGGCTGGGCTGGAGAGCGTGGCAGGTGGCCCCCTGGCCCGGCCCTACATGCACGGCTTCTTCGTGCACGACCGCCTGTGGCGCCGGGCGGCGGCGGGCGTGGACGAACCGGGGGCGTACGAGGCGTGGCGGGCGGCCAAGGTGGACGCCCGCCTGGCCGAGGCCCGGGCCTCCCGCATCGCGCCACCGCGCAAGCTGCCGAAGGTCAACGCCGAACTGGCGGCCCGGCTGGAGGCGGAGGGGAAGGGTGGGAAGGGTGGCGGCCGCGGCGAGGAAGGAGAGGAGGCTGCTGCTGTCGGAGCGCCCGACACGTCAAAAATGGCGGCGGGTGGTCGTGGCGCGGCCTCCCTCCTGGAGGACTCGCGTTTCTCGGCCCTCTTTTCCGACCCGGCCTTCACAGTCGACCCGGCGTCCGACGAGTTCAAGTCGCTGCACCCCAACGCGCCGCCACCCTCGGCCGCGGCCAAACGCCTGTTGAAAGCGCACTTTGCCGAGGTGGAAGGTGGTGGGGATGATGGCGGGGCGGGCAGCGAGGGCGACGACGGTGAGGACAGCGATGCCTCCAGCGACGACCGCCCGTCCGGGTCTGCCTCGGGCGACGATTCAGACGCGCCCATGAACGAGGGCGGCCTCAAGCGGCGCCGCCTGTTTGCAGCCCGCCCCGACGCGCCGGCTGACGCTTACACTCTAGGCGGGTCGGCCCTCGCCGCCGCTGCCGTCGCGGCCGCCCGGGCCAAGCCCCTGGCCGAACGGGCGGCGGACGCGGCCGCGGGTGGTGGGGGTGGGCCCGTCCGGTGGCAGGGCTCGACACGGGAGCTGACCTTCACGCCCCGCAGTGGCGGTGGTGGTCGCGGCCGCGGTCGCGGCCCGCCAAGAGGGGGCGGCGCCTCCGGCTTCGCTGGCAGTGGTCGCAGCGCCAGCCGAGGGGGGCGCGGTGGCGGTGGCGGAGGCCGTGGCCGGGGTGGCGGCCGGGGTGGGGGTGGGCGGGGCCGCGGGCGGGGGCGGTCGTGAAAATGAAAAATGCATCTCAGGAGGGCAGGTCGAAAAAAATGTTTCCACTCAAAACAACCATGGATTACGACTTTGACCTCTGCGTCATCGGCGCCGGGTCCGGCGGTACCCGGGCCGCCCGGTTCGCCGCCACCAAGTATGGCGTCCGCGTGGCGTGCGTGGAGCTGCCCTTTGGCTTTGTGAGCAGTCCGGAAGTCGGCGGCGCAGGCGGGACGTGAGTTCAGCATTTTTGAGAGAGAGAGAGAGAACGCCGCCAACGCTGCGCTGGACGAGCCCACCTCATACGGCATCCGCCCCACCTCACACACACAGATGCGTTATCCGTGGGTGCGTGCCGAAGAAGCTGCTGGTGTACGGGTGAGTCAAGGGAGGGAGAGAGAAAGAGAGGAAGCAACCCCTTTCGCGATCCCCCCCGCTCTCCCGTCGCGCGCCCTCAACCTTTTCTCTCTCTCTCTCTCTCTCTCTCTCTCTCCATCCAGTGCCATGTTCGCCGAGGAGTTCCGGGACGCCGCGGGATTTGGGTGGGCCACCCCGACCTCCACCATCCACGACTGGCCGGCCCTGATCGCCAAGAAAGCCGCGGAAGTGGAGCGCCTCAACGGGGTGTACAACCGGCTGCTCACCCAGGCGGGCGTCAACATGCTGGAGGGGCGCGCCCGCTTGGGCCCGGGCCCGCACACCGTGACCGTGGAGCTGGCGGGCGGGAAAGGCAGCCGCGTCCTGACTGCGCGCCACATCCTCATCGCAACGGGCGGGCGGCCCGTCAAGGCGCCCATCCCGGGGGCGGAGCACGCGATCACGAGCGACGAAGCGCTCGCCCTCACGCACCTGCCCTCCGCCGCCGCCGGTGGCCTGCCCGTCCTGATCGTGGGCGCGGGGTACATCTCCGTCGAGTTTGCCGGCATATTTGCGGGCCTGGGCGCGGGCGTGCACCTGGTGTACCGCAAGCACCTGCCCCTGGCGGGCTTTGACAATGAGTGCCGGGCGCACGTGGCAGGGGTGATGGGCGGGCGGGGCATCACGCTCCACCCCCGCACGACGCCCGTCTCCATTGCCAAGCTGGCCGACGGTTCGTTCGAGGTCACCCTGGAAAGCATGCCGGCCGACGAAGGGGGTGGCGAGGACGGCGGGCCTGCCGCGCCGGCCGCGCCCCCCGCCCGCTCGGTCGTGCGCGCGTCCGTCGTCATGTTTGGGACGGGGCGGGCGCCCAACACGGGTGGCCTGGGCTTGAAGGAGGCGGGCGTGTCCACGACGCCCGGGGGCGCCATCGCCGTGGACGCTCACTCCCGCACCACCGCCCCGGACGTGTGGGCGATTGGGGACGTGACGGACCGCCTGGCCCTGACGCCCGTCGCCCTGATGGAGGGCATGGCGTTTGTGGAGAGCGCGTTTGGCGCCCGCCTGACCCGCCCGTCCTACTCCAAAATCGCGACGGCCTGCTTTGTGCAACCCCCGCTCGCCGCGTGCGGCCTGACCGAGGAGGCCGCCATCGCCCGCCTGGCGGGGCCCGTCGACATTTATGTCTCCGCTTTCAAGCCCATGCGCAACACCCTATCCGGGCGGGACGAGCGCACCCTGATGAAATTGGTCGTGGATGGAGAGACGGACGAGGTGGTCGGCGCGCACATGGTCGGCCCGGACGCGCCCGAGATCATGCAGGGCATCGCCATTGCCATGCGGTGTGGCGCCCGTAAGGCCGACTTTGATGGCACGGTCGGCATCCACCCGTCCGCGGCGGAAGAGTTTGTGACGATGCGGACGCGGGCCCGGCGGGTGGCGGGCAAGGGGAAGAAGGGAGGGGGAGGGGGCGGGGGCGGGGTGGATGCCTTGAAATGAATGGTGTGTGTTAATAGGATGAGACACGCGCCCGTGCTTTGCAACGAATCACGCACAGTCACACACGCGTGCACCTTACTCCTTGTCATCTCTCGGCGTCTTTCGGGGCCGTCATAAAATGATAAAACAGCCACCCACCTATCATCAAACCGCTGCCCGGATGGACCGGGCCAGCGCCTCCAACGCCTTCAACCCCTCCGCGGGCGTCGCCGCCTCGCCCAGGGCTTTGACCAAAGCCGACCCCACAATGACGCCGTCCGCGCCCCATGCCATGACCTGGGCCGCCGTGTCCGGGCCGGAGACGCCAAAGCCGACGGCGATGGGCTTGTCCGTCTTCGAGCGCAGCGTGGCAATCAGCCCCTCCACCCGCGCCTCCATGCTGGTCCGCGCGCCCGTCACGCCCGCCACCGACACCAGGTACACAAAGCCCTGCGAGGCGGCAGCGATAGCGGCCATGCGGGACGGTGGGGTGGTGGGCGTGGCCAGGAGGACGAGCTCCAGGCCAGACGCGGACGCGGCCGCCCGGACGGAGGGCGTCTCCTCCAGCGGTATGTCAGGGACCAGCAGGGCCGCCACGCCCGCGTCCGCCGCCTCCGCGCAGAAGGACGCCGCCCCACGCCGCAAGATGGGGTTGAAGTAGGTAAACATGACCAGGGCGGCGCGCAGGTCGGGCGCGACGCGCGCCACCATGGCGAGCGTGGAGGAGAGCGTCGTCCCGCTGTCCAGCCCGCGCGTGTGGGCGCCCTGGATGGTGGGCCCGTCGGCCAGCGGGTCCGAGTAGGGGACGCCCAGCTCAATAACGTCCGCGCCGGCGGCGTCCAGGGCGCGCAGGGCGGCCTCCGTGGTGGCCAAGTCCGGGTCGCCCGCCATGATGAAGGGGATGAAGGCGCCGCTGTAGAATGAAAGGAGGAGAGGGCAAGGGTGGTTGAGGTCGGGGAGAGAGCCGCCGAAAGCTAGCCGCTCTCATCTTTCCTCTGTTCCCTCGCCATTTTCCACCCGCGATCCAATCTCACCGTCCCTGGGCCTTCAGCTCGTTCATGCGGTTGCTGACCGAGACGCGGGCAGTGGATGCCGCGGCCGCCATGGCGGGCGCGGGCGAGCGGCGGGCGGTGAAGATTGGGGTGCAGCGGGGCGCGGGCAAAGGAGCGAGCGCGGGCCTGGCAAAGGGGGGGCAGGGCGCACTGCTGGCAGTCGTAGGGCTGATGCGAGGGGAGGAAGACGTTGGTTGGGAGCACCTGCTGCGCAGCAGGGCGGCTGCCGCCATGTTATAGTTCGGGGTGGGGCGATGAGACGGAAGGGGAGAGAGTGAACGCGATGGGCGCTCGACCCTCCAGACGCGAGTTGAAAAAGAGACGTTGAAAAAATAAACGCGATGGCTCGCACCGCCCCCACCGCCCGCCGGGCGACCCGGGCCGCCGTGGCGGCCGGACAGGTATCTTCCTTTCTGACAAAAGGGGCCAGGTAAGATCTGTCGGTAGAGTGTTGAATTGCGGCGCGCAAGGCTCTCCTCCCTACATCGGCACAACATAACCTTCATCATCCATCCCACATCCTCAGGTCTGACCGCCGCCGCCCCGCTGCTCAACAAGGCAAAAGCTGGCTGACGTCCACCCACACCGCCTTTGCCCTGTTCCTGGCCGCCCGCCTGGCCGCCGCCGTCTGGCACATTGTCCACGACTGCGATGAGGTGAGAGAGGAAAAATAATGAGACCTGGCCTCCTCTCTCTCCAAATCACAACCTGCCTTTTTTTTTTTTTTTTTTTTTTTTTTTTTCGTTTTCGTTTCACGCGTCCGTCTATTCCCCTTCTTTCCAGGTCTATAATTACTGGGAGCCCCTTCACTTTATGCTCCATGGCACAGGTTTCCAGACCTGGGAGTATTCGTCCGCATTTGCCCTGCGCCCCTGGGCGTACCTGGCCTTGCACGCCCCCGCGGCTCTCCTTGGCCGCGCGTTGGGGCTGGGCGGCGGGGCGGGCGTCCGGGCTGCCTTGGCCACCGCGACCGCGGCTTCCGAGACCGCCCTGTTCGTGGCCCTGCGCGACGTTGCAGGCCCCGGGGCGGCGCTGGGCTACCTGGCGCTGGCCCTCCCCTCCCCTGGCCTGTACGCGGCCGCCCCGGCCCTCCTCCCCTCCTCCTTCGTCATGGTCGCCCACGCCGCCTGCACGGCCGCTACCCTGCGGCTGGTGGGCGGGCCTGTGAGCGGGAGGGGCGGCGCGGCTGCCCGCGCCATCGTCGCCGCCGCGGTCGGCCTGCTGTGGGGCTGGCCTGTCGCGGCGCCGGCGTTCGTGCCAGCCGCCCTGGCCGTCCTCGCGCTCGCGCCCTCCACCCTGACCGCCCTGTGCGTGTCCGCCGCGGCGCTCGTGGCCCTCCTCCCCCCGCTCATCCTGGCCGACAAGCTCGCGTACGGCCGGTGGACGGTGTCCCTGCTCAACTTTTTGGCCTACAACGTGCGCGGCGGCGGCGAGAGCGCGCTGTACGGGGTGGAGCCGCCCTCCTTTTATGGAAATGCCCTGCTCCTGGGCTGCGGCCTCGCGGCGCCCCTCGCCCTGGGCGCGCCCTTCCTGGCCTGGGCGGCCGGCACGCGGGGTGGGCAGGCCCGCAGCCCGGCGTCCCCGCCCCTCCGCGGCGCGCGGGCCGTGATCGTGGGTGCCGGCCTGCCGGCCGCGCTGTGGGTCGGCGCCATCTCGCTCCTCCCGCACAAGGAGGACCGGTTTTTGTACCCGGTGCTCCCGGCCCTGCACGCGGCCGCGGGGCTGGGGCTGGCCTGCCTGCCGCCAGCGCTGCGGGCGGTGAGTGGGGTGCCCTTCACCACGGCAGGGAGGGCGGGGCGGGCGGCGGGGGGCGTCGCCGGCGCGGTCGCGGTGGCCGCAGCCGCGCTCGGCCTCGCACGGTCGGCCGCGCTGGTGACGTACTACTCCGCCCCGCGCACCATCTGGGCCGCCCTGCCGCCCCACCCAGGCCCGGCCTTCACCCCGGACATGCCCGCCCTTGTCTGCATGGGCCAGGAGTGGCACCGCTACCCGGGCGCGTTCAGCCTGCCTGCGAGCGCCGCCCACCTGTACAAGCCCGCGTTTGTCCGGTCGCCCTTCCGCGGCCTGCTGCCGGTCCCTTTTGATCGTGCGTCCGGCGGGGCGTCCGCATCCCCGCCCACCCTGAACGATCGCAATCGCCACGAACCGGCCAACGAGCTGGCGGACGCCTCAACCTGCGCCTTCTTCGTCGGCGTCGCCCCCGAAAACGGGGGCGACGCGCCCGACACGGGGCGCGAGTGGGAGGTCCTGAAGTCGGCGCGCTTCGTGGACGTGGGCGGGCGCCGGGACCGCGCCGGGCTGGGGCGGTGGCTGCACGTGCCGGGTGTGCCGGGGCTGGACGGGGCGGGCAATGCGTGGGTGCGGTACGTCCTCCTGCGGCAGCGGACAAAGGTGGGGACGGTGTTTTTATGAAGAAATGCGTGAAATGATTTTTTGTGTGTGTGGTCGACCCGGCCCCCGCGGTCGCCTCTCTCTCTCCCTCACCCCCCCCCCCCGACCCCCCACCCCCCCAACCCTCGCGCCCGCGCCGCCGCCGCCGCCCCCCGGGCCGCCCCGACCCGGGCCAGCTCCACCCGTAGCACGCCCGCCGCCTCGCCCAGACTGGGCCGCCCTGCCGGGTCCGTCGCCCAGCACGCCCGCATCAGGCTTGCCACGGGGGGCGGCGTGCGGGAGGGCGGGGCCAGGCGCTTGCCCGCCACGCCCACCGCGTAAATGACTTGCATCGGGCTGGCGCTCCCGGCAAAGGGCGGCCGCCCCGTCGCGCACTCCCACAGCACCACCCCGAACGCCCAGGCATCCACGGCCGCCGTCAGGGGGCGCCCCTCAAACTGTTCGGGCGCCATGTACTGGGGCGTGCCCGCGGCCGTTGCCACCGTGCTGAGCCAGGTGCGGGCGGTCGTGCGGGCGATGCCAAAGTCGGCCAGGGCGGCCCGCCCGCCCGCGCGCAGGAGGATGTTAGCCGGCTTCAGGTCGCGGTGGACGATGGCCGGGCGGCCGGTGTGCAGGGCGGCCAGCGCGGTGGCGACGTCCAGGCCGATGCGCAGGAGGTGAGGGTAGGGCAGCGGGCCTGGGCGGGGGCGGGGCGGGGGGGGCGCGCGGGACAGGGGCGGGTTCCTGCCCAGGGCGGGCTGCGGCCGCCCCGCCAGGCGGTCCGCCAGGGACCCGCCCGGGACGAGCTCCAGGATGAGGCCGACCGCGGGCGGGGTCAGGCAGGCCGCCAGCAGGGAGACGACGTGCGGGTGGCGGATGCGGGCCAGCACTGCCACCTCCTGGCGGAAGGACGCCAATTCCAGGGAGTCGCCAGGGTGGTTGCCCCCGCCGCCGCCACCCCCACCCCCGCCGCCCGCCCTCAACAGCTTCACCGCCACCTCCCGACCTTTCCACAGGCCCCGGTGAACGGTGCCCGACGCGCCGGAGCCGAGGCGTTCGCAGATGACGACCTCGGCCGCCAGGTCGACCTCAGGGACGGGCAGCGGGTCGACAACGGCGGAGGAAGGGCCGGGCGAGGGCGAGGGCGAGGGTGGGGCGGGTGGGGTGCCGTCGCCGGCTCGGCCGACGCCACCAAACCGGCATAGGCGAGGCCAAGCCCAGGCGGGCCGGTGGGGTGGTGAAAGCTGAGCAGCAGGTGTGGCGGTGGCCGCTGCGGCCGCCGCCGCCGCCGCAGCAGCTGTCGCCTTTGCCCAGACGGGCAGTTTCTCAGACCCCGCCCGCGACAGTTCGCCCGCCTGCCAGGTGGCTGGGAGGCGACCGCCCACATCGCCGCTGCCGCCAGAGGTGGCCCCCGCACCAGCAGCAAGGCGGGCGCCGCCCTGGGCGGCCGCGGCGGCGGGTGAGGGCGGGGCCGACCCAGCCTCGTGCGGCAGCGCGCCACCACCACTCCCAAGCACCTCCCCGCCGTGGAAGGTCCACCGCCGGGCGATGCCCGGCTGGCCGGCCAGGCCCGCCAGTTTGGCGGCCACCCGCCGCCGGGCCGCTGCGGAGGGTGGCAGAGGGTAGGAGGAGGAGGTGGAGGAGGCGGAGGGTGACGCGGCTGCAGGGGAGGGAGAAAAAGAGGCGGGACCAGGGCTGCCACCGCCACCTGCGCACGGCAGGGTCAGCGCCCCGCTGTCGACGCGCGTGCAGGGGACGGTCAGGCTGAGGTGACGGATGTGGAGGGGCAGGGCCGGCATGGGTGAGGGCGGCGTGCGCGCGGCGGCCAGGGTGGTGGACGGGCCAGGGTCCTCCCGCCCGCCCCCGCCCCTGCCCCCGCCCCCACCCCCACCCATTTTTTTCAGGGCCGCCCCCACCGCGACCGGCGGCGGGAAGGCCTTGGAGGATGGGATGGAGGCGGCCACCCGCCTGCGGTGGCGGGCTGCAAGCCGGCGACCAAGGCGCGGGGCGGCCGTGCCCAGGCAGGCGAGGAGGGCGACGCCGCCGCCCAGGCCGCCCCCCAGGGCCGGGCCGTGGGTCGAGAGCCAGGAGGGCGGCGGCGGCGGCGGGGGGGAGGGGGAGGGGGCTGGGGCGGCGGGTGGCGGTGCCTGGCCCACCCCGCCCGGCCCCGCGTCTGCCGGCCGGATCAGGCGCAGTGCCCCTGCTGGCAGGCGGACCCGGGCCCCACCCCCACAGCACGCCCACCAGGCCTCGCAGGGCCCGGGCGAGGGGCAGGCCTGGGCGGGGGGGGACAGGCGCTCGCAGGCCGCCCCTGCGTCGTCCCACCACCACCAGCCCTCGCCGCCGGCCGTGCCCGGCCCGCCCGCCGGGTCGGGCGGGGACAGGGCGACCAGGGCGGGCAGCAGCGTCGTTCCGGACACCACGGGCGGGCGGGCACCGTCGGGCGGCGGCAGGCCGTCGCCCCCCGCGGGGGGCGGGCCGGACGCCAGCAGGCCGACGGCCCACAGGTGGAGAAGGGGTGGGCGGGGGGGCGGGCTGTCGCCGTCGGCGGGCGGGGCGAACACCGGTTCCAGGCCCTCCAGCCCGTACGGCCCCTCGACCGCCGCCCCACTCCCAAACTGGGCGGGGGCGGCGGGCGAGGCGCCCTGGAGCGCGTAGGCACGGAGCGGGGCGGCGCCGAAACCAAGTGCCAGGCGTGGTGGGGGTGGGAGAGCGGAGGAGGAGGGGGAAGAGGGGGGCACGCCAGCCGCGCCCACGGTCACCGCGTACCCGGCCAGCTGGGCGCCGGGCGTGGTGGAGGCGGAGATGTGGACAAAGGAGCAGGCGGTGGAGAGGGGTGCGTCGGGCGGTGTGTCGGCGCGAAGCGCGCGGCGCGGCAGACGAGTTCGAGGCGGCGGCGGAGCGGCGGCCGTGGCGGCCGCGGCCGCCCAGGCACACGACGACAACACCAGGACCGCCGCCCAGCCGGCTGCTGCCCGCATGGAGAGGTGTGTGTGGGAGGGCGGCTAGTCTCGCAGCCACACGTGTGTGTGTGTGTGTGTTTGTTGTGCGCGTGTCTCAGCCGCACACACAGGGGGGCTCGCAGAAAAAGAAAATGGAATGAGATGCGGTCGGGCTGCGACCCTCGACCTCTGACGTCAAAGTTTGTTTCAACTCTCATTCTTCTCTCCTTTCACCCGACCACCGGCGGCGGCGGCGGCGCCGCCCCCTCCCCGCCTCCTCCACCACCATGACCAGACGCCGCCCACGCCCCGCCAACACTGTTGGCCGCCGCCGTGACCGCAACCTCCGCGGCGGCGACGGCGCCCTCCGCGCCAGCGAGGACGGCCGCGCCCAGGGCCTCCCCGCCATCCTCCGACGACCGCACCCACCAGGCGCCGACCAAGAGGCCCCCCGCCAGGATGGCGAGGAGCAGGACCGCCAGGCGGCTGGTCCCGGCCTCCCCACCCCCGCCCCGGGACCGGCGGCGCGCCCGCCGGCCGCTGCCTGGGTTGAGGTCCTGCCTGGTGAGGGGCAGGGCCGAGGCGGCCGGCAGTAGGGCCGGGAACAGACGCCCCAGCGCCCGCCGGGCCGCGGACTGGCGTTTCTCGTACTTCTTGGCGGCCCCGCCCCCGTCGTCTTCGTCATGGTAAGAATCGGGCGGCCCGCCACCGTTGATGGAAAAGGCGGCTGCGCCGGAGATCTCAGCAGCCCCACCAGATGTGCCGGCCGACGCGCCCGTGCCGCTCCGACCACCCGCCGGCTCAGCAAAGAGTTCGTCAATGTCTTGGAGGGTGTCCAGGCGGTCGACGACCTCGCCAGTCTATGTGAGAAGTGTGAGCGAGAGAGAATGTGTGCGTGCGTGAGGGGAAACGAGCGTGGAGGTTTGTTTCTTCTCACCCCGACCATCCATCCACTCCTGCCCCTCTCTCTCTCACACACAACTCACCGCCGCCAGGTAGAGTGTGCCCACCCCTTCCGCCAAGCGCAGCTTGGTCGCCACGTCCGCCAGGAAGGAGGCCATGGTCGCGCCGTCGTGGACGGGGACGGCGACCTTGCTGTGAGATGAGAAAAGAGAGGAGAGGAAGAGGTGAGAAGGAGGCGATAGGCGCGCGTCCCCCATGCAACCTGCATTTATTTGCAGGGGCGGGCGGCGGACGCCGTCCGTCGTCACCCATGCGCTAAGCCCATCCCCTTCGCTCCACGCCTGGCCAACAAAAAGGGGGATGCTGTGACGGGAGGCCCGTGCGCCCGGGGCTCACTCAAACGCAAAAGAAACAAAAAAATGCGCGCCGATGCGCAGCACTCTGACTCACCGCCGCGGGATGGCTCCTCGCACGGACACGAACACCAGCCTGGAGGCGGCCATGTCCGCGGAGGAAAGGCCTGCGGGCTGACGGGTGGACATGATGGGGACGTGAGAGAGAGAGAGAGGGGAAGCGTTGAGACGCTCAAAAAAAGGAGTGCTTGAACGGTGCACGCTCGCGCTACACTATTTTTCTTTTGCTTTTTAGTGGTGTCGCGACGCGGAACGACTCTCTCTCTCTCTCTCTACCATCGCTACCAATTAGACACCCCCCCCCATACACCATATGACCAACACTATGGACGATGCCGCTGCAAAGGCGGCCCGTAAGCTCGAGAGAAAGGCAGCGAAGAAGGCCGCTAAACGGGCCGCCGCGGCCGCCGCATTCCTAGCCGACACTCCTTCTGCTGCTCCGGCCTCCAAGAAGGCCAAGAAGGCCTCCTCCGACGACGCGCCCTCTCCCTCGAAGGCTGACAACAAGGCCGCCAAAGCGGCTGCCAAGGCGGCGGCCGCGGCGGGCGCGGCCTCGCTGGCGAAGGCCAACGCGGAAGCCGCGGCGGCTGTCTTTCCCACGGGCGGCGGCGCTGCCCGACCCCGCCCGGCCGTCGGGGACACCGCCGCCGCCGCCGCCGGCCGGCCGCTCACCTTCCCGCCCTACACCCCGCACGCCGACGTCCTGGCCATGACCGACGCAGTCGTGGATGCCTGGCGGGCGGAGCGGCGCATCGCCGTGCTGGGCGCGTCCGGCCCTGCCGCCCGCCCGTGCACCGCCTTCTCGCACGCGCCCTTCTCGCCCGCCCTGGCCGCGGCCTGCGCCGCCTTCGCCTCGCCCTCGCCCGTGCAGGCCCAGGCCTGGCCGCTGTTGTTGGCCGGCCGGGACGTCATCGGCATCGCCGCGACGGGGTCAGGGAAGACCCTGGCCTTTGGGCTGCCGGCCCTCGCCCACGCGGCCGCCCAGGGCGGCCCCAAAGCGTCCCCGCGCTGCCCGCGCGTCCTCGTTCTCGCTCCCACCCGGGAGCTGGCCTGCCAGATTGCGGACGTCCTGGCGGCCGCGGGCGCGCGGGCGGGCCAGACAGTCGCCCTCGCGCACGGCGGCGTGCCAAAGGGCCCGCAAGTCGCGGCCCTGCGGGCGGGCGCGGCCGCCCTGGTCGGCACGCCCGGCCGCCTGCAAGACTTGGCCGAGGGCCACCCCGCCTCCGCCCCGCTCGTCCTCTCCTCCGTCTCCTTCCTCGTCCTGGACGAGGCCGACCGCATGCTGGACCTGGGCTTCGAGCCCGCCGTCCGCGCCCTGGCTGGCGGGACGCGGGCGGACCGGCAGACAGCCATGTTCTCGGCAACCTGGCCGCCCGCCGTGCGCGCGCTGGCCGCAGACTTCTTGGCCTCGCCCGCCCGGGTGACTGTCGGCTCGGCCGACCTGGCCGCCTCGCATTCCGTGGCCCAGACCGTCGAGGTCATCGACCCGGCGGCCCGGGATGGGCGGCTGCTGGCCCTGATGTCCGAATTTAAAGCCAAGGGCCTCGCGGACAAGGTCATCGTATTTGTGCTCTACAAGAAGGAGGCGCCCCGTGTGGAGGCCCTACTGAAACGGAAGGGCTGGGCCGCGGCTGCCGTCCACGGCGACGCCGCCCAATCCGCCCGGACGGCCGCCGTCGACGCGTTCCGGGCGGGCCAGCTGGAGGTGCTGGTGGCCACCGACGTGGCCGCGCGCGGGCTGGACATCCCAGCCGTCTCGGCAGTCATCAACTACTCCTTCCCGCTCACCACGGAGGATTACGTTCACCGCATCGGGCGGACGGGGCGTGCAGGCGCGACGGGAGTCGCCCACACCTTCTTCTCGGGCGCGTCCGACCGGCCGCGCGCGGGCGAGCTCATCAACGTGCTGCGGGAGGCTGGCCAGCCCGTCCCCGCCGCCCTGATGAAGTTTGGGACGACCGTCAAGCGCAAGGAGTCCAAGCTGTACGGCGCGCATTACCGGGAGGTGGAGGATGGGGCCAAGACGGCGACCAAGGTCACGTTCGACTCGGATGAGGAGTGAATGTGGATGGAGAGGGAGTGAGAGAGAGAGAGAGGGGGAGGTTGAGGTTGAGAGGGATGGGATGGGATGTGGATGGAGAGTGTATGGGTTGCGCGCGCGCCTTCTTTTTGTACATCAATTTTCTTGAGACCAACAGCTCACAACAGAGCGCGATTCAATAGTCGCGCACGCGGCGCGCGCAGGCCAACACAATTCAATGCTCTTCTCACAATGCTCTCATCACGCCGCCGGCACCCCGCCACCGCCACCCTCCTGCCTCAACGCCCGCGCCCGCCGCGCGCGCGGGCGCGGCTGCTTCACCGCCTCCGCCCCCCTCACATCTCCACTGCCACCCAGGCTGGGCGGCCGCCCCGGCGGCGGCAGAAAGGCCGCCCGGCGGCGGGGGTAGTCCACGATGACGGTGCTCCGGGACAGGAGGTCGGCGCAAATCACGCCCGCCGTGTACAGGGAGAGGTCCAGCCCGCCCGCGCCCGCCACCAGGGCGCGCACGGGGGTGTAGGGGCGGCCGCCCAGGGCCAGCCAGGCCAGGTCGCCAGGAGTGACGCCCACCGCGGACGCGGAGGCCGGGGGAGGAGAGGAGGGGGCAGGGGCGGCCGGCCCGGCGGCCGCGCCCGCCGACGCGGCCCCACCTCCCAAGCCCCGGACGACGCGGGGAGAGGGGGGCGACGAGGCGCCCGCCCCGTCCACGCCCCGGGGCAGCAACCCCAGCGCGGCCGCCGCCCGGCGGTGGAACATGACGTCCACCCCGCCCGCCCCGGAATCGATCATGAAGAGCGCGGCCCGGGAGCCCAGGCCGGGCGGGTCGGGGGGAGGCGGGTCGGACCGGGGGCAAGGGGCGAGCGCGCCCGCCGCCGCGACAGCCGCGGCCGCCCGGCCGCCGCCGCCGCCGCCCGCGGCCGATAGGGGCAAGTTTGTCGCCTCGCCCAGCACAGGGTGTGGGGCAAGTAGGGGTGCGGCGGCCGCGGCGTCCGCGCCGCCCGCACCCGCCGCGGCCGAGGCCGCCGCAGCCGCGCCTGGCCCAGGCGCAAAGGGGGCGCGGACGTGAGGGAGGTTGGCCACCATGACCAAGGGCTGCCACCGCCCCGATGCCGCCTTGGGGGGTGCGTACGTGACCGGGTCGTCCAGGCGCACGCTCGTCGCGGTCGTGCCCCTCGGAAGGCGGGACGGGGGGAGCCCCGCAGCGGCCGCCTCGGCCCCACCACCGCCACCGCCACCGCCTCCAGGCCCTTTCCGCCCGCCGCGTGGCCGGGTGGCTGGCCGGGGCAGGGTGACCACGGCCGCCCGGAAGACGTCGTACCCGATGATGCCGACGACGGGGCCGGGCGCGCCCCGGACCAGGCCCGCCACGCTCATCTCCATGAAGAGCGGGCGGGCCAGGGTGAGCGGGCCCAGCACCAACGCCCCGCCCCGCCGCAGGCGCGCCCGGACGGGGCCCACCATGCCCGACACGTGCAGCTCACCAAAGGCGGGCAGGTTCAGGGCATCCGCGGCGGCGGCGTCCAGGACCAGGCCGGACGCGCCCGTGTCGACGAGGAAGAGGCCGGCGTCGACGGGGGGTGGGGGAGGGGTGCCGGGCGGGGCGTTGGCCGGCAGCGGCGGCGCCAGCTTGGGGCGGACCAGCAGGTGCCCGGACGGCGTCCACCAGGCGGGGACGTCCCGGAGGGCGCCGGCGTCAAAGGAGGACCCGGGCGGGGAGAGCGCGTCGGTGGGAGGGGGGACAAACTCGGCCGCCCAGGCAGCGGCGCGTGCGGTGGTGGCGGGCCCGGGCACGCCGCGCGCCGCGCCCGCCGCCTCGCGCCTGGTCGCGCCCGCCACCATCTCCCCCCTCCGCGTCACAAACCGATTGTCCCCGCCCGCGCTCGCGGCGTGCGTGGTGGTGCCCGGGTACAGCAAGCCCCCCGCCCCCGCCCAGGGCGACCAGCCGGTGTAGGACCACACCTCGGCCGCCCCGCACAGGGGTTGGGCCATGGAGGCCGGGAGCCAGGTGGCCGGGTCCAGGGTGACCCGGGCGACGAGGGCACCCCCCGCCAGGCGGACCCCGATGACGGGCGGTGGGGGTGGGGTGGGTGCGGCGGCCGTGCGGCGGCGGGAGGGAGGGGGCGCGGAGCCGTCTGCTCCCCCCGCCGCCTCAATTGCCTCCAGGCTCAGGCACAGCGCTTCCGACGCCCCCGGCGCCAGCCACCAGCCCGTCCGCACCCAGGCCGCCAGCAGCAGGCTCTCGTGGTCGTCCAGCTCCAGGGCCTTGGCCACGCCCGCGGCGTCTACCTCCCAGCAGGGCGCGCCCGGGCGGCCCGGGTGGCCCCAGGAGAAGGCCAGGTCGTCGCCCGCCAGGCGTTCCGCGAAGGCGCCGCCTGGGCCGGCGGCCAGGCGCCAGATGACGGGGAGGCCCATGTGGGTGCCCTCGCCCTCGAGGATGACCTAGGTGGAGAGAGGAGGGAGTGAGCAGACGGGGGAGGGGGTCTGTGGCTAGGTGGGTTCCTCTCGGCGCTGCCGGTCCTCTCTCCAGCTGCAAGCGCGCCACAGACCGCCACTCAAACAAAACGCACCTCCGGCGGTGACCGCCCGGCCTCCAGGCCGATGGCGGCCCGTGCACGGCTCAACACTGCGTCCAGGGTAAGGGGATGAGGGTCGACCGCCGCGGCCTTCCGGCGTGCGGGCGCCTTTTCGGGGTCCAATGGTGAGCGTTGGCGGCGTGGCGCGGGCGCCGCGGTCTCCTCGCCCGCGCCACCACCCACCGCGCCCGGTGGGCTCCACATGCGGGGTTCGCGTACAAGTGGCCACATTCCCCCTGTTACCGGCCAGGGCGTGGTGGGAGCCGGCCCGGGCGGGGTGAGGGAGGACGACAGACGGCAGGCAAGCCAACCGACGGCGGACGAGGAGCGCGCCGGCGGAGGCGCATGGTGACGCAAGGCGGCCGCGCTCGCCGCCGCGCCCGGCCGGGCGCCGCCCCATGAGGAAAGCATCAGGGTGTGACTGAGGCGTGCGGGGGCGCCCGCTCGCATTTATTTGTGGGGCGATTCGACACACGCGTGCCCCTCCCTTTTTTACTAGTGTCAATAAACAGGCTCAAAAAAAACCTCACCCTCTCAATCACTTCCGCCCCTTCTTCTTGCGCTGCTGCGCCGGCGGCGCCGCCGCCACCGCCGTTGGCCGGGCCGCCGAGTCCAGGGAACTATCCACCTGGCCCGCGCCTTGGGAGCCGACTGCCTTCTGGGCGGGCGCACCACCACCGCCCCGCCTCTTTTTGGCACGCACCGCGTCGGCGCGCGCCCACTTGGGCAACCACTTTTCGGCTTGCGCCTCCTTTGGTGGCGGGGGCCCGGGATGCGCCGGGTCCACCCCCGCCGGGTACCGTGGCGAGCGGCGCCGCTTGGCCCGGGTGCGAGAGGAGGAGAGCAGGACAGCGGCCGACGCTTCCGTCGCGCCTGGGAGCGGGGCGGCCGCCGTCGCAGCCGCCTCTTTGGCACCCTTTTTCGGAGCAGGCACAGCGCCACCACTCGCCCGGCGGCGCCGCGACCGGGCAGCCCCCGGCGGGGCGGCCTCCAGCCTGTCCAGGGCCTCGCCCGTCGGCGCGGCGACGGCCGGCAAGCCCGCCACCAGGTCGGCCAGGCCACCGTCCGCGGCGGCCGAGCCCGCAGCGGCAGCTGCCGCCGCGAGGGGGCCCATCAGCTCGGCCGCCGCGCTGCTCGCACCCACCGCGCCGGGCTCGTCGCCCGCCGCGGCGGCGGCCTGGGCGACGGCCCGCAGGTCGGACCAGGCAGAGATAGCGCCGTCAAGGTCGCCCGCCGCCAGGCGGAGGCGGGCCTTGCGCGCCAGCAGCCAGGAGGAGGCGCGGGTGGAGGCGGCGTGGCCACTACCAACGCCTGCGCGCCACCCGCTGCCGCCGCTGCCTTTCCCGGCCGCCGACGCCGACGCCAGGGCCGCGTCCACGGCGGCCTCCGCGCCCGCCGCATCACCAGCAGCTACCAGCAGGTCCACCCGGGTGGCGACCAGGGCGGGCGGGAGGGAGTCGGAGGGGGACGTGCCGCGCGCCGCCGAGGCAGCAGCAGCCCACCAGGCGTCGAGCGACCGCAGCGCCCCCGCCGCGTCGCCCGCCTCCGCCGCCAGCTGCGCCCGGGCCGCGTCCGCCTCCGGGCCAGACACGCCGGCCAGCATGCCCAGCGCGGCGGCCAGCCCGGGCGCCGCCCCGGGCGTCGCGCCCCCCGCCGGCGCCCGGGCGGCCACGCCAGCCCGCACAGACGCGAGGTGGGCGTCGCCAGGGAAGCGGGCGGCCGCCTCGGCCGCCGCCGCCGCCGCGGGCCCGGCCTTGCCCGCCAGGCACAGCAGGGACGCTCGGTTGGCAAGCAGGGCACGCGCGTGGGGTGCAGAGGGCAGGCGGGACTCCAGGGCGGGGGCCAGGCGGGCGGGCGCGGACCGGTCGATGAGGGAGTCCGTCGCATGGAGTGCCTGGGCCGCCGCGCGCCTGGCGCCCGCGGCGTGCGGCGCCGCGTCCGTCGCCGCGGCGGCCGCATTGTTGGCCACCACGGCACGGGCGGCACCGTCCAGGGCCGGCGAGGCCAGGAGGTCGGCGTACGCGGCCGAACTCTCGGCCGGCGACGCTTTGCCACTCAAGGCCGCCAGGTACGCTGCCTGGGACCGAATGACGACCGCGTCCGCTGCCAGGCCGGCGGGGAGGGCGCCGTCCTCGCCGCCCTCCACCTCCGCGCCGATGGCCGCTTCCGCGTGGGCCAGGGCCGTGGCCGCGCCCTCCAAGTCGCCCGCCCCCAGGGCCGCGCAGGCCAGGTTGAATTCGACCTCATGCGACGCGCCGCCCGTCCCCAGCCCGGCCTTCGCCAGCGCCCGCCTGGCATCCCCGCCCCGCCCCGCGGACACATAGGCGGCAATGACGTTGGCGGCCAGGGCATCCGCATCCTCGGCCTTGGCGGCGGGGGAGGTCGCCAGGGCCTCGTACGCGGCGATCGCGTCGCCGTACCGCCCCTGCCTGTACGCGACCTGGGCCGCCAGGTGGCGTGCGGGCGCCGGCAGGGCGCCGTCTCCACCCACCGCGCGGGCGAGGTCGGCCAGGGCGGCCCCCGCCTCGCCCACTCGGCCCAGGCTGTACAGGGCGTGCGCGCGGGCAAAGGCGAGGGCCGGGTTGGCAGTGGGGCTGGGTCCACCTGCAGCGTCCAGTGCTGCCAGCGCTTCGGCGAACCGTTCGCCTTCGTGGAGGAGGTAGGCCTGGGCGGCCAGGGCATCCGGGTCGGCGGGGGCGAGCGTGAGGACTGTGTGCGGAGAGGAGAGAGAGGTCGGGAAAGTGAGAGAAGAGAGGCGAAAAGGAAGGAGGTTGAGCGATCGACGGACCGCGCCCGAGAGCGCTCTCTCCCCGTTTTCGGCCCCCTTCCTCGCACGCACCGTCATCCACCGCCTTCAGGGCCCGCTTGCGACCGCCGTCGACCAAGGCCGCATCCAAGCGGGTGAAGGCGTCGCCCAGGGCGGTCAGATCGGCGGAGGAGGGTGGAGCAGCAGCGGCCGGCGCGCCCGCGCTTTTGGCAGAGGGAGGGCGGCCCGCCATTGGCTGCTGGTGGGTGTGAGACGGCTGGGACGCTACGGGTGCTAGGTGAGTGTGTGTGTGTGTGTGTGTGTGTGTGTGTGTGTGTGTGTGTGTGTGTGTGCTTGTGCGCGTACGCACTCGCGAGCCCCGCCCTAGACAGAGAGAAAGAGGGAGAACGCGCGGGCGGGGCGCACTAATCAGAAAGAAAGTTGTGAACCAGTCTCCACCTCAACCTTTCTCGTCTTTCATGCCAACATGAAAGACGATGTTGGCTTCTCCTCCTCCTCATCATCACACATCACAGCTCGCCCATCGCCACCAAGTCCTCCCGCCCATTGAACCCATTCCCCAGCTTCTCGATCCGCATGCCCACATACTCCCCCCGCGCATGGGCCGCACACCGCGAGCTCACCGCCGCCCACAGCGGGCGGCCGTGGAAGAAGGGGAGGGCCTCGTACTCGGAGACCGGCATCCATTTCACGGCCTCGACCTCGCCGTCCACGGGCGCCACGGGCTTGTCCACCTCGCCCTCGCTGGCCGTCTTGAGCCCGATGACGAAGAAGGCGTCGCTCGCCCCGAACGAGAAGCCGTGGGCCTGGCGCAGGGCGAGGAGGGAGACGGGGACGCACGCGACACCGGTCTCCTCGCCCACCTCGCGCACGGCTGCGTCCACGACATCCTCGCCCGCGTCCACCAGGCCGGTCGGCATCTTCCAGACCCCACTGCCTTTCAGCGGGCCCGCCGCCTCCTGGACGACCAGGACGTGCGGGGTGGCGGCGAGGGCCGGGTCGGCCGGGTAGGTGGCCGAGGCCGGGCCCCGGGGCGACACCACCAGCGCGCCCACCCCGACCTGGTGGGAGGCGGCGGCGGGCAGGCGGGAGGGCCCGGGCGCCAGCCAGGTCGTCAGCATGATGTGACCGGGCTCGGCGTGGTGGGCAACGAAGCCGGCGGCGATGGCGGCGGGGACCAAAGACGCCGCGCCGGGGAGGGGCAGCTTGAGCCACACCCCTCTCCGCGACTCGGCCCGCCAGTGGTCCAGCGACGCGGCCAGGCGGGCCGCAAAGGCGGCCGGGTCGCCGACGGGCAGGGCGGAGGGGTCGACCTTGATGCCGTGGTAGGCGTCGCCCTCGAAGGGGAGGAGGGTGGCCAGGTCGCCGGCCATGGCGGACGGCGGGCGGGGCAGTGGAGGAAGGGTGGTCGAAGAGGAGCAGCAGCGGCCACGCGCCGCCGTCGGGGACGAGGGACGGGATGCGGGCGCCCAGCAGCAGGGGCTCGGGTGCCTGACGTTCAGGCTATGGCGGGCGTGCAGGGCTGCTCTCAGGGCTGCCCTGAAGAGCATCAACTGTGGAGAGAGGGGAGAGGAGGAGACGCGCGGGGAGGGCGGCGTGCGGGAGAGAAAAATGAGAAACGTATGTCACACGTGCGCGACGTTTTTTTCATTAACAACCCGCTCCCATTTTCTCAATAATCGTCATCCTCGTCCTCATCATCGTCCACCACCTCCGGCTCCGGCTCCGGGACCGGCCGCCGTGCCGCCGCCACCTTTGCCGCCGCCACTGCCCGACCCGATTCCTCCGCGGCCGCGGCGGCGACGCGCACGCGGGCCCGCTTGGCCTCGCCACGCACTGCCGCCTTGGCCGCGCGCCAGCCAGCGACGCTGCCACCGTCCGTCCCGTCCTGGTCGGGGCCGTACCGGGAGAGGGCCTCCACCTCCCACTGCCCCAGCCCAGCATAGTAAGGGGCATCCTTCTCCAGGGCCAGGCGCCGGGCGGCCGCGCGGACGGCCGCCATGCCGCGCGGGCCGGCCGCATCCAGGCGGAGGAGCCAGCCCACGAGCGAGGAGGTGAGGGAGATGACTTGTTTGTAAAAGGGTAAGACGCCCAGGCCGACAACGACGATGGCGACGGCGGCCAGGGTGCGCCCCGTGGACCGAGCCTTGCCCAGGGCGCCCGAGCCGGCGGACCGCCAGTCAAAGCCGCCGCCGCCGCCGGTCGCGTCGCCGTCGCCGCCCTCGCCGCCGTTGTCGCCGCCGCCGCTGTTTTTGTTCACACCATCATCATTGCCGCCGCCGCCACCGCCGCTGCCTCCCCTGCCTTTACCCTTGCCGCCGCCGCCGTCATCCCCGCCGCCGCCGCCGTCGTACATGGATAAGGGGTCGCCCTTGTCCTTAAACATGTCCTGGAGCAGCTGCTTGGCAGCGTCCTGAGAGAGTGGAGAGAAATGAGGGCGAGGGGGTGAGGTTGAGCGACGCGACAGGGCGGGCGATTCTCCTGGTGCGTCTCTCTCTGCCTCCCCACTCGCTCTCCTCTCACCTCTTTCTGCTTGTTGCGGAAGGGGTTGAAGCCGCCAAAGCCGCCGCCGCCGCCGCTGCCGCCGCCGCTACCTCCGAAATCGTCGGGCGCGGACCCGCTCGGGGCGATGCCAGCAACAGTGACCATAGAGCGACGGCCGCGGCGGCCAGCGCCGGCGGCGGCGGCAGGGACGCACGCGACGCTCCGCCGCCCGGACGCGCTGGCTGTCGATGCCGCCGGGCGGGCGGTCGGGTAGCGGGGTAGGGTGGCCGGTAGGGGCATATGGTGTGTGTGCAGTGGGATTGATGAAGAGGAGGACGGCCCCCCCCCCGGAAAAAAAGGAGTGGTGTCTGGGATGCGAATTGGCTAGCCTGTCCATTTTTCTCGCTTCCCTCTTCATTGCCATCAATCGTCTCTCTTTTATCGACGCGCCCCCCTCTCATGGCCGCCACGGTCATCTCACGGACAGCAGCAGCAACCAGAACAGCAGCAGCTAGTGGCACCTTCACACGCCCCGCCTTTTCACCGACTCCACGCCCGCGCGGCGCGGCAGCGCGAGCGACGATGGCGTCCCCGCCGCCTCAACCCCCTCACCCCCTCCTCCCTTTGGCCGGCTTCCTGCGCTGGGTGGCCCGGTGCAACGCGCCCGCCGCGGAGCTGGCCCCCATGGTGCCCTGGGTGATTGACGGCCATGACATTGGCCTCCTGCGCCCAGCCCTGGCCGCGCGCCTGGCGGGCGAGCACGGCAGCGTGTTTGTGCTGGAGGAGAGTGGAGGGGCGGGCACGCCGCCCACCCTCCGCCTGACGCCGTCCCTGGATGGGGGCCCGCCGGCCGCCCGCACGGCCGCCATCGGTGGTGTGATGGCTGCCCTTCGTGATGACGGCACCATTGGCGGGTGGCGGGGCGAGCTCTACCCCGTCGCCCCGTCCTTCTCGGCGCCGCCCCTTGCCCTCGTCGAACGAGCAGCGGCCGCGCACCTGGGCATCCGCGCGTACGGTGTCCACGTCAATGGGTGGGTGCGCACGAAGGAGGGTGGCCCGCAGGACGACCCGGCGTCCATGTCGCTGTGGGTGGCGCGGCGGGCGACCGACAAGCCGACCTGGCCGGGCAAGCTCGACCACCTGGCGGCCGGCGGTCAGCCCGCGGGCCTGGGCGTCCGGGAGAATGTCATCAAGGAGTGCGGCGAGGAGGCCGGCATCCCGCCCGGCCTGGCCGGCCACGTCCGCCCGGCGGGTGTGGTGTCTTACGCCAGCCTGCAGGAGGCCGGGCCAAAACGGGACGTGCTCTTCGTGTACGACCTGGAGCTGCCGCCCTCGTTCACGCCTGTCCCCACGGACGGAGAGGTGGCTGGCTTTGAACTGCTGCCCCTGGCCGAGGTGGCCGCCCGTGTGGCCGGCACCGAAGATTTCAAGGACAACTGCAACCTGGTCATCGCAGACTTCCTGGTGCGCAAAGGGTTCCTGGTGCCTGAGCAGGAAGGGTATTTGGAGTTGGTGGGCGGGCTGCGGAGAGGGGCGGTGTTGTGAAGAAAATGATGGAGGATGGAGGTCGAAGAAAAAACGAGAGCGCGAATGCGGCGCTCTCAGAGAGTTTCTCTCTCTTTTCTTTTCACGCCCATGCCGACACCCTGATCGGGCCAGGGTGGTCAGCCATCCTCTCGCCCGGCGCACGCTCACCTGCAGCAGCGGCAGAGCGTAGAGAGAGGGAGATAGCAGAGATGGAGGCGTCTCCTTCCGTCTCTCTCCAAGACGGCACCCACCTGGCCACGGCCCTGGACGTCGGGGTGGGCGATGGCCGGCCTTACACCCTGGGATCCCGAGCCTGGCTGACGACCGTCTTCCTCAGCAAGTGCGTGTATTGGGAGGTGGAGGAGGAGAAGCCAAGGCGCGTGCGCGCGGCTCATTTAAAAAACGCAAAAAAAAACTTTCTCACCCGGTCCCCGCACGCCCTCTCTCTCTCTCTGTCCTCTCAGTTCCCTCAACCACCCGCCCCCGACGGCGGCGGAGGTCGCCGCCCAGGTGGAAGCTATAGAAATGGGCTTGCCAACGCGTGGGCGCGGTGGCGGTGGGCGGCAAGGAAGAGGGAGGGGTCGGGGGCGAGGGCGAGGCCACGACGACCACCACCACCAGGAGGCGCCCCCTGACAGCTCCCAGCCAGGCGCGTCAGCGGGCGCGGGCGAGGATGCGGGTGAGGACGCATTGGCCGAGCTCTATGCCGAACGGGAAGCACTAGCGGGAGCGGGCGAGGATGCGGACGCGTTGGCTGCCCTGGGCCTGCCGACGGGGTTTGGGGGGCAGGGCAGGAGCGCGCGCGGCGGCCACCCCCCCCGGGCGGCGCCCCGCCGCGAAAGCTCTGGCCTGATGGCGAGCCTGCCCGCCCCGGCCAGCGAGCACACCCGGTTCGGCAGCGATGAGAGTGAAGCAGGCGCCGGGCAAGGCGACGGCGATGGCGACCGGCTCGACCTCCACGGCCCGCCGCCACCGGCCGGCGCGGCTGGGCCTGGGGGGGGCGCACCACCCCCTCAGCCCTCCCCACCCTCCTCCTCCCGCGCTGGCCCGCCGCCCGGCGACCACGCACCCTCCCCACCACCCCCACCGCCCCCTCCTCGCACCTCATCCTCGCCGCCCCGCCACGGGCCCCCCTCCGACCCGGGCCTGGCCAAGTACTGGAAGGCCCGGCACTATTTGTGGGGCCCCGTGTATGAGGCCGGCATCCTGATGGATGGGGAGGGCTGGTTTTCGGCTACGCCCGCCACGACCGCGGCCCACCAGGCGCGGCGGTTGATAGCGAGCGCAGAGCAGGGCAGGGAGGACCGGCTGGCAGCCAAGGCCCGCAAGGGCGAAGCGGCGCCCGCACCCTCCCCCAGTCCGGGCCTCGACATCATCGACGCTTTCTGCGGGTGCGGCGGCAACGCGGCCCGCCTGGCCGCGCTGGCCCCGCCCGGCTCCACCGTGTGGGCGGTGGACACGGAGGCCGGGCGGGCCGCGGCGACGGGGGTCAATGTCAGGCTCCTGCTGTCGGCGGCGGGGGAAGGGAGCGGGGGTGGAAGAGGCGGGGCGGAGGTCAGGGTCGTCGTCGCCGATTTTCTGAGCTGTGCCGAAACCATGTGCTGCCCGGCGGGCGCGGACGCGGTCTTCATGTCCCCGCCCTGGGGGGGTCCAGCCTACAAAAGGGCGGCCGTGATGCGCCTGGGCGAGGACCTGGGCGGCCTGGGCGTGGGGTTGCGTGAATTGGTGCGGGCGGCCGCGGCCGCCTGCGCGGCCGCCGCCTCGCCCCCCATCGTGGCGGTCTTCCTGCCGCGCAACTCGTGCTTGCGGGACATCGTGGCGGCCGGCGCGTCCCTGGGCTTGGCCGTCGAGGTCCAGCGGGAGGTCGTAAATTGCCGGGTGCGCAGCGTGACAGCGTACTTTGGGGGCGCGGTGGACGTGGACGAGCCCGCATGACGGGCCTGCTGAGGTTTTGTTGTTTGTTGTTATTGTTGTTGTTGGAAAAGGCTTGTGGAATCGATTTTTTTTTGCACACAAAGCGACGGGGATGGTGAATAAGGCACACAGACCACGCGTGGGGAGTGCGGGCATGTGGAGAGGATGCGCGGGTTTTTTTTTGTGAGCGGCGGCAGCGGGAAGAGCGCGCAGAGAGGCGCGGCAAACACCTTGGCCGACCACCAACACACGACTTCACCACGACGCTTTGTTGTTTTGGTTTTCTCTTTTTTTTGTTGGGATAGGGGAGGTAAGCGAGGGGGGGAGGGGGGGGGGGGAGAGGGCAACGCACACCGCACACGCGCACGCACGCATACACGCACGCAACACATACAGCATAGGGGACACGCCCGCAAGAAAGGGAACGGGTGGTTTGATGAACAGGCAAAAAAAAAGGACGGAGAGGATGGACATGGGTAGGGAGAGAGACCCAGGCACGCACGCTTTCTCCCTCCCCTCAGGCCGCCTCCTCCCCGCCCTCCGGCGCGGCCACGCCCTCCGGCAGGGCGCCGTGCTGCTTGAGCACGGCAATGGCCTCGTCCACCTTTGAGTCCAGGGCGTCCGGCGACTCCAGCAGCAACAGCAGCTCGCCGTTGTCCATCTCCAGGAGCATGCCCGTGACCTTGCCCGCCAGCTCCGGCTGGCGCGCGGCGACCAGCGGGAACAGGCGCTCGCCCAGCATCTGCTTCTGGGCTTCGGGCGGGGCGGCCGCCAGCATGGCGGTCGTGAGGGCGGAGCCGTCCTGGCCGGGGACGACCGCGGAAGCCGCGCCCCGCGGGGCGCCCCGGCCGGGGAGGAGGCCCCCCCCCCGGCCGCCCGGGCCCATGGGGCCGCGCCCGCCCGGGCCGAGGCCGCGCCCGGCCGCCGCCGCCGCCGCGGCGGCCGCCGCCGCCCCGCGCCCCGCCAGGGGCCCGCCCCGCCCGCCCATGGGCCCGCGCCCGCCCATGGGGCCGCCCAGGTACTGGGGCTGGCCAAAGGCGCCCGGCGGGCCCGTCGCAAAGCGGGGCCCGCCCCGGCCGCCCGGCCCGCCCATCAGCCCGCCCCGCCCGGGGCCGCCCATCATCCCGCGCCCGCCGCCCGGGCCCATCAGCGGGCCGCCGTACATGCCGCCCGGCCCCCCGAGGCCGCGCGGGCCGCCCAGGGGCCCGCCCGCGCCGTAGAATTGGGGGGCGCCGAACGGCATGCCCCCCGGCCCGGCAAACATGCCGGGCAGGCCCGGCCCGCCCGGCCCGCGCCCGCCCCCGCCCAGGCCGCCCGGGCCGCCCAGCAGCCCCGCCCGCCCGCCCAGCGCGCCCGGCATCGTCGCGTACTGCTGCTCCAGCTGGGCGCGGCGGACCTCCCGGCGCTGGGCCAGGGCGACGTACATGGGCTTGCCGCCCACCATGCGGCCGTTGGCCTCCGCGACCGCGCGCGTGGCCTCATCCGGGTTGGTGAAGCACACGAAGCCGAAGCCCTTGGTCTTGGCCGCCGGGTCGCGCATGACCTTGGCGGACGTGATGGTCCCGTAGTTCGCAAACTCGGACCGCAGGCCGTCGTCGTCCACCGAGTCCGCCAGGTTTTTTACGTACAGGTTCATGCCCTGGTACTTGGCGATCCGCTCCGAGCGCAGGTCGTCAAATTTGGCCTTCAACTCGGCCTCCCGGTCCGCCTTCTTCTGGGCCCGGCCCGCGAAGACGGTCCTGTCCTCCATCTCCCGGCCGTTCAGGTGGGCGACGGCGGACGCGGCGGAGGACGCCTCCTCATAGTTGACAAAGCCAAAGCCCCGGGACTTCCCGTCATCGTCCACCATCAGGATGGCGGACGTCACCGGCCCGTGCTCCTCGGCCAGCCGCTCCAGGCCCTCCTGGTCGACCGAGTCGGGCAGGTTCTTGACGAACACGTTGGTGTACTTGGTCTCGCCGCCGTCGGGTCGGGCCTCCCGCTTGAGGAAGGGCCCCACAAAGACCTTGCGGCCCTCAATCAGCATGCCGTTGACCTTCTCCACGCTCAGTTCGGCCGCCTCCTGCTTGTCATAGTGGACGAAGCCGTACCCCTTGGACGCGCCGGTGGCGTCCATGGCGACCTTGCAGGACAGGATGTCCCCGAACGCGGAGAAGGTGTCGTGGAGCGCCTTGTTGTCGATCGACTTGTCCAGGTTCTTGATGAAAATGTTGCCCAGCCCGCTCTTGCGGGCGGCCGGGTCCCGGTGCGACCACATCAGCCGCATGGGGCGGCCGTTGAGGGGGGCGTAGTTCAGGGAGTCCAGGGCACGCTCGGCTGGGTGGTGGGAGAGGAGGGAGAGAGCGAGGGAGGGGGAGTGAGAGAGGGAAGGTGGATGGGGAAATGGAGGCGGTTTGGGGGAGGCGGCCGGCGGCGGCTGCCCCGATTGGGAGGGGGAGCGCGTCTCGTCGCGGGGTCTCGCCCGCTCGCCCCTCACGTTCCCGCGCCTCCTCGGGGGCCCGGGCGGCAGGGCAGGGTCCGTCCCTCTAACCCGCCCCCGCGGGCCAGGCCCGAGGGTAGGGTGCGACGCACAGCGGCGGAGCAACACAGCAGCGCCGCCCCCCACCACCACCACCGGGAAACACTTTTCGCGTCCTCGTCTCCTTTTGGACTACTCACCCGCCCCCGGGTCCAGGGCCGCGTTGTAGTTGACGTACGCGTAGCCCAGGGACCGCCGAGTGACGGCATCCCGGCACACGCGGATGGAGGCGAGGGCGCCAATCTATAGGGCGGGGGGAGGAGAGACGCGAGAGAGGAGGGGGGGGGTGTTAGCGCGTCGGGGAAAGAGCGGCGGGGGGCCCGTCGTGAGATCGGCGGCGCGTCTCCCTCATCCACGCCGCCCGCGCCCCTGACCGTGATCCGGCGCGCCGGCCCAGCACACGGGCGTGTGTGCGATCAAGGCGCCCGCATAGGGATGGCAGGGCGAGGGGGGATGGGGGTGGGGGGATTCCTCGCCGCGCTTGCCTTATCCCCCCCCGCCCCCCCCCCCCCCCCCCCCGGCGCCCGCCCCCCCCCCC
>Ga0315289_10001089_pt1 | contig 42463 bp, 61 predicted proteins | sample YL17G11_40_MG_FD_203452 | JGI IMG/M metagenome (GOLD analysis project Ga0315289, IMG submission 203452) | Sediment microbial communities from Yellowstone Lake, YNP, Wyoming, USA - YL17G11_40 | ecosystem: Environmental > Aquatic > Freshwater > Lake > Sediment | place: USA: Wyoming | collected... | reverse complement strand
AATATCTTAGCAATCCCGCCTTAAATTCTAATCTTGTGGAAATCAAACAGAAGTCAACCGAGATTTTCTCCGTGGATGTCAAGGATGCTCAGGGAAAAATCCACAATATCCGCATTGAGGTTTACGGTAAAGGTTCATCAATCAGAGGCTTAGCTAATATAGATAGGCGGCCTCGTATTTGCGTTCTTGATGACCCTCAGGACACGGAGGATGCAAAGAGTGATACGATTTTAGGGAATGATTGGCAATGGTTTTTATCTGACGTGATGTTCTTAGGCCAGCATACCAGGATATTTCTAATCGGCAATAATTTAGGCGAAAAATGTATTGTTGAAAGAGTGTTCAATGCAGCCGAAGAATTAGGTTTCCAGACGCGTAAGATAGCAATATTAAATGAGCAGGGTGAACCGAACTGGGTAGAAAAATTTCCATTGCCAGAGATAGAAAAAGAAAGAGAAAGTTTCCGCAGGGTAGGGCAGGTTGACGTCTGGATGAGAGAGCGGATGTGCGAGGCAACAAGCGCAGAAAACAGGGTATTCAATAAAGATGACTTCATTCGTTATTCATATTTATATGTGGACAAGGTTATCAAGGATACCAATTTATTTATGACTGTTGACCCAGCCTCAAGTATAAATAAATCAGCCTGCTATCGGGCTATGTGCGTCAATGCCGTAACAGAAGACAATCGCTGGATTATAGTTGATTTTCCTTATGGCCGCTGGGCTTCAGATGTATTCATTGACGAATTATTCAAGGCGGTTGAGAAATGGACTCCTTCTCTTGGCGGGGCAAGGCGTATGCCGGTAGGTATAGAAAAAGGCCATTTTAAGCAGATATTAGAGCCATTCATTTACAAGGAAATGCAGAGGCGTAATATATTCTTTGATATTGTGCCGATTGAGCATATTGCAGTAGGCACTAAATTAGAACGAGTCAAGATGCTTGCCCCAAGATTTAAAGCTCATACAATAATGCTTCCTGAATTATCCCCCTGGCTTGCTGAATTAGAAACAGAATTGATGGGTGTAACCATAGACGGGTTTAAGAGTTTGTATGTGGATTTGATTGACGCCCTTGCAATGCAACAACAGATTGCCAAACCGCCAATCAGAGGCAGGATGGACAGGCAAGGAGGAATTGAGCAAGTGCAGGGATACGACCCATTGACAGGAAGTTATAAAGAACCGGCAATGGTAGGCACTTATGACCTATTAAAATTATGATAGTAAAACGCGCAGGCGGTTATTATGTTGTTAGCGAAAAAGGGAAAAATCTTGGGGGGCCTTATAAAACCCGGGTTGGCGCAGAAAGGCGATTAGCTCAGGTAGAATATTTTAAACATCAGAAAAGCATCTTAAAAAATGACTAATCAAGAGCAAGTTTATAATTTTATATCCCTGATGGATGATACTGACCGGATGTATTCCTGTAACGATGGGTTTGGATTCTTTATTAAACTCAAAGCAGAACAATTAGAACAAATAAAACACAATCCTGCGTTACTTACCAATCCTGAAATTATGAAAGATTTATTATTTCAGGAAGGCAAGAATATACATTTTATCGGTGTGTATGGCAAGCGATTATCTTCAATCAGGCAAGGAATAAGAGAAGTCATCAATAAAGAAAATCCTAATAGTATTTCTTGGTTCAGCAAGGATATGAGTAAATTTATTTATCGGAGGTTAAAATGCCCCCAATAGTGATTGCCGCTGCAATAATATCAGCTGCTGTAGTTGGAACATCTGCTTATCAAGCATCTGAAGAAAAAAAGGGGCAGAAAAAAGCACTCTCAGCCCAGGGAGAACAGCAGAATAAGGTGCTTGCAGCCCAGGAAGCACAACAAAAAGAAACACTTGCATTTCAGGAAACGCAGCAGACTAAACTTATTTCTTACCAGGAAGCACAGGTCAAAGCAGCCGAGGCAAAAGTCGCAGGTGCTGAAGCTTTAGCTACACAAGAGGCAAAAGATAAGTTAAGAAAACAGCGTCTCGCCCAGACAAAAACAATATTAACATCTCCGTTGGGTATCCCAAGCGAAGCAAATTTAGAACTTAATACATTACTCGGAGGTAGATAATGCCTGAAACTATCGCCCAACAACATATCAGAGTCTATGATACAGAAAAATCAACCCGTTCAGGATTAGAGGCATATTGGCAGGAATTGATGTATTTTGCCCTGCCCCGTAAGGCATATATCACCCGCATAAAAAGTTTAGGCGATAAATTACCTGTTGATATTTATGACTCAACCGCGATTATGGCCAATGCTTATTTTGCCGCAGGTATGCAGGCTTATATGTCGGGGCCGCAGACTAAATGGTTTACTATCGGCTTGCGTAACCGTTCTCTTATGATAAAAAGAGATAATCTTGATTACCTGAAAGATACCGAAGATGTCTTGTATTCCATAATAAACGGTTCTAATTTTTACCAGGAAGACGTGGAAAGTTACCTCGGATTAGGTTCTATTGGAACAGATATTTTATATTGCGAAAGGGATATCGAGGAAGATGTGCGCTTTGATTGTCTGAATATTGAGAATGTCATAATCTTGGCAGACGCACAGGGCAGGACAAAACGTGCCTATATTGAATATGAATATACCGCAGACCAGGCAATAGGAAAATTTGGCGAAACTAAGGTCGGTGATAAAGTCAAAGAATGTTATGTGAAATCAGATTATAACACCAAATTCAAATATTTATTCTGCGTATTCCCAAGAGCAATCTATGATCAGTCAAAGAGAGATGCGAGGAATATGCCCTTTGCAGCATTATGGATTGATAAGGAACACAAAGAGGTGGTGCGTGAGTCAGGTTATAAGGAGTTTCCGTTTATGGTATCCCGTTTTGCCAAAGCTAAAGGAAGCCCCTATGGTTATTCCCCTGAGATGAATATATTATCAGATATAAAAATGCTTAATCAGATGGAAAAGACGAATATATTAGGAGCGCAGTTATCGGTATTGCCTCCCAAAGAAGTCCCGGATGAGGCATTTTTAAGGCCATTTAACTTTAATCCTAACGGTATAAACATCCGTAATGCCGGTTATCCTAATGAGCATATCGTTCCTATTGTAACAGGTGCTAATGTGCCTATCGGCATTGATTATGTAAAATACAAACAGCAGAAAGTAGCGCAGGCGTTTTATAACGACTTATTTATTCTGATGGAGTCAATAGGCGATAAGACAGCCACGGAAGTAAATATCCTGAATAACCAGCGTATGCAATTATTAGGTTCGGCAGTCGGAAATATTATGCGTGAGAAATTAAGCCCTGTAATCGAAAGGGTATATTCTATCGCGGCAATGAATGATAAATTGCCCCCCTTGCCTCCTGAATTGATAAATGAAGATTATGTGATTGAATATATCTCACCACTCGCAAGAGCGCAGAAGTCTTTAGAGTTGAATAATTTATCACAGGCAATGCAGATTATCGCTTCATTCGGGGCGGTTGACCCGACAGTATTTGATAAAATAGATTTTGATGAGTTGGTTGATTATACTGCTGAGATTACAAATATAACTCCAAAAGTTATTCGTAGCGACGATGAAGTTGAAACGCTTAGAGAAAATAGAACACAACAGTTAGCTTTACAACAACAAATGGCGATGTTGCAATCTGGGACAGAAATGATAAAAACAGGCGGAGAAGCAGATAAAGTGATAAAAGAAAGCCAAGTAGTAGGAGTTAAATAATGTTCGGGCACGATAGAGAAAACAAAGAGCAGTTAAAGAAATTAGAATCTCAAATAGCCGAGAATAGTCAGTTATATAAAAGAGTATTCTTGACCGATGACGGAAAAAAGGTATTACAAGATTTAGAGAAACGATGTTTTATGAATCATACGACTTATAACGATAACCATGGACAGATGAGTTTCTCCGAAGGCAGAAGAAGTATCTATATCCATATTAAAAATTTAATTGAAAAGGATTTAAAAGATATTCTTGAGGACTTGACGAAAGGGGATTGAATGGGCAGAGAAGAAAAGTTTAATCCTCGTAGTTCCTGGTATTTAAAAAGGCATCCTCCGGTATTTGCGCCGATAAGTTTCCCTACTTTTTCAGGTGAAAATATCGGCTTTTGGCATAGATTGGTAAATTTTATTAAAAGAATATTGGACAACTTAGTCCGCAAAGGGCAACTAAGCCCAAAGGAGAATTGACATGGAAGCAGTCGTAATCCCGTTTATTGAATCAGTAGCAGAGGAATCAAGGCCGGCAGTTACCAGTTTTATCACAAATTCAGGCGCGACAACCGAGGATATAGCTAATTATAAATCTTTTGATGAGTTCCTAACAGGATATAAGCCTAAGGTGCAGGGCGATTGGACAACTTCGCTTGAGCCGGAACATAGGACACTTGTAGGAGTAAAGGGATGGAAAACTCCTGGAGATACTATCAAAGGATATTCGGAGTTAGAGAAGTTAGTAGGTCATGAAAAGATAGCGATGCCCCGCAAGGATAAAGACGGCAATTATGAACAAGGGGAATTAGATAGAGTAATGACGCAACTTGGACGGCCTAAAGACCCGAAAGAATATAAGGCATCAGCGACTTTTAAGCTTCCTGAGGGCATGGCTTTAGACGCCAAGTTTATGGAAGGGTTTAATGCTAAATTGCACAAGGCGGGCTTCCTGCCGCATCAATATTCATTGGTAATGGATGAGTTGGCTAATGTCATAAATCAAGGCACGCAAGCCCAAAAAGACGCAAATGATAAGGCATTTAATGAGGCTGCCCTGAACTTACGCACAAGGTGGGGTTTGGCTTATGACGAGAAGGCAAAATTAGCCAATGCTGTATTAAAGAACTTCTCGGCAGACCCAAAGCAAGGCGATACTATCGTCAAGAAATACGGCAATGACCCAATGCTTATAGAATTGCTTGCTAACGTAGGAAGTAATTTAAGCGAAGAATCGTTAGTCAGAACGAATATGAGCGGGACATTGCTTTCACCTGAGGCCGCGCAACTTGAGATAAATAAAATCAAGTCAAATCCGGCTTATTTAGATGCTAATCATCCTGAACATAAGTTTCTGGTGGACAGGATGTATGAATTAAATAAGATGTTGAATGTGTAATAACTTTATAAACAGATAAGGGTAATAACCCCTGTTCATAAGGTGAACAAGCAGTCAGACAACCTCCTTCTTAATAGAGGCCTGGAAAATGTAACAAGGCTTTCGAGGTCTTGAAAAAGACAACCTAAAAGCTAAAAGGTTAATAGGTTAATCTTAACATTACAAGGAGGTTTAGATGGCTGTTGATACTGCACTACAAAATCAATACAGCGATAATATTCTTCTGCTTACTCAGCAGATGAAGTTAAAAGTCGCGCCCACAGTATTTCAAAAACCTAATTGTTCTGGTGAAGTATCGTTCCAAGACCAGTTAGCTTCCGCAACTGCGGATGAGAAATTAGCACGCAATGAAAAAGTAAGAAATAGCGACCCAAGTTATGAACGCAGAAAAATAATTCCTCGTTACTTCTATATGGCTCCCCTCATTGACAACATGGATAAGGTCATGCTTGTCAAAGACCCGACCAATGAAATCGTGCAGAATAATGCAGGTGCTTTAGCGCGGGCTAAAGATGAAGTAGTCTGCACTGGGTTCTTTGCGACCGCATTTACCGGAAAAACAGGCACAGACCAGGTTACTCTCGTTGGTTATACAGGCAAGTTAGCCGCTGCCGCCCATGTAATCTCAGCCGGTGCCGCAGGCCTGAATATGAACAAAATCCGTCAAGCGAAAAAAGTGCTTGACCAGGAAGAAGTAGAGGCGGAAAACAGGTTCTTTGCTATTACCGCCGCAGAGGTAGAGGATTTGCTCGCTATCACTGAGGCTACATCTTCTGATTATGCGCAAGTCAAGGCTTTGGTAAATGGAGAACCAGGGACATTGTGCGGTTTTAGCTTTGTTCAATCCGAGAGGCTTCCGATTTCTTCGACTACAAGGCAATGTGCCGCGTATCATAAAAATGGCATGGTGCTTGGCATATGGATTGACTTAAAAGCTTCCATTGATATTATGCCGGGATTGCATTTCTCTGCTCAGGTTTACGCTGGCCAGTCATATGGTGCAACAAGATTAGAGGAATCCCGCGTAGTAGAAGTGGATTGTATAGAATAAAAATAACTTTAATTTTTAATTAAAAGGAGATGACGGATGGCTACTACATATTATGGAGTAAACAAGACATTAAAAAGGACTGGAACCGTCAACACTATCGAACCGGAATTAGTCGGGGGGGTAGTGAGATGGGTATTTGATTCATTTACCTTTGACGGGGTTGTAACTCTTACTGATGTAATTCACCTGATGGGATGCCTTTTACCGGCTGAGGCGCGTATCGTGGATTGGATTATTGATTGTGCCGCATTAGGTGGTTCTTGCACATTGCAATTCGGGACACTTGCCGACCCGGACGAGTTTATGACTACTACGAGTTTCGCGTCTGCCGCTCAAGCATCTCTTGCAAATGGAGATGGTATTGATGGTTCTTTGGGATTTGAAATCGCCGCCGGAGATGGACAAGTTCCTACTATAACTGTGATAGCAGGGACTCCGACTGCTGCGGCTGTAGTCAAGGTAGGTATTGCCTTCGTAGCAAAAGGCTAAACAAATAATAACGGGGCAGGTTAAAACCCTGCCTTGTTATACTAAGGAGGAAACGATGTTCAAAAGGTTGTTTTTACTTCTGTTAGTAGCACTCCTTGTGTGTTTTTCCTCTGCCTTTGCTTCTGTAGGCATACAAAAGGATGGCACGCAACAAGGAGCGGCTACAGATATTAACTTTTTAACAAGTAGCGGGTATAGCACTAATGGAAGCACTTTTAATATACCCATCAATCTTAACCTTATTACAACCGGCGTAGGCAAGGAAGATGCGACTACATTGCCGACTACCGCGGCTAATGCGCAGACTCCGCTTTATCGCATTGCCAGGGTATGGATAACAACCAGAACGCTTACTTTTGCGAATGGCTATCCAGGGCAGTTATTGACTTTAATAGCCGAACCTTCAAGCGATACAGGAACGCTTACTATTGATGCCACTACCCAATTCGGATGGGGCAGTATCACAATGGATACGGTTCTGGATACTGTAACATTACTGTATGTTGATGATACTCTCGGTTGGATTATAGCCGCAGCTCAAGGTATTACAATCAATCTGTGATAAAGTTTGAGGCGGACTAAAAATCCGCCTCTTAACTTTTATGAAAGAAAAAATAATCGCTTTCATAGTCTGTTTATTTGCGGTAATTCCTAACAAGGAATTTCATATTCCATTATTGGCGAATACAAATTTATGGTTTTATCTTGTATTGGTTAGTGGGTTTTTAGGATTTTTGTTTTTATTCAGCAAGGCTCACATATTAGCCAAGATTATCCTTATTTACGCTTTCATAAATTGTTTTTTGAGCAAAGCCCCTTATTTATCTTTCTCGGCGTATATGATTTTGGTTATTGGAGCAAGTTTTTATCTTTTATGCCTTACCATAAGGAATTATGATTTTATCTATAAGGCAATTCAAAGTGTATTTTTTCTTAATGTTGCGATTATCGTGATGCAAAAGATAGGTTATGATAAATTGCTTAATTTTGGATACACCCAGGCTCAGGCGACTTATTGGGGAACGGTAGGAAATCCGATGATATTAGGAAGCTTTATCATCTGTCTTGTGCCATTCTTGGTGGCATATAATAAACATAATGTCTGGCCTATTGCATTGGTGGTATGGATTAGTCATTCATCAGGGGCGATATTTTCTATCTTGGCGGGATTATTCATATATTTAAAAGGAAAAAATAAATTATTTATTATTGCCGTAATTATCCTTTCATTATTTATAGCAAAAAATAAAGTAATCACCGATTATAAATGGGGGCGTTGGCCGGTATGGAAAAGGACAATATCCCTTACCACAAAGCAACATCCATTCTTTGGTTATGGTCTTGGGACTTATAAAGTCATATTCCCTGCCTTAAGCGAAAAGGTTTCTGGCGGTTATCCTGGTTTCTGGGAATATCAAAATACTAAAGGGAATTGGCTTGCTTGGCGTCAGGCGCATAATTGCTTCTTGCAAATATTATTTGAGATAGGTTATATAGGCTTAGGATTATTTCTTGGCTTTATTGGGTGGATTTTATATAAGATAAGAAAAAATAGGATTTTATCAAGCGGATTTATATTACTGTTGGTGAATATGACATGGAGTTTTCCAACAAGGATGATGCAGACTCTTCCATTGTTAATTTTATTTTTAACAATATGTGAAAAAGAGGTGAGATATGGCTGCAAAATTTAAGATAATAAATTTGGCATTAAGGAGATTAGGACAAGACCCTATTATTACAATAGGCGAAGATACCGAGAATTACAGAAAAGTAAATGATATTTATGACCCGGATAGAAAATCATTATTGCGCCTTCATCCGTGGAGTTTTAATAAAAAGGAAACTATCCTCAGCAGGGTTATAGCTTTAGATACTCCTACATGGGCGAGTTCAACTGCCTATGCAGTAGGGGATTATGTAATCCATACTTCAAGTTATAAGTGTTTGATAGCGCATACATCAGGCACATTCGCCGATGATTTAACTGCCGGCAAATGGGTGTTGGCGGTTGATTATGAAACGCCTATCTTAAGCGATTATCTTTATATATTTCAACTTCCCTCTGATTTCCTGCGCCTGAATAAAACAAGTGTTGAACCGGATTATTCACACAAAATCAAGGGGCGTAAACTTTACTCTAATTCTAACGCTGTAAGCATTGAATACGGTTATAACTGTAAAGACCCTGATGCCTGGGTTATATCTCATGCTTATACAGTAGGAGAATATGTTCTACAAAGTAATACCATTTATTACTGTCTTACCGCTCATAGTTCGGGGGTTTTTATAACCGACTTGGCGGCGGATAAATGGGTAGAGCAGGATATTTACGATGCGGCGTTTGCCGATGTTTTTGCAACACTCCTTGCCTATGATTTATGTATGCCAATAACCAAGGATGCGGAATTAAAAAAGGTCTTGGGTGATGAGTTAAAGTTAAAATTGAATATGGCAAAATCACTTAACGGACAAGAATGCACGCCAGATAGTCCACAAATGGATGAATGGCTTAACTCAAGGATATAATTTATGAAATTTAATATGAGTAGAATTATTAACAAACAACTGCAAATTTTTCTTTCTATCATCCTGTTTATTTTTATAAGTATAACACAAATAGGAGGGATGTCAAATTAATGCTTCGCCTATCATAAATTCTTTTGTTGCCGGTGAATTAAGCCCCCGTCTTGCAGGTCGAACCGATATCCAGCAATATTACCAATCAGCCGCAGAAATCCGCAATATGCTTGTGGAGTTTTATGGCGGGGCAAAGAAAGCCCCAGGGACTTATTTTGTAAATGAAGTCAAGGATTCAGATTTATCCACAAGGCTTATTAAATTTGTATTCTCCGATACTCAGGCTTATAATCTGGAATTTGGGAACCAATATATACGGTTTTATAAAGACGACGCAACCACAGGCAAAGGCGGGGCAATACTTGAAACATATAAGGACATCAGTGGTATCGTTGTGGCGACAGGAGTAATTACAGCCACTTCCCACGGTTTTTCGGATGGAGATACGGTTTATATAGATGAAATAACCACAACAACCGAATTAAACGGCAAGAGATTCATAGTAGATTACATAAATGCCAATACTTTTACCCTTACGGATATAGACGGTATTCCCATTGATACTACCGGATATACTGCTTATGGTTCGGGTGGCGGAGAAGTATCGAGGGTTTATACTTTAACTTCAAATGTAACCTACACAACGGCGGATTTATGGAATTTACAATTTGCCCAGACTGCGGATATTTTATATATAACACTCGGGAGTAGCACAGATGCCCCAAAGGGCAGGCCGCAAAAGAAACTTACCCGCACAGGACATACCGCCTGGACTCTCACAGACATAGACTATTCAACAGGCGAAAACCGCGCCCCCTTAATGCCTGCCAATATAACCACTACGAAAATAAAATCGAGTGTTGATTCAGGAGATGCAGAATCAGATATTGTCGCAGATGCCGCCATATTTGATATTACCCACGAAGGTTCAATCTGGCATTTAGATGATGGGTATATACAAATAACTGATGTTGCCTCAGGTGGATTAAAAACAACTGCTAAAGGAAAAGTTTTGTATGGCGGGACTTTAAATAATGCTAATACGCTTTCACCCGACTGGGCAGAGGCGGCCTGGAGTGGTTACAGAGGTTATCCAAGAACGGTTACAATCAGTGAGGGTAGATTGATATATGGTTATACTTACAGTCAACCACAGACGACTTGGGGTTCTGCAACTGGGGCGTATGATACCTTTGAATTGGGGGCAGATGATGCCGATGGAATAGAGTTTGCCGCGGACACTAACCAGGTTGAAGTCATAAACTGGCTCTTTCCGGCAAATGAGATTTTAGTAGGAACGCCGAGTGGAGTATCTTCTTTAGGAACAGGAAGCGAAACTTTAGCTCTAACTGCCACAGCCGGAAGGATGAAAAAGAAAGTCAGAGATAGAACTTCCTCTATTCTTCCCCAGGCCATAGGAAATAATATTTTTTACTGGGAGAAATATAACAGGATATTGAGAGAATATATTTATTCGCTTGACCAGGATAATTATATTGCAGGTGATGCTACGGCATTATCGGAGCATATAAGCGAAAGCGGTATTGTGGATATGGATTATCAGCAATCTCCGCTTAATATATTATGGTGCGTCCGTGCAGACGGTAAACTTGCAGTATTCACCAGACAGATAGAACAAAAAGTATCTGCTTGGACTTTGCACGATACAAACGGATTTTATGAAAGCGTGGCAGTAATCCCCAAAGAAAGTTATGATGAAGTATGGTTCATAGTGCGTAGGAAAATAGGCGGGGTATATAGGCGTTATATTGAGTATATGTCCGCCCCGGAATTTACAGACCAGGAAGATGCGTTTTTTGTGCATAGTGGATTAACTCTTGATAACCCTAAAACAATTACCAATATAACTAAGGCTAATCCGGTAGTGGTAACTTGTGATAATGATTTTGAGGAAGGGGATATCGTTAAAATCAGGGGATTAGTAGAAAGGGAAGCAGGCGCTATTCCGGAAAAAACAGTTGATTCTATGGAATATCCTACTGATGCTCTTATACAGGCGGCATACCCAAGTAGCGATATTACAACGGATGATGTTAGTGTAAGTTATATTTCAAATGTAGGTTCTCAAAGGTTAGGAGATTCTCTTGATTTAGAATATTGGAATGCTGAAAAATTTGTTTTTACTACATACGTTACAATTACTCAAGCAACTGCTTATTTTAATGCTAATGTCGGCACTCCTTCAGGACAAGTTACTTGTAGATTAGAAACCGACAATGCGGGAAACCCATCAGGAACTCTCGCCCACGCAAATGCAACCTTGACTTTTACTCCTACTGCAAGTGCTAACAATACAATAAATTGGACCGATTTTATTATTCCAGCAGGGACTTATTGGTTAGTTTTTACTTGTCCTGCACAATCTACTGGTACTGGGTGGGCACAGGCAATAGGCAATATATATAATCTATGGTCAAAGACAACTACAAATGGTGGTTCTACTTGGAGCCCTTTAGTTTTTGATTTATATTGTTCTATTTCAGCAGGAGTAAAACATTTAGAGTGTTATCCTGAAACTACCATCAAAACTCAAGGATTATATTCATTAAAGGGAATTGCTCTGATAACAAACAGCCTAAACGATACTCTTACCAGGACAATAGCAGTCCCGTTAAATTGGACTGATGTTCAAGAAATTACATTTGATATCAGGGCAAGTAGGGTAGGAAGTAATATTAAAATCGGTTTTCACGACACAATAGGCGGGACAATCGTAGAATATACCCCAAATATACTAATAGTTAATGAATGGCAAACTGAAACCGTGGATATATCGGCAGTCAGTAATGCGGATAAAGGTGCTATTGATAGTATCATAATCACGATATTAAATGCGGATGCGCAAAATATATTTTATATAGACAATATGTTTACCGTAGCAGAAGCCGCGGAAACAGTCGGAATGACCGAGTTGAATAATAATAGATATATTGTTGCCCCAGGCGTAAGTGGGACGGAGTTTCATCTGCACGATTTATTCAATGTTGATGTTGATGGCACAGAATTTACACCTTACGATACGGGTGGTGAAGCAAATAAATGCGCGAATGAGGTTTCAGGATTAAACCATTTAGCGCTTCAAAATGTCCAGGTATTTGCCGATGGGGAATACCATCCCGATAGAACAGTATCAATAGATGGAGTGGTAACCTTAGATGCTTATTATGCACAAATCTCAATCGGCTTAGGATATACCGCGAGATTAAAAAGTAATGACTTGGAAGGTTCACCAGGGGGAATTACATCGCAAGGAAAAACAAAACGAGTTTCTGCGGTAAGTGCGAATATTTATAAGAGTTTGGATTATAGGATAGGCACAGATACAAAAATGGATGATATAACAGTCAGGGATGTTTCTCTTGCGGCAGATAAAATAACTCCTTTATTTACGGGGATTAAAAAAATTCCGTTTCCTTCTGGTTGGGATACAAAAAAACAGATAATTATAGAACAAGAAAAATGTCTACCTTTGCACGTGCTTTCTCTTGTAGCAGATATGGAGATAAACTAAATGGGAACACTCATAAATACAGGACTTGAGCAAATAAATTCAGGGACATCCGGCATTAAAGCGACCAGTTCAACTTCAAGCGCAGCTACCAGTTCAACTTCAAGCGCAGCTATGGGAACTATTGCCTCTGGAGTTATTTCTGGATTAACTGATATTGCTACAGGCTTCATAAACGCCAGCCGGACTAAGAATACTTATAAATTCAATTCCGCGATGGGGCAGTTACAGGCTGATTTCAATGCGGCAATGGTAAAATCGCAGGGTGATTTCAACGCCTCAATGGCAGAATTACAAGGTAATCTTAATGCGACGATGGCGAAGTTACAAGGCAGGATGATACGCCTTAGTGCTGATGTTCAGATTAAAGATATCCGCCAGAAAGCTCAATCACTATATAGCACACAACGGGCAGGATACGCAAAGGCTGGGGTAAAAATGGAGGGTTCTCCTGTGGCTGTTATGATAGATAGTTTACGGGAAGCCGAACTTGACGCTATTTATGCACAAATAAATGCTGATTATAATGTGGGTTTGACTGAAACCCAGGCGGATATTTATAATTTGGAAGCAGGGACACAGGCAAGAATATATAAAACAGAAGCCGGAACTCAGGCAGGAATTTATCAAACAGAGGCGCAAAATAAAGCAAACATCAATAAAATGCAGGGAAAATCAGCACAGTATGATGCTATGACTAACGCATTTAAAAGTATTCTTAATATGGGTGTAAAAACATACGCACGGGGATAATATGCCAAAAATTCCAGTCGCAGATAGCCAGGCAACCATAAATGTAGGCACGACTCCAAGAATAAGCACTCCGAGAGTAAATGCTCCAAGAATAAATGTTCCTGAGATGCCCCTTACTTCCATAAATAAATCCGCGCAGGCACAAAGTGAGGTAATACAGGCGATCGCGCAGGTGGAAGATAAATTAGTGCAAATCAGGGATTTTCGTCAGCAAACGGAAGCTCAAAATTTTAGTTTTGAGAGATTAAACTCCATAAAATCAGCAGCAGACCAAGATACGGATTTTGACTCCGCTAAATATGAAACCGAGATTGACAAGGTAGGCACTGAGGCCGCAAAGACAATCACTGGACGGTTAGCAAAAGAAGAATTTATGGCGGGTTTTCAGAAACAGGTCATTGCTACAAAATGGGGAATAAAAAATGATTTCAGGGCGAAGGAATTAAAATCCATAGATGCCTCGATAGATTATCAAAGCCAGCAGATAATAGACAATTATGGCGGGATGAACGATGCCGATAGGATAACCAATGTTGCCAATTATCGCAGGTCTTTAGAAAATGGGGTAAAAGTAGGGTTATATAATAAGGGGACTGCGGATGCCAAATATGCGAAATTCCAACACGATATAGTAAAAGGAAATGTTGAATATGGCATTTTGAATAATCCTCAATATGCTTTACAGGAATTACAACAAGGGGATGAGGGCGAATATCACGGATTGACACAGACCGAAAGAGTTAATTTTATCAAGGAAGCCGAAACGAGGGTTGAGAAACTTGCTAATCAAGAAAAAGAAACCATTGCTATAGCCACAAATAAAAGAGAAAGCGATTTGATAGATATGAAAATTGCAGGGAACTTAACCGTTCCACAAGTCAAGGCAGAAAGGGAAGTAGGGAATATTACCGCAAGATTTGCGGATAGTATGATTAAGGCATTAGAAAGTCCGAAAACTATTAAGGCAAAAACTAAAAGTGCAAAATTTGTCGGCTTTGTAAATGATATGTTATATAATAAAATAAATCCTAAAGATATTGATTTAGCTCTCATGGAAGCTAATACTGCCGGCGCTTTGTCAGATGATGATTTTGATTTATTAGTTACTTTTAATCAGGATGTGAATAAAAGCCAAAAGTTAGAACAGTTACTCCCGAATGTTAGCTTTATGAAAGGAATACAATATTGGGGAGATGAGAACGCAGGGGCAAGGAATGACAGTAAACAAAGGATGTTCCGTAATTATATGAATAAAGTCAGACAAGGGAAAGACCCGGAAACCGCGTCAATAGAAACGATAAAAGAGGAAACTCTGTCTTTATTCCCTCAAGCTAAAACTGCTGGAAAAGAGGGAATAGATATTATAGATTTGAATGGAGTAATTAAACATATTACTCCCGATGGTGAATTAACAATAGTCAATAAGAAAAAGGAAAAATAATGCCATTTGATTTAGGTTCGGCTATAGCAATCAGGGAACGGGAAGATGGACTTTTAGAAAAAGATACTTTTGACTTAGGAAGTGCTGTTCCTTTTATTCCTGAACTCCGTGCCATAAAACCCGAAGAAAGAAAATATGAACCGCCTTTAACTGAAGAACAAAAAGCACAGGCAGTAGTAGAATTAACTTATAGAGAAAAAGGCGAGGAAGTTCCTTTTGGTTTACGAACAGATTGGGTATTAACGAGCCCAAAAGCTGAAGCAATTACTGAATTTGCCTTAGTGCCTGAATTAACTATATTGAAAGGAATTAGAGGAGCAATAGATACTTCTGGCGGATATGATTTGATAGATAGAGTTCAGCGTGGGATATTACAATCGGAAGATACTAAGAGATTTTATGAATATATCCCTGGTATAGAAAATATGCCCAAATGGGCCAAGATAACCGCCGATATAGGTGAAGATATAGTAGCTTTAGGTCTTTTGGGTTTAGGTAAAGCGGCATTGAGAAAAGAATTATTGACAAGAAATATTAGCAGAAGAATTGATGAAGCTGCAACTAAATTTACTGATGATGCTATGTCTAAGTATATGCCTTCAGGGTATAAGAGCGAAGAAGTATTGAGGCAATCATTAGAACAAGGATATAAAAACAGATTACTTTCAAAATTGACTGCTCCTAATGTGCCAAGTGCAACAGAAGGAACATTGGGAGTAAGTTTAGAAACAGAAATAGAACCAAGTATATTAGAAAATTATGCCTCAAGAAAATCTTTGTTCTCATTACTTCAGGAAGAAATAGGAATTGTAAGGCGAGGGTCGGTTATTATCCCTAAACTTGGTCAGACTGTCCAATTCACTAATCCTGAAGGTATTATCTTAAAAGGTATAATCAAGGAGATTATAGGGCAACGAGCCATTATAGAAATGGATGGTCGCCAGGTAGTAGCTATTTTAAGTCAGTTAAGCATTCCAGAAGTAGAAGTCCCCACAGGTGAGGGGAAGGTATATTATACTGGCGGTAAAGAGTTAATAACTGATTTTACCCAAAAGAAAACATTAAGAACAGGCGAAGAAAAACTCGGAACTCATTTTACAACAAGCGAAGATTATGCGAAAACTTTTGCAGGTAAAGAAGGAAAAATAACCGCAGTTAATCTTGATATAAAGAAACCTTACAATATCACAAAGGAGAACGAGCTTTTAATAGAAGCACCCTACTCACATACTTCGTTTATTAAAGAATTGAAAAATAAAGGTTATGATGCAATCGTTTTAAAAGGACAGGAAAGGGCTTTTGGAAAAGGCACATACGACCAAGTTTTTGTATTAGACCCATCAATAATCAAACTCTCCCAACCCACAGGTGAAATAATAGAACCTTCCAAACCCAGCGTAATCCCTACAAGCAAAGTCAAGGGGGTAATCCGTGCCACTACAGGTCAGGTTAAAGTCGGTGATATTATAGAAGAATCTAAAGCACTCAAGCGATTATTCCAGAGAGAGGCACAAATATCCAAAGAGTTCCAAAAAGAAAAGACGACTGCATTAGAGCAGGAATTTGCCAATGAGGATTTATTAGTCAGAGAATATGAAAGAGATATTGCTAAATTAGAGAAACAAATAGTATCTGGTGAGTATCAGATAGAGGCAGAGAAAGCTAAGGCACAGGTTAAATTAGAAAACTTAAAACAAAAGTATGATGATATTCAAGAAAATAGAAAGCAGAAATTAGCGCTTCGTAATGAGGTAGCAAATTTAGTAGAAAGCATAGAATCTGCCCCTGCTGAAAATATCGCCATTGAATATCAGGAATTAATAAATAATCTTAAAGCTAAGTTTGATTTAAGAAATAGAACAGAAAAAACTATCGCCAGACGCGAGAGTATGAAAGCGTTTGTTGAGAGGATGAAAATTGAGGGTAGGCCGATAGATATACCAGCAGAGAAACTTGCTATGCTTGAAAAAGTCAATCTTAAGGATATGACTTTAGACCAACTGCGCCAAGTCAAGCAAACAATAGATGATTTAAGCAGGTTGGGAAAGACTAAGTTAAAAGCAAGGGAAGCAGTTTATGAGTCCACTAAAGAAAAAACTAAAATCCAACTTATGCAGACAGTAACTCCCATAAATTCCACTCTTTTACCTAAAGTTCCTATCGGAGATAAAGTAAATTCCTGGGTTGAAAGATGTATTGCCTTGCAGAATTATGCCCAAAAGACAGGTGTAGGTCTTACGCCTATAGACGGTTTAGCGGATGTTACGGGTATGCAAGAAATGAAGAAAGTCTTAGATGCTGATTTTTCTAAATACCTTATTCATAACGATGAGGCAATTCAGCAATGGTATAATTTAACTAAGGATTTTACTGATAAGGAATTTGAAAGAATAGGAGTTATAGCGGCATCAAGGCAAGAGGGCGGGTTAGAAAGGCTCGCCAATAACGGGATAACTAAAGCAGAAGTTGACGCTATTAAACTTACCCCAGAAGAAGAAGCCGCTTATCAGTTTGTATTATATATTTTTGATAAAGAGTTCCCTGCAGTAAAACAATACTCAAAAGAAGTCTATAATGCTGATGTAGGAGAACAGGAAAATTATGTATCTTTTATGTCAGATTACGAATTGATGTCTGATTTAGAAATATATCAGAGATTCGGACAAACCCCCGAACAGATTGCTAATCGTAAGACTAAGACGGTTGAGCAAGGTTTTACTAAAGAACGCGCCAAAATAAGTAAAATAAAATTAGAGACAAATATAGATAAAATATTCCGCAGGCATTTAGATGATGTCGCTTATATGTTAAATACAGGCAAAAATATTAAGATGTATTTTGAGATAGTAAATTCTCCTGAGATGCGAGAAAAATTAGGCGATGTTGGAACTCTTGCTTGGCTTCAATGGCTTGATTTAATGGCAAGGAAAGGCGGCACAGAAGGAGCAAAGCGAATTGCCGCCTTAGATATACTCCGTCAGAATATCGGTGCTGGCGTTTTGTCTTTTAGATTATCATCTGCTTTAGTGCAATTTTCATCTTTCGCTGATACTATAGCGACAATAGGCGTAAGATGGGCTACTAAAGGGGCTACTAATATTTCTACATCTAAAGAATGGCGTAATTTTATTATGGACAATTTCCCCGAAATCAAGAAAGCAGTAGGAGATGATATAGCTTTTAGGGAATTTGGGGAAGGGTTTTTTGGCAATATGGCAAGAACGGGGCTTAAACCTTTGCAAGTATTAGACGGAATTATGCGTTCAACTGCGGCTTCTGGTTCATACGAAAAGTTATGTTCTGAAAAAGGTATTGCAGTTGACTTAAAAAATCCTAATCCTGGCTTAATCATTGAAGCTACGCGTTTGATGAGAGAAAGTCAAGGGTCATCTTTTTTCAAAGACCAACCACTCGCCATAACAGCAGGTTATGGACTTACTGATAATAAATCATTAAATAAGACAATTCTTACTTTTCAAAGTTTTATGCTTAACAGATGGGATAATATCAATAGGCAGATATGGAGAATGGGAATAAAAGAAAAAGATTATGGCAAAACTATTTCTTCATTCTTTTGGTTGTTAATATTTGCCGGAGCGGTTGAAGAAGGAATCCGTAGAGGGTCAAGAAAAATAACAAATGCTTTTGCTCAAGATAAAAAGAAAGAAGAAAGTTTTGTTTCGGGAGTAGTTTTGAATATGGTTCAAAGCGTTCCCTTGCTCGGACAGTTAGTTTCCGCTATAACTTATTCATCTAATCCTGTTCCGGTGATAAATACTTTAGAGGATATTTTAGAAGGTGCGGGTAGAATTGTAAAAGGCAAAACTATCGAAACTAAATTGAAGGGCTTAATAATTACATTAGGAGCGGCGGGTTCATTGTTAGGGATACCCGGGGCTTCACAGGCGGCACAGATAGGAAAAGGATTGATACCAAAAAACAAAAAGGGCAGAAGTTCATCAACAAGAAGCAGTGGGGTAAATAAACATAGAAGTTCGTCAACGAAATAGGGTTTTATGACATAAAAAGGAGGCAGTATGAATAAAAAACTAATCTTCATTTTACTGGCCTGTTTATTCATAACAAGTCAGGCATTTGCGGGTGAAGTAAATGAAACTCTTATAGCTACTACTCTTCTTGATGATTCGCCTACAAGCGCAACAGGGGAGGCTTATATCCAAGACTATAAGAAAATTGGATTTTGGGTTTCTTACGATGAAACTCAGGTCGGAGCTTCAGTTAGCCTTACAGTCGCAATCACCGTTTCTTATGACGGAACGAATTATGTTGCTGGGTCTTTTATGGATGTAGCCGGAACGGTTACTCCTCAAACCTCAGAAACTATATCAAGCAATGGTTGGTATTTTTTCTGGCTTGACGCAAACTGGCCATATAAATATATAACGGTAACATTAACGGGAAACAATACCGATGCAGATGACACGGCAAGCGTTGCGTGTTATATTGCGGGAGTAAAATAAAAACAATTTATCAAGGAGGAACAAATGGACAAGATTTTACAGGCAATCGAAGGTTTTAGCGTAACACTTGGAGAATTTAAAAGTTCAGTTAGCAAAGTATTAAAAGAAATTTCCGACAAAAAAGAGGAACTTAATTTAATCAAGGTGGCGCAGGATGCCAGGACAGAAGGTCTTAATGCCAGGGAAAAGGAAATTAAGAAAATAGAGGATTTGGTTAAACTCAAAGAGGACACACAGGTATTACTCAACAATACAGAAACAGCAACAAGGGAATTGGTTAAGACTCAAAAGTTATTCAATGAAAATGTCATTAAACAGAATAAGGAGATAGCCGATAATCATATTAAGAACGAACATGAACGGCTCAAGAATGAGAATAACACCAAAGCTCTTATCAAGGCAAGGGAAGAATTGGAAGCAGAAAAGGCAAATTTTAAACTTAAATTTGGCCAGGGTTTAATAAACTTAGCGGATAAAGTATAAAGGAGGGGTGAAATAATATGGCAATACAAAGACCCGATACAAATTTTATTTACCATAAGGTAGGCGACCATAATGTTATCTTTGAAATTTCTGATGAGGATATGGCAAGCGACCCCTCTTACTTTGGTTATCTTGCTGAAAATGGGGCTTGGATAATCCAGAAACGCACAGCGTCAACCGGAACTTATCGTTATGTAATGGGTGCTTCTGGATATGTAGCGGCCTGGGCGGCAAGGGCAGACCCAGCAACGGTATATAATTACTATAACGCACTATAAACTATGAAAAAAATACATATATTGCCGATTGTTGTTTGTATATTTATTTTATTTCTTGTCTTCGAATTAGTCTATCCGGCAACCGATTTAGCGCAAAGATTTCCTTCCGGGACTCCTATTGAAGTTATAACTCCTGGCAGTAGCCCGACTTTTGCTAATGTGACCATAAATGCCGACCCTTACGCAGCATCTTGGAATGGTGATCAACACGCCGCCCCAAAAGATGCCATCTATGACAAAATCGAAGCTCTTGTCTTGGGTGGCGGCGAAGCCACCACCGTCGCCAATACCGGAACTGTTAATCTAACCCTTACAGGCACACAAATCACCGCAGACTTTAACGCTACCCTAAAATCCAACTATGATACTGCTTATGGCTGGGGCAATCACGCTTCGGCAGGATATTCTAAATACACCTCTAATCAGGGAACGAATACTACCGATGCAGTTACTTTTACTACTGTAAACACCGGTCAGGGTGCTTATGAACTCTATAAAATGAACCAAGATGTAGACACCACCGCCTCACCTGCCCTTGTTAATCTTACCGTTACCGACACCGTCTATGGCTCATCTTACAATGGCGATAACCATACCCTTACCAAGAATAGCATTTATGATTACTTGCACTTATTAGACACCAATGATGATGGCGATATAGATACCATAGACGCTACATTATGGGCGACGAAAGCCAATACTGCCTCACCTACATTTACAGGAACGGTAACTATTGCCAATAATTCCAATATCGCAGGAAACCGCCACCACATTTTAGCTACTATCCCTGACCCTCTCACTATGCAGACCGAAGATAATGAGTTATGTCTTTGGGGAAAATTAGACGCAAATATCACCATCACAAATCTTGAGGTTACTCTTGACGCCACTACAAATGAGATAGTAGGGGATATAAAATACGCCGACACTTTTATTAGTTTAGCTAATGCTACACTCATCAACGATTTTGATACCACAAGCGGAGTGCGTTCGGATAGCACAATCACAAATTCCACGGTTGTCGCAGGGAAATGTATTTACCTGACTTATGATAGTGCGCCGAATACCGCCATACATCAGGCACATTTTGATATTACTTTTGACTATGATTAACAAAGGAGAGCCCCCTATGCGTAAACTTCTCATCATCCCATTATTGCTGATTTGCTTTTGCTTTATGGGGGATTGTTTTAGTGCCGAATTATTAATCCGTGCCAAATCTCATTGGATGGATAGTCTAACTTTGGTAGAAGTTAATAAAATGACACCAGGCGAGAAGCAATCCTACGAAGCCCGAAGTCAAATAGGCGATATTATCGTTGTCCGTTCTGACGGTTGGCTTTGGGGCAAAGAGGAATGTCTGCCGAATTATGTTGTGGTAAAAGTGCCGAGCATAACCGAGGCACAGGCAAAGCAATATGAACAATCGCTTATAGATAATACTGACCCACAACATCCTAAACTAATCAGGGTAAGAAAATACGCCTTACCCAAAGTAGATATTTCAGCGATAAAAACTAATTCTGTTACCTTTACTAAAACCGCAATCACAAATAAACTCATCACCAAGACAGGATTAGCAAGTGAAATATCCGCGCCGATAAATAGTCCGATTGGTTACTTATGGCGAAAAGTAAGTCCATATTTAACGATAGTAAAGAAATTCTGGTTAGACAATGCTTATGCCGCAACTCAACTCAAGAAAACAGTTATGCCCTCTGGCGGTGATTATACTGCGTTGGAAACCTGTATGAACGCCAATGAGCAGAATTTAGTTACCGCCGATAAATACTTTGATGTAGAGATAGACGGAACTTGGTCAAGTGCTGATACGACTGCGGTTACGATACACAATTATACTACTGACGCAACTCGTTATATCAATATCTACACGACTGCGGCGGCGAGGCATAAGGGGAAAGTTACTGGGACTATTAACGAATACCGTTTGGATTTATCCGCTTCTACTAATGTTGATGCCATAAATATTTCAGGTTACCTTATGAATGTCAGGATTGTAGGTTTAGTAATTGAAGTAACAAGCGCGGGAACTGGAGATTGTGTGCATATAAATCAACTTTGGGGTGGAGTGATTAAAATAACAAATAGTATTATGTTTTCTGATGCGTTATCAGCATCTTTATCCTGTGGCATTTACTCATTTTCTACTGATACTCCAATTCTCTGTTATAACAATATAATTTATAGTTTGTATTATGGATGTCTTGTCCAGACTAACGCTGCAACTACGATAGATGTATTTAATTCCACGATAAGTGGTTGTTATTTTGGAATGAATACAATTCCAGCACTAGTTAAGAATAGTGCTGTATTTAACAATGCCGATGACTATGCAGGCACGATTACGGTAACTTATTCAGCTTCCGACGATGCACAAGCAGGAACAGGGAATATTGACTGGACTGCCGAGGCTACGGATTGGGCTGCCAACTTTGTGGATTATGCCAATGGTGATTTTCACCTTAAATCTACCGCACCAAATTTAATAGACGCAGGAACAGATTTATCTGGCACTTTCACCGACGACATAGACGGAGTAACCCGTTCAGGCACTTGGGACATCGGGGCGGATGAGTATGTGGCTCCTGCGGCAGGCGGTATAGCTCTCTGTATCATAAATTTTATCTAATGATAACTTTCTGGTTCGGCAGAGGTTTTGTGTATAAGGCGAGTTGTTATGGGGATATTTGGCACTTTCACAATTAAGGAGATAAAAAAGGAGTGAGGAGATGGCATTGAATGGCGAAAGACGGCAAGATGTAGGTTTGAAAATGGTCTATGTTATCTTGACTGCAATTATTACTCTTTTGATGTCCGTATTTTTTAATAAGACTTATAGTATAGCGGTAGAAGCCGTCAAGGCAGGACAAGATAATTCAAAGGATATTGCGGTGCTTCAACAGTGTATCAAGGGAATAGATTTGAGCCTTGCGAAGATAGACATTAAACTGGATACATTGTTAATTGTCAAAAAAGATGAACGATGACCGCCGTAAGCACGAATGTCCGATATGCAAGGGCAATCTCTTTTTCCAAGAGGGTAATATGGTCTATTGTGCAAAGGTAGGCGGTTGCCCTGGGATATGGGAAAACCGCAGAGAAGAAGATAAAAAACTACCTTTCTTTATAGAACTAAAAAGGGATTGGGGAGTATGACAATCTCCGACTGGTTAGACAGAAGAAAATCAGAACGGCACGATAGGTTAAAAAAGCAAATAGAAGTATTGAGAGAAGAACGCAACCTACTCGTCATACAGAAACATCCGGCGCAGGAAATATTGAGATTGGATAGGAAGATAATAAGGCTTGAAAAAAGGTTGAGGAGGAAATTATGAATATTAAACTACCTATGTTTACCATAAATATTCCTTGCAGTATGATGACTTCAATAAATGAATTGTTGAAACCGAGTAGTGTATTTGCTCTGATAGTTTATTTTACTTTTGCCATACAATCTATAAGAGGAAAATTAGACCCTCAACTTGTGGCTTATGTAGTGGTATCGGTGGTAAGTTTCTATTTCGGCAAAAAAGCAGGGGAGAATGGAGGTGTAAAATAATGGAAGCAATCGCCCTGGCAAGTGCCGTAGCACAGATAATTAATAAAGTTATCCCTGGACGCAAGGAAGCCGCAATAAAAGAACTTCAAGCCCTTGAAAAATTGTTAGCCCAAGCATTGACCGAAAACGAGGATATGCTGGCGGCACAGATAAGAAAAAGGATGAAGGAGGTTAGAGATGTCTTTCCGAATATTGAGTAAATACTTATTAGTAACGATTTTCGCTTTATTGGTAATTGGTTGTTCTACTTTTAAACAAAAACTTCCTACGATCCTGACTTCAAAAGAGCAACAATGGACTATTCCTATGGGCGTGGCTTTTAAGGCAATACAAAAACCTGCCTACCCGAATTTGACCGAATTTATCGTTACGGATGGGGATTTGGCGATTATTTATAAGGGAAATCTGCTTGAACTTGAACAGGAGGCCAACAGGAGGGCTGTAAAGGCCGCCAGGGCAGGCAAACAGCAGGGAGCTATCTGGGGGGCTATTACATCCCTTTTGACGCTTCTGGGGGGCATTTTTGCCAAAATGAAGCTCACAAAGAAAAAAGGCGAAAAATGAGGATTATTAAATTGGTAATTATTAGTATTTTATTAGTAATTGGAATTTGCGGTTGTGATTTTATGGGTGGAATGGATACAGGTTATCAAAAAGGTGGACAGTATTATAAAAAGTAAGGAGGCATTATGGCAATAGGCGAGATAATTTTTGTAATATTACTGGCAGGTGGTTTTTTAATCCCGCCGGCACTTTTCGGTCAATGGTGGCTATTCGGTGTATTTGCGATATTCTTCTGTTGCTTCGGTGTAATTGAGTTTCTGGCAGTAAAGACTACGGGAAAGAGCATAAGCCAGAAATTCTGGGATTTAAAAAGGACAAATAAAACGAAGGCATTATTGATTATAATTTTTATGCAAATTGCTTGGTTAAGTTTACTCTGGCACTTTTGGGCACATAGTTAAGTGATAAAATCCTCTAACGAAACTTCTGACCCTTCCGTAATATTCGGGTATCATAGGAAACCGACAATGAAAGAACAGGGGTTTGATAAAGCCGTTCACGGCTTATGCCCTGTCTGCAATAAACCAATTAAGGCAATGGGAAGGATGTTTGTATGCACCTGCACCGGAAAACAGATTTATTTACCTTCAGGAAAACCTATCAAAAGACACCTCAAATCTTAATCCCCTGTTAACAGAAAAAAAGTTAGATTATTGAGTTGACATAATGACTTCATTATGATATACTTTAGCCAAGATGAGAACAGAAGCCCAAATAATTCTTGAACAATTAAGAAAAGATTTTAATATTTCCGACGAGAAGATAGCGGATAAGTTAGGCGTTAAGGCAATTACTATTTATAGGTGGCGATTAGGAAAATTCAATCCTTCCTTTACTGAATTAAAATTACTGAAAAGAATTTGGATAGGACATATAACTAAAAAAACAAAATTTGCTCTTGAACCCTCACCCGCACTCATACAGGATACAAAAGTGAAGATACATAGGGCGATAGATAAACAGAAAAGATTATCTTGACAAAATTATTTTTTAGGTATAAGATTATTCATTATCAATCAGTATTAAGTAAGTAAAGAAAATATGTCAAACAAGGAGTAAGACAGAAATGACCGAAACTTTCGCAGGTGAAAGCAGAATTTTTTATTTTATAAACCAACCCTCAGCGTGTCAAAAGGGCGACCTGCGACAACCGAAAGATTTTAATCTGCCGGTGCGAAAGACGACTGAGGGTTTTTATTCCCTATGAAAAAACCCAACTGGATGTCCCACTTCAAATTATCCAAAAGGGATAAGAGTGAGGCTGATTATGAGGGTGTGAGGCATCTGGAAAAAATTAAGGTAATGAGGAGGAGAAGATGACCTTAAATAAACTCATCCATTGCAGTAAATTCCACGCCGAAAGTATCTATGCCTGGACTTTAATTATCCTAAAAGAGAAACAGGAACACCACGCTAAACAAACTAAAAAAGAAAGGAGTTAAAAATGTGTGAATTTGCCAGTTTTTTCCATTCACCAACAACAGGCGATATAGTAATCCACGACTTGAACTCCCACGGAAATACAGAACAAAAACTTAAACTTAATCTGAACATCTGGCGGGAAGGTCATTATCTACCCAACGGAAAATTTGAATTGAGATTTAATCCTAATGATAAGGTAGATAAAATCGAATGTGAGGAAAAATTCAAAAATCGCTTTCCTACTTTTATAAGTTTTTTAAATTGGGTGTTTAAGCAGGAAAGTTATAAGGGCGGCTCGCTGAATTTGAACGGCCTTACCAGCGCCAAAGATTTAGTGCTGCCGAAAGAGATAGGCGACTGGCTGAATTTGAGCGGCCTTACCAGCGCCAAAGATTTAGTGCTGCCGAAAGAGATAGGCGGCTCGCTGAATTTGAACGGCCTTACCAGCGCCAAAGATTTAGTGCTGCCGAAAGAGATAGGCGGCTGGCTGAATTTGAGCGGCCTTACCAGCGCCAAAGATTTAGTGCTGCCGAAAGAGATAGGCGGCTGGCTGGATTTGAGCGGCCTTACCAGCGCCAAAGATTTAGTGCTACCGAAAGAGATAGGTGGCTGGCTGTATTTAAACAGGCTTACCAGCGCCAAGGATTTAGTGCTGCCGAAAAAAATAGGCGGCTGGCTGTATTTAAACGGGCTTACCAGCGCCAAGGATTTAGTGCTACCGAAAGAGATAGGTGGCTCGCTGAATTTGAACGGTCTTACCAGCGCCAAAGATTTAGTGCTGCCGAAAGAGATAGGCGGCTCGCTGAATTTGAACGGTCTTACCAGCGCAGAAAAAGAAATATCCGAAGATAAGAATTTCTTAGAATGAGAAATTCGAGAAAAAGGGGAGGAAATTATGCAAATAAAATCTATCTTACTTATTACCTTATTTCTGTTCTTCCTTTTTATTGGTAAGGGGTGGGGGGATACTACCCCATTGTCTATCGCACAATCTCAAATCGGTTTGGGTGAGATGGGCGGTAATAATCAGGGCAAGTATGTAAGGCAATATTTGAATGGTAGAGAAAATTTTCCCTGGTGTGCTGGATTTATTTCTTATTGCATAAAAAAAGCAGAATTGAATATTCCCTATACATTACGAGCCAAAGATTTTTTGAAGTTAGGTAAGTTAATAAATGCCTCAAGCATTAAAGTAGGAGATTTAATCATATTTTCTCGACGAGAAGGTGGTCATATTGGCATTATAGAAAAGGTTACTCGAGAGAAGATTACTACAATAGAGGGTAATCTGGGAGAATACCCCGCAAAAATCCGACGAGTTATTTATAACAGGAATAACATTAAAAACCTTTTGGGATTTGTGAGATTAACCCACCTAAAGAAATAAGTAAAAAAGGAGGTGAATATTGGGCAGGTATTCCTGTCAGCAAGGAAAAATAGTGGGTATCTCTAAGGCAAATAAAGTATGTTTATTAAGACGATGCCCGGATTTAATGGTAATGTATCGCATACGCGCAGGAAAAAAGTGGCACAATGAATATAAAAAACAATTCCCTGTTGGAGTAGCAAGTTTAATAGGGTGTTAAACGAAGGGAGAGGTAAGATGGTAGAAAAAACGAAAGCATTAAAGAATCAGTCGGCAAGGGCAAATGAAATCAGGGCGCAGGTCAATATGATTCAGGAAGTAATGAACTCCGTAATGAAAAAGGATATTCATTATGGGATTATTCCAGGTTGCAAGAAACCCTCATTATTGAAACCTGGGGCAGAGAAAATCTTAATGACTTTTCATCTTGTTGCTGATAATCCGATTATTGAGGATTTGTCTACTGATGAATATATCCGTTATCGGGTTACTCAAAGAATACTTAGTCCTACAGGCCAACTTATGGGGGCGGCTTCCGGTGAATGTTCCTCTGATGAGGATAAATATAAATGGCGCAGGCCGGTATGTGATGAGGAATTTAAAGAAACCCCGGAAGATAGGCGTATGGAAAAATGGATTAAAAGCGAAGGAAAGGCAATAAAAATAAAGCGCATACGGACAAATCCGGCAGATGTAGGCAATACGATTTTAAAAATGTCGGTCAAGCGTGCTGTTGTAGCTGTAACCTTGATAACTACTGCGGCCTCTGATGTATTTGACCAGGATATCGAAGATTTGCCACCAGAGATATTGAATAATGATACAGTTGCAAATCATAAACCCTCGGTAGAAACCCCAAAGGCCAGAAAAGAAAAATCCACCGAACAGGAAACCGCCGAAGAGGTATTTAATGCCGAAGAAATAGAAGCCCTAAATGTTCTTGAGGCATTAAAAGAACCCATAGGCAATACCTTTGATGTTTGGGGTATCCTTTTTGGTAATAAATCCATAGTCACCAAAAACAAAAAGGATGTAACTTTCTATAAGGTTTCTCCCAGGGATTCTACTAAGATAATAGAAATTGCTAAATTCGGAAAACTCCACGAAGGACTTGCCAATGGTGATACGGTTAAATTCATTGGCGTAGTTGTCCAGGAATATCAGGATAAAAAGACATATTTAGCCCAGGGTATTGAAATCCTTGAAAAAGGCGAGAATGAAGCAGGAGAATAATTTTACCTTTGATGAATTAAACCATCAATATTTATTAAATGGAATACGACTTCCGAGTGTAACTCAAATTTTACAGGCTGAGGGAATAACCGATTATTCCTATGCTGATGATTCTGATAGGGAATTTGGCCAAGCCGGACACAAGATGACCGAATTATGGGATAAGGGTGTTCTTGATATTAAGACGGTATCTGAACCCCTTATTCCATTTTTTGAAGGTTATAAAAAGTTTCTCAAAGATTTTAAGGTTAAGATAATTCTTGAATGGATAGAGAAACCGACATATTCTTTAATTTGGAAATATGGGGTTAAGCCAGACAGGGTAGCAAAGGTAAATGGAAAATTGACCGTTTATGAGATTAAGTTTTCAACTTCTTTACCCCCAGGCACAAAGATACAGACTGTCGCCCAGAAAATAGCTATTGAGGAACAAACAGGGTTAAAAATCAAGCAAAGAATGGCTATACAGTTATTGCCCAATAGTTATAAACTTGAGTTTCATAATAAACTTTCAGATGAAAGGATATGGTTAAGTGCAGTAATATTAAATCAGTTTAAAAAGGAGAATAAATTATGGAAACCATAAATATTAAACCAATTGACATATCAATCGTAAAACAGACTGAAAAAGAAACTGCCATAATCGTCAAGGAAGCACAGGCGATTATAGTCAGAACCCCAAGCGATTATGAATTAGCCGGAATATTACGAATGAGATTAAAGGGAAAGATTAAGGAATTAGACGAAAGAAGAAAATCTATCACACAACCTCTTGACCTTGCCAAGAAAAATATAATGGCGTTATTCAACCCTATTATTGACCGGCTTAATGAAGGGGTTATTGTTGTTGATAAGGCGACATTGGCCTTTGAGGAAGAACAAGAGCGTAAGGCCAGGGAAGCACAGGCAAAAGCCGAGGAAGAAGCACGCAAGGCCAGGGAAAAGGCTGAAGCCAAAGCAAAAGAACTTGAAGCCCAGGGTAAAACAGAAAAGGCTGCCGCTTATCAAGAAAAGGCCGAGGCAATAGTTGCCCCAGTTATTACCGCCAATATCCCCAAAGTAGATGGCCAGGGAACTCGAGATGTATGGCACGCCGAGGTAATTGATTTTAAGAAATTACCTGATTCTTGGAAGTTGCCTAATCAATCGGCATTAGATAAACACGCCCAGAATACTAAAGGAAAAGCATCAATCCCAGGGGTAATATTCAAAATGGAAAAGGTGCGGATAGGAAGAAGTTATTAACTTAAATGCCATTAACTCAAGATTTGTTTGTTAAGGAAACTTCCGTCAAATCTAAAGTCTTGGATTTACTCAAGAGTAAGGAATGGGTTTATTGCGATGATTTTGAAAAAATCTTCCCCCCAAAAACAGAGGGGCATTTATCTTGGGCGCAGAGATTAAGAGAATTAAGAAGTGAAGGGTTTATAATTACCAAACGCCCTAAAATAAATTGCAAACATACTTGGGAGTATTCTTTGCAGAGAGAAAATAATGTCCACTAACCTTATCTACTTATTACTTATTTTTTATCTTATGATATTGATTGCCTCGGCAATAGAGGGCAAATGGTGGATGTGCCTTTACTGGATATCAGCGATGGGAATAGTAATAGCAGTGAGGCATATAAAATGAATGGAGAAATTGAAAGATGGATAGAAAAATAAGACCCTTTATAACCAAAAGATATAATTCTGACCATTACTTAATTTATGAACTTCGTATCCCAGAAATATATATCAGAAATAATAGATTTTTATGGTTCTGGAAATATAAACTATGTTTCTGGTTAATTAAAATGCTTTTTGTAAAATGTCCGAAATCAAACTAATCCTCGGCGATTGCCTTATTGAAATGAAGAAGATACCTGACAAGTCAATAGACTTAGTGCTTACTGACCCGCCGTATAATGTTGGAAAACAATTTGGAGAATGGAACGAAGGCAAGGTTTTTGATAAAGAGTTTCATAATGAGTGGCTTGCAGAAGCCAATAGAGTAATAAATCCTTGCGGGGGGGGGATGTATATGTTTTGGGCAGGAATGACCCACTTAAAACCTATGATTGATATTTTTGGGGATTTCAGGCAACTTATTTATTGGACTAAACCTTTTGCAATGATGGTAAAAAATAGAAAAGGATACCATTGTTTTACTGAACTTATTTTTTGGAAAGTGATGAGTGATGATTTTTATTTCAATGTTGCAGAAAATCAAAAAGATTATTTTACTACAACTTCTTGTATGCAAAGACCTCTTGAGCATTCTCACCCTACACAAAAACCACTTCCAATAATAAAGAGGTTAATATTGGCAAGTAGTAAAGAAACAGACACCATCCTTGACCCTTTTATGGGTTCAGGCACAACTGGAGTCGCCTGCAAAGAGTTAGGCAGGAACTTTATCGGCATTGAAATAGAACCGAAATATTTTGAGATAGCCCAACGTAGAATAAACCAAACTATGGAGAGTTTATTTTGAAATCCCTCCCCCATTCCCTAATCATCGGCGGTGTAACCTGGAAAGTCATCCTTGATAAAAAGATATCCGGCGGTTGCTTCTACTGGCATAATCACACTATCAAGATAGACAAGTCTTATGATTATGAACGCAGATGGCAGGTTTTAACCCACGAAATCTGCGAGATAATTATGGTGAATAATATGATGAGGTGGAATAAAGTTACTGGCGGAGTAGGTAATGGGAATTACTTATTCTCATTTGACCACGATAGATTTGAAATATATACTGACGAACTTGCGGGAGTGATGAGGCAGATAAAAAAATGTTAGAACCTATCAAAAAAAAATTGCGAATTTTTAGAACTTTCTGAACATAATCATTTAAAGGAGAAAAATGCCTAATTTATATCCAACTTCGTTTTGTTGGAAATGTGGTAAAGAATTACCTAAACCTTTGCTTCAGGCGACTAAAGCAGATAAGTTTATAGTAAATACAATTCTTAATTTTAATTCTGCTCTTTTTTGTAATAAGAAACATCAAGAGCAATATGAGAGAAGCCAAGAAAGGTAATCTGCCTTGCTTGGATAGGGCTTTATTTAACTATGAAAGACGCTTATTATTTTACCCACGATTATAACGCCAGACACGATCCCAAATGTAAGGCGTTAATTAATAAATATGGCATAGAAGGATATGGTAGATTTTGGATTATCATTGAAAATTTACGGGAAAGCAGGGGATATAAACTGGAAGAAAAAAAATATGTTTGGGAATCTTTGGCCGAACAATTAAAATGTCCAGTAGAAGAAACCAAAACTTTTATTAAAGATTGCATAAATGAATTTGAACTCCTTATCCAAGCAGATGGTTTTTTTTATTCAGAATCCTTACTTGAAAGAATGGCTCAATTAGATGGATTAAGGGCAAAACGCCAAGCCGCTGCTCAAAAAAGATGGGAAGATTAAATATAAAAACTTTAAAAAATCTAAAAACTGGTAGATGTGTATTAATACTATTACTTACCCACTTACTTACTTACTTATTGTGGCTTAGCAAAGCTAATGCAATCCTTATGCTTTGCATATGCTTTGCATAGTAATTATATGCAACCCCAACAACGTCAAAGGATTAAATCATTATTACATAAAGCAAAGGTAGTTAAGGGTCGGCGACTTACTAAACCAGAGCGTAGCCAAGTGGTAGATGGTGTTCTGGCTTTGGATAAACTTGGAATTTATGATAAACCTAATTAGAATTGTAAGAGATAATTAAAATAATCTGCCTCCGATAGGAAAGGATGATGGGGGGATGAGAAATTTAACCGAAATTGACAAGAATTTAGAAAAATCATTTAAAGGAACTTTTAGGAGTGCTTTAAAAAACGGTTACCAAATGGATAAACATTATGTAATTGTAGATTGGATTTATTTTCACCAGTTATTAGAAAGAGAAAAGGAGATTGCTAATGAGGACAAATAAATGTGATGTATGCGAAAGAACTGAACCTCATATTTATGCCCGATATAGTAGGCGTAAAAAATGGGGTTGGTTTAGGCGCGATGACGATAGTCAAGGTAGTAGTGAGATGGAATTGGATGTATGTGAGCAATGCTGGAAAGGATTTCAAGATTTTATGAATAATAGATTTGCTTGTAAAAATCCTACAAATGAATAATCCTTATTACCAAGAGCCAGGGATACAATTAAACCAATGTTCTAATCCGAAAGGGATGAAAGGAGAAACTTATGAAAATTGAAATCAAGAGATGGGATAACAATGAAATAATTGTTTGTGGCGAATACGAGAATATCAGGGATTGCTTAGAAAAAAATAAAAATAAGAGTTTTTATCGTGCCGACCTTAGCTTTGCCAACCTTCGCTCTGCCGACCTTAACTCTGCCAACCTTCGCTCTGCCGACCTTAACTCTGCCGACCTTAACTCTGCCGACCTTAACTCTGCCGACCTTAACTCTGCCGACCTTCGCTTTGCCAACCTTAACTCTGCCGACCTTCGCTTTGCCAACCTTAACTCTGCCGACCTTCGCTCTGCCGACCTTAGCTCTGCCAACCTTCGCTCTGCCGACCTTCGCTCTGCCGACCTTAGCTCTGCCAACCTTAGCTTTGCCAACCTTAGCTTTGCCAACCTTAACTCTGCCGACCTTCGCTCTGCCAAAAATATCAATAAATATATTACTACTCCGCTTTATGCAATGTTAGACCAACCAGGAATTATTAGGGCATATAAAATCGTCAATAGCAAAAACGAGGGGATATATAATGGCGGTTTGATTTATAAAGTCGGGGAAAGTGTAGAAATAAAAGATGCGGATACAGACGAATTAAAAGATTGCGGGAAGGGCATCAATTTAGCGACATTAGATTGGTGTATCAAAGAATGGAAAAAGGGTTATAAAATCCTGATTGCTGAATTTACAAAAGAAGATATTGCCTGTATCCCGATAGGCAGTGATGGAAAATTCAGGGTATTCAGATGTAAAATAATCGGCGAGAAAAATCTGAAGGAAATAGGGATAAATGATTAAGGTTGCCTAAGGCTGACCCCTTATTCAAGAAAGGTTAGCGAAGGTTAACCTGCCAGCCCCAGGGCAGCCAGAAAGGGAGAGATGAGAAGAAACGATAAAGAAATTAACAAAGCAATTAAGGATTTAGAAAACAAAAGAGAAGGCAGTATGGGGGCATATAGGGCTTCTAAAAAAATAGAAGCACTACAAGAGTGCCTTGAATTAGATGAAGAAGAAATACAAAACAAGGCAGATGCTTTAGCAGATAGTGATTATGAACTTTATGCTGTTTATGATTGGGCAATAGAAGGCAGAGATAATTTTTAATTCTAACCCCCCCACCAGGAGGACTAATGGATGAGAAGAAGTTGATGGAACGAATAGCACAAATCACTGCACATAGAGCTTGTTGTGGTAGTGAACATAATCCAGCACAAGGTAAATTTCATGGACATTGTGTAGTATGTGGCGTTCCTTTTCCTTGCGAATATGCAGGAAAACCACCTACCATAGTTAAAGAGATAGGAGATGATAAATGATAAAAGAGTATTTAACAATCAGAGAATTTGAGAAAAAAGTAGCAGAAATTCTAAAATGGCAACCTATGATTGGGACAACTGTGCAGGATGAAATTAATTGGAAAACACACGAAATAATGAAGGCAGCTAGTATTCCAATAGACATACAAATAGATAAGGTTGAAGTAGATGAAGATAATATTGAAAAAAATGATTCAAGATTTTATGGAGATAGAAATAGTCATAACCGAGAATGATACTCAACGAATAAAAGAATTAGCCCATATTATCTCAACCAAAATCAAAGACTTAATCAAGTGAGAAAATTGACAATACAAAGTAATGGTAGACCAGATAATTTTCAGACTCCAAAAGAAGCAGTTGATATTTTAATCCCTTATCTAAAAAAAGATTGGCAAATATGGGAATGCGCCTGGGGCAAGGGTAATTTATTTAGGTTTTTAACGCAAGCAGGATTTAGCGTTTTTGGAACAGATAAAGGCAATCTTGATTTTCTTAAAGATATAATGCTTTCTCATTACGATTGCATAGTTACAAATCCTCCTTATTCTCTTAAAGATAAATTTTTAGCAAGGGCTTATGAATTAAATACTCCTTTTGCTTTTCTTTTGCCCTTAACTGCGTTGGAAGGTAAAAAACGAGGATTATTGTATCGCAAGTTTGGTATAGAATTGATTATCCCTAATAAAAGAGTTAATTTTGAAACTCCATCAGGAAAAGGTTCAGGATCTTGGTTTCAAACAGCTTGGTTTTGTTGGAAATTAAATTTGCCTAAACAACTTAATTTTGTGGACTTAATCAAGTAAAGGAGGGAGAGGATGAGAAAATTATTAGAACCGTGTTTTAATTGTGGTTGTCAGAGATATACGCTTTGCACTTGTAAATTACCAGACCTAAATTCCTCAACACAGAAAAAGAAAAACAGAAGAAAGGCAGACCCTAAATGACCACTTCCAGGCTGCTGTCAGAGGGGTTGTGGGAAAGGAGGCAATAAATGGATAAATTTATTGATGATTTATGCAAGAACAAATCTCTTGATTGGCTTGACGGTTTTGCTAAGGGTGTTTGGGCTTTCGCTCATTGGAAAGAAGGCACGCAGTATGTAGGGACAACAGGTACTTTATTAAAAGATGTAATTGAGGATATACGAATTATAGCAGATACTCACCGATTAAAAAACACAAGGAAAGAAGGGCATAATAAATTAACTCTTAAAGATGTTCCGCCACCTCAAGAGGCAAATATGATTTAACCCCAGCCAATAAGTGCTTGGGAAGGAAGGAGGAAAAATGATAATGTATATATTACCGATAATAGCAATAATATTAGCTTTATTACAAATAGGATTTGCTTTATGCACAAAAGAAATTAGCCTTTTTGATTATTGTGGAGGTTAGTAACTGCTAACATAATCACACCAAAACCGTATAAATACGATTAAATTAGCTTGACTTTTTAGACTAAAAATGGTAAATTGGAGGCATGGAAATGAAGATAACGAAAGTAACAAAAACATACTTTGAAACCGAAGGAGAGCGGGTTTATTTCTTCGAGCCGTTAGATGAGGAGATGACCGTTTCTGAACTGCAAGAGCTGATGAATGAGAATGAGAAGTTTTTGCTTGGGGAGATACAGAAAATGAAGAAAGAGATAATCACGGAGGGCTCCGTGATTGACAAGAAAGGAGAATAATATGGGTCAAGTAGAGGATAGTATTTTAAGAAGTTGCAGAAAGTTTAAAGACGCTAAAGATATTTTTAAACTTAAACTATGGGAAATGGTTTGTTCAGAGCCAAATAGCAAAGGAGTTAAATTACAAAAGAAAAGTTTTCTTGTAAGAGAAAATGTGTTTGTTTTTACCGTAACTATTGAGCGAGGAGATAAATTAAATGGAACCAAATAACTTTAAGGACTTGAAGGACGATATGCAAATACTCAAGGACTTTATTCTTGGGTTTACAAGCCGAGATACCGATAAAGAATGGCAAGCGTTTAGACGTATTCGGACATGTATAGAAGTTTTGCAGAACGAACAATGCGGGAGTTGCCATGAAAAAACTATGTCCTAAATGTAATTGTGAATGGGAAGGATACTATGACGAAAGTCCTTCAAATCACTTTTGCCGACCTCCACAGACAGATGAAATTCCATATTCTGAATGGCAGAGTTTAGGAAGTAAAATTGCTGATGTTATTTTGGAGAAACGAAAATGAGTAACACTTGTTACTACTGTAGGTTTAAAAAAGACTGCATAAATTTGGAAAATAATAACGTAAAAGACTGTCTGTTGTGGCGTGAAGAGAACGAGTATGATAACGGGGAGGAACAATGATAACTAAATTAGCGGTAAGATGGATTACTCGGCAGTTACGTAAAGACAAGGAGTTATGGTATGCATATCAATCGAATATCGCTATGGCTATAAGCGATAATATGAGTCGGTATATGCCATTAAGAACGAATAAAGACGTTATTTTATCGTCGAGAGAAGATTTACTCGGTGCGTTGGCAAGAGGATATTGCTCTGTAACTAATAGCGGTAAGACTGTTGACCCAGTATTGATAGAAGCTATGGCGAATGAGTTGTTATCGCTGAATAAAAACTGTGCAGACGCCCTCCCTGACCCACTTAATAAGGACTACTTACCAACGAAACATGAATTTTGTAATATCTGTGCCAATGATTTTTTAAAATTGTGGACTCGATAATGGATAATCTAAACAAAGTAGATGAAAGAATTAGACAAAAATTATTATATGAAACATACAAAGATATGCAATGTCCTGTATGTGGCTATTACTGTCTTGGGAAAGGTGGAGTTGGGTGTATAAACAAACCAATGTTTTGCGGATTAGACAATGATACTAAAATCAACAGACGCAAGTAAGTATATCGGCGTAAGTATAAACACAATCAAGACGCTTGCCAATAACGGAAAGATTAAATCTTTCAAGACCACTGGCGGGCATAGGCGTTTTATGCAAGAGGACTTGGATTCGTTCACTGGCAGGCTCGCTATTAAGCCAGAAAAACTAACCGTTGTCTATGCCCGTTGTTCTACCGCAAAACAAAAAGAAAATCTCCAGCGACAAAAAGACAGACTAACGAAACACGCCGAATCTCAAAGCTATAAGTATACGGTCATTGATGAAATAGCCAGCGGGATAAATGAGAAAAGAAAAGGTCTGCATAAACTGCTTAACCTTGCGTTTCAAGGAAAAGTAGAGAGAGTTTTGATTGAATACAAAGACCGCATAGCCAGATTCGGCTACGAATATCTGGATTCTATCTTTAGAAATTTAGGCGTTAAGGTTGAGATTATGGACACCAAAGAACGGAAATATGAGGAAGAATTAGCAGAGGACATCATGAAGATTTTGACCTGTTATTCAGCCAGATATTACGGTGCAAGGGGCGGTAGAAAAAAGAAAATAGCGGTTGTCGAATCTAATGCAATATAAGAAGGAGGATGGCTTTGTGTTGCCTTATGGGCATTAAATTGTCTAATGCTACCAAGGTAAGAGGAGGATTATGAAAAAATTGATTTTAGTAATTTTAGTATTAGGTTTATGTATGGGATGTTCAAAGATTTTTCCACCGAAGGTTGTGATTTCCCAATATATTGCCGATTTTTCTTTAGAAGAAAATTTTTATACAGTGCGGACTTGTGTAGGATTAGAAAATTTTCTCTCTATTGGTGATTATTATTGCGAACAATGCCTAGACGATAAAGTTGCTTGTGATTATATCCCTCGGAGTAAACGAGAACAAATGGTTTGGGCGCAAACTTTAAAAGCAGAATTAGAAGAAAAATTAAAGACTTGGAAATCTTGTAAATATAAATGAGAATATTTCTCTCTTGGTTACTAATAATCTTCTCAATCCCTCTTGTGATGATATTATTCTACCCAGGGGCTTTGCAGTATATCGAAAACCTCACCCGCCATATTCAGGAGACAGGCGGGCATAGGATTATCATAGTTATCCTTATATTCATTGTGGCGGACTGGGTAAGGTTGAGATGGAAGAAGATTAAAAAATGGACGGAGGTAGATTAAATGTTTTGGCTAATATTTATATTGCAGGGGTTTTTGTGTTTTTTCTGTTATTACTTAGGGCAGAGAAGGATTTTAAAAGGCCTGGAAAGGAAGAATAATGATAATTGATAATAAAGGCCGGATATTCGGAGTAATAAATATAATTGACTTCTTGGTATTATTTTTCTTGTTATGCCTTATTCCGATGGTTTGGTTTAACTGGCGGGTAAAACTTATAGAGCCGGTCAAAACTTGTGAAGATTGCAATGTGTATAAAGATAAAATAGAGAATTTTCTCAAGGAACACAAGAGAGCAAAGAAATATTTTAACTAATCTCCTTGCCTGAATTATTGAGTTTTAAATCTAAACAAAAACTAACTAAATGAAAAGACTGAAAAAATATCCCTTTCCATATCATTGGACTACTGAAGAAGAAATAACTTGGATTAAGAGTTTGCCTAAGATATTTCTGCCAAATCTCCGACGAGCATTATTAAAACGTGAGAATTGGGGTCGGGTAAATAGGATTAAAATCCTTCAGTTTCTCCATATATTTAAATAATATTTTTTGACAAATAAGGATTTTGTTATTATACTTTAATAAAGGGTCGCTCCCTTTAAATTTATAACCCGTTGACCGTATACGGCGGTTGACGGGTTTTTTATTTGATTTCAGCGATATTTCTACGATATGGCAGAAAATCAAGCATTAAGAGAACATAGGTTTTCAAAAACTAACCCGCCTAAGCCTCATACTCAAAAACATCCTAACGGTTATTTTCTTCCGCTTCTTAAAAGATTTCTTAAGAAAAAAATAAATTATATAGACCCAGAAACTAATGAAACGATAAAAGGGAAAGTCAAAGATGCTGTAGTCTGGCGTTTAATTCTTAATGCCACTCAAGGAGATAATGAGGCTATCAAAGAGATATTTAACCGCCTTGACGGTAAGACCCCACAGAAGTTAATAGGCGAAGGTTTTCAACAGACCGTCAATATCTTCTTTGAAAATATGATTTCCAAAGCAATCCCCAACAGGATATCCGAGCATGTTAGCCAAAATTAAAAATAGGATTATCCCCTCGATTACAACAATGCACTTTATCGCATTAAGATATATCTTTGACCGCAAGAGCCTGTCTATCGTTGATATGAGGATTTTAGAAGAAGGCATTGAGGCCTGGAGTAAAAAGACAGATTTATCCAAGAGTGATAAATGGGAAGTCAAAAGAATAATAAATGCTTTGATAGCTGATGAGAAGGGACATTTTGACAGGGCAAAAATGCTGATGCCTCAATGGGGAATTACTTATAGACAATTATATAAAACCGGACTTCCTTATGTTGATGTGGAACACAGGACATCTTTTAATAAAGGATAACCTTGCAATTTACCTCAGAGCAACAAACAGAATTGATTAAGCGGATTAAAATGGCACACAATAATTTAGTGGCCTTCCGTTTTTTATTGTTGAATAACGGAAAAGATGAAGTTGCCCCTCCTGAGTTTCATTTCCAATGGTCGGATATTCTCCTTAATGAAAAAGATAATTTTGCCATAGAGGGTTTTAGAGAAAGTGGAAAAGGCCAGATTGTCTTACGTGCCTTCTTGCTTTATTGCCTGCGTTTTCCTTCCGAAGACAGGGATTATATTGTTTTAATCAAACAAAACGCCACTCTTGCCGGAAATAAGTTACTTGAAATAGAAGAAGAATATCTTAGCAATCCCGCCTTAAATTCTAATCTTGTGGAAATCAAACAGAAGTCAACTGAGATTTTCTCCGTGGATGTCAAGGATGCTCAGGGAAAAATCCACAATATCCGCATTGAGGTTTACGGTAAAGGTTCATCAATCAGAGGCTTAGCTAATATAGATAGGCGGCCTCGTATTTGCGTTCTTGATGACCCTCAGGACACGGAGGATGCAAAGAGTGATACGATTTTAGGGAATGATTGGCAATGGTTTTTATCTGACGTGATGTTCTTAGGCCAGCATACCAGGATATTTCTAATCGGCAATAATTTAGGCGAAAAATGTATTGTTGAAAGAGTGTTCAATGCAGCCGAAGAATTAGGTTTCCAGACGCGTAAGATAGCAATATTAAATGAGCAGGGTGAACCGAACTGGGTAGAAAAATTTCCATTGCCAGAGATAGAAAAAGAAAGAGAAAGTTTCCGCAGGGTAGGGCAGGTTGACGTCTGGATGAGAGAGCGGATGTGCGAGGCAACAAGCGCAGAAAACAGGGTATTCAATAAAGATGACTTCATTCGTTATTCATATTTATATGTGGACAAGGTTATCAAGGATACCAATTTATTTATGACTGTTGACCCAGCCTCAAGTATAAATAAATCAGCCTGCTATCGGGCTATGTGCGTCAATGCCGTAACAGAAGACAATCGCTGGATTATAGTTGATTTTCCTTATGGCCGCTGGGCTTCAGATGTATTCATTGACGAATTATTCAAGGCGGTTGAGAAATGGACTCCTTCTCTTGGCGGGGCAAGGCGTATGCCGGTAGGTATAGAAAAAGGCCATTTTAAGCAGATATTAGAGCCATTCATTTACAAGGAAATGCAGAGGCGTAATATATTCTTTGATATTGTGCCGATTGAGCATATTGCAGTAGGCACTAAATTAGAACGAGTCAAGATGCTTGCCCCAAGATTTAAAGCTCATACAATAATGCTTCCTGAATTATCCCCCTGGCTTGCTGAATTAGAAACAGAATTGATGGGTGTAACCATAGACGGGTTTAAGAGTTTGTATGTGGATTTGATTGACGCCCTTGCAATGCAACAACAGATTGCCAAACCGCCAATCAGAGGCAGGATGGACAGGCAAGGAGGAATTGAGCAAGTGCAGGGATACGACCCATTGACAGGAAGTTATAAAGAACCGGCAATGGTAGGCACTTATGACCTATTAAAATTATGATAGTAAAACGCGCAGGCGGTTATTATGTTGTTAGCGAAAAAGGGAAAAATCTTGGGGGGCCTTATAAAACCCGGGTTGGCGCAGAAAGGCGATTAGCTCAGGTAGAATATTTTAAACATCAGAAAAGCATCTTAAAAAATGACTAATCAAGAGCAAGTTTATAATTTTATATCCCTGATGGATGATACTGACCGGATGTATTCCTGTAACGATGGGTTTGGATTCTTTATTAAACTCAAAGCAGAACAATTAGAACAAATAAAACACAATCCTGCGTTACTTACCAATCCTGAAATTATGAAAGATTTATTATTTCAGGAAGGCAAGAATATACATTTTATCGGTGTGTATGGCAAGCGATTATCTTCAATCAGGCAAGGAATAAGAGAAGTCATCAATAAAGAAAATCCTAATAGTATTTCTTGGTTCAGCAAGGATATGAGTAAATTTATTTATCGGAGGTTAAAATGCCCCCAATAGTGATTGCCGCTGCAATAATATCAGCTGCTGTAGTTGGAACATCTGCTTATCAAGCATCTGAAGAAAAAAAGGGGCAGAAAAAAGCACTCTCAGCCCAGGGAGAACAGCAGAATAAGGTGCTTGCAGCCCAGGAAGCACAACAAAAAGAAACACTTGCATTTCAGGAAACGCAGCAGACTAAACTTATTTCTTACCAGGAAGCACAGGTCAAAGCAGCCGAGGCAAAAGTCGCAGGTGCTGAAGCTTTAGCTACACAAGAGGCAAAAGATAAGTTAAGAAAACAGCGTCTCGCCCAGACAAAAACAATATTAACATCTCCGTTGGGTATCCCAAGCGAAGCAAATTTAGAACTTAATACATTACTCGGAGGTAGATAATGCCTGAAACTATCGCCCAACAACATATCAGAGTCTATGATACAGAAAAATCAACCCGTTCAGGATTAGAGGCATATTGGCAGGAATTGATGTATTTTGCCCTGCCCCGTAAGGCATATATCACCCGCATAAAAAGTTTAGGCGATAAATTACCTGTTGATATTTATGACTCAACCGCGATTATGGCCAATGCTTATTTTGCCGCAGGTATGCAGGCTTATATGTCGGGGCCGCAGACTAAATGGTTTACTATCGGCTTGCGTAACCGTTCTCTTATGATAAAAAGAGATAATCTTGATTACCTGAAAGATACCGAAGATGTCTTGTATTCCATAATAAACGGTTCTAATTTTTACCAGGAAGACGTGGAAAGTTACCTCGGATTAGGTTCTATTGGAACAGATATTTTATATTGCGAAAGGGATATCGAGGAAGATGTGCGCTTTGATTGTCTGAATATTGAGAATGTCATAATCTTGGCAGACGCACAGGGCAGGACAAAACGTGCCTATATTGAATATGAATATACCGCAGACCAGGCAATAGGAAAATTTGGCGAAACTAAGGTCGGTGATAAAGTCAAAGAATGTTATGTGAAATCAGATTATAACACCAAATTCAAATATTTATTCTGCGTATTCCCAAGAGCAATCTATGATCAGTCAAAGAGAGATGCGAGGAATATGCCCTTTGCAGCATTATGGATTGATAAGGAACACAAAGAGGTGGTGCGTGAGTCAGGTTATAAGGAGTTTC
>Ga0315289_10001088_pt1 | contig 42475 bp, 36 predicted proteins | sample YL17G11_40_MG_FD_203452 | JGI IMG/M metagenome (GOLD analysis project Ga0315289, IMG submission 203452) | Sediment microbial communities from Yellowstone Lake, YNP, Wyoming, USA - YL17G11_40 | ecosystem: Environmental > Aquatic > Freshwater > Lake > Sediment | place: USA: Wyoming | collected... | reverse complement strand
TGTCCCTCGAAGCCTCCGTCGAGATCGCCCCGCTCTGCCTCGCGATCTCCTCGACTATCTTGAGCTCGTCCTCTACGGCTACCGGGTGCCCGTCCACCTCTATCATGCAGATGGCTGCGACATCAGGAAGGCCGATGTTCATGCACTTGTTGACCGCCTTGATGCATACTGAGTCCATGAGCTCGATCGCAGACGGCATCAGCGGCTTCGCTATGATGTTCGACACGCATTTCCCTGCGTCCTCGAGGGATTTGAACGCCGCAAGCGTCATGGCAGACGCTTTCGGCTTGAACGCCAGTTTGAGCGTGATTTCGGTGACGATGCCCAGAGTGCCCTCGCTCCCGACCATCAGCCTGTCTATCTGGTAGCCTGAGGAGTTCTTCAGTGTCCTGGTGCCTGTGTGGATTATGTCTCCTGTCGGCATCACCACCTCGAGGCCGAGAACGTAGTCCCTCGTCGCCCCGTACTTGATGGCTCTCATCCCTGAGGCGTTGGTCACGACCATTCCACCGATCGTGCATGCCTCGCCGCTTCCCGGAGTCGTCGGGAACCAGAATCCCCTCTTGCCTAGGACAGCGTTGAGCTTGTCGTAGATGACGCCAGGTTCTACGACGCAGTAGAGGTCTTCGACCCTGACCTCTTTGATCTTGTTCATCAGGGTCATATCGACCATGATGCCGCCTTTCAGGGGGACTGTGTGGCCGCACATCGCGGTGCCTGCGCCTCTCGGGACGATAGGGGTCCTTGTACGATTGGCCAGCTTGACGATCTCAGAAACTTCTTGCGTGTTGGCCGGCCTGACAACAACGTCCGGATTCTTGTGGTGGATGGAAGCATCGAAGCCGTAGACATAGAGGTCGGCGATCTTGTCTGACATGCGCTCTTTTCCGACAATCTTCTCCAGTTCCCCAAGGACCGTCTTCTTCATGCCGATACCAAGCGTGGCTAATGCCCCCAGTCGCATAAAGACATTTTGACATACAGCCAAGAACCTCCAAATAGACCTTGGGTCGGTCCTGGAAATGCCTAGTTCGTTTCGAGCATGCTCTGTTTGCCCTCAATCTGTTGCATGACGATCTTGAGGACTTCCCCGCTGAGAGATTCGATCTTCTGTTTGGCTGGTGGAAAGCACTTCTGAAACCACGGAGACTCTCCTTTGGTCGTCCTCACAGCCGGTATCAGATGGTAGTGGAATGACCCAGTCCCGACCACTGCTATCTCGGTCGATACATCCTTCCCGAGGCTAGCGAGATTCGACCTGTAGAGTTCCACTGCTCTCTCCTCAGTAGGATTGTCTCTCAGTACCTCGCTGTTCGGGCCGATGAAGTCACGGATTCGATCCCAGGACGCGTCGTCCTGGCGACCCATAAGCCTGTTCAGACCCGCGGAAGGGAACAAGATGATCCAGTCGGAATACTTCAGATTCTCTGACAGATACTTGACCGCATCCCATGTGAGTTCAAGGCCTTCTGGATCGGCGAACACCAAACTGTGTCTTATCGAGTGTTCTTTCATTAGGTCGGGTAACTCCTTCACCAGCTCATTTGCATCCCTCTCGACCGTTTCCACGGCATCCGAATAGAGCCTGCACTTCTCTGAATCCCGGTAGAATCCAAGCCGTTTCTGTAGGGCATATACGTATTCCTTGTTTGTGTCTCCAAACACATGGAAATCGAAGGGCCATCTTGTGCCGGGGTGTTCGACGGCGATAAGAGGAGATCCGGGGAGCGGGACTTTCGCATTCCCAATCAGATTCAACCCCGGACCTGCGAATAGATCGACGTACGCAACCCTCCACCCCATCTTTCGGAGAATATTCAGGTACACTGGTATGTAGTACTTCAAGCAGACGAGCTTCAGCGCAGTCCAATAGCCCTTCTCGTAGGTCGGCAAATGGGAAGGGAGATTGTCGTCGTACTCCCTGATGCTTCTTCCAATTGCCATTAGTTCTCTGAGATGCTTCTCGAGCCAATCCCGACTGTTCTCGCGTTGTCTTGCCAAACTCCAAATCCTCCGCTAGATGGATGGTCATTGATGATTGAAAGAACATCACGTTCTCCGCTTCGGTGGGTCCGAATTCGACCACGGTGACTCATCTCTGGCCACCAAGTTGCCCGGAGCCCGATTCTTGCCATTTCGCTCCTGAAGGCCGAAGCCACGAGCTCGTCAAAGCCCTCAGGGGTCAGAACCGGTTCACCAATGGCTTCCTCAACCGAGGAGACGTTGCCACCTCTCAGGTGCAGGCTTTCTCCATAGACAAGATCTACTCCTGTTTTCGCCAGAGCGTCTGCTACGCTTCTCATGTCATTCCTCACGTCCTTCCGGAAGCTGATTGGCGGCAAGACCGGCGCCACAATCGCCCCGGTGGTAATTCCGTGCGCCTTCGCCATTTCCAGCACCAGCAGTCGTTTCGCAGGTGGAGGAACACGCGGTTCGATTGCGCGGGCCAGTCGCTCGTTCATCGTCGCGATTGACACCTGAACTCGGACCTGGTCACGGTACTGAGATAGCAGTTCCAGGTCTCTGGTTATGTGGTACGAGCGAGTCTGGATGCAGAATCGCACTCCTGCCGGAAGAGCCCTCTCTAGAATCCTACGAGTCATCTCGCGAAGCTCCGGAATGTAGGGGTCGTGTGTTGAGGATAGCATGACCTCTTTTCCACGCCACCTTTCCCACCGCGTGCCATCTATGGCCTCATCGATATTGTCCGGAGTCAGTAGGTAGCTTCCCCACTTCCGGAGGACGATGTCTCCATACCGGTAGGGACCGAACCTTCGGTGGATTGCATTCACGTAACAGAAGGGACAGCCATGGGTGCAACCGATAGCGAAGTTGAGACACCATCCCTCTGAGAGTTCTTTTCCTATTCCACCACGGTCCCGCGAAGTGAGCTTGGATGTTCGTATCAATGGGACGGTGCACTTGTATGAACCGGTCGCGATTCTTCGATTTGAACTGTCCCTCTCCAAAGAATTCCCCCTGGCTAGCCTCCAATCCGTATTGTCCTTTGTAGGGATATATAGGGACAGGACGGGGGTCAGAAGAATGTGCTCTCTTCCTATCATGCAACCGTCTCGATTTCAGAGAGACGGCAACCTCTAAGTACCCATTTCTGAATGCTTGGGCTGGTTGCAAGAATGAAGCTCATCATATTCGGTCCGCCAAGCGCTGGCAAGGGCACCCAGGCACAGAAGCTGTCGAAGCAGTACGGCATACCACAGGTCGCCACGGGCGACCTTCTAAGAAAAGCAGTTGCCGACAAGACCCCTCTCGGCCTCAAGATCAAGTCCTATCTCGACCAGGGCAAGCTCGGGCCTGATGAAGTGATCGTCCAACTTATCAAGGAGCGAGTCGCCAAACCGGACTGCAAGAACGGCTTCCTCCTGGACGGCTTCCCGAGGACCATGGGCCAGGCCAAGGAACTCGAAAGGATGACTGACATAGACCTCGTGCTCAGCATCGTGGTCGACTTCGACGCGCTTGTCGAGCGCGCTGTGGGCAGGAGGACTTGCCCGAAGTGCTCTGCCGTGTATCACATCAAGTTCAACCCGCCAATGAACGAAGGGATATGCGAGAAGTGCGGCTCCAAGCTGATTCAGAGGGATGACGACAAAGAGGAGACCGTCAGGAACAGGCTCAAGGTCTATCAGGAGCAGACCGCCCCGCTCGTCGAGTACTACCGGAAGAAGGGGAAGCTCGTTGACATCGATGGCTCTGGCGGGATTGATGCGGTCTTCGGACAGATGGTCGACGCCACCTCGCACATCAAGAAGTGAATGTAGCCGTCTCACGGCGGGCTGTAGTTCCAGGCGGACTTGAAAACATCCGGCAATGCAGACTGCTTCGTCGCCTCCAGGAACAGGAAGTCCCCGAGGAAGTTCAGTGCCTCCATGACGTCGATATCTTCGCCGATTTCCAGCCTCGCAGCCACTCTGAACGCTCGAGCGGCTTCCATGTTCGAACCGTCTTCGTTTTCGAAGACCTTCGTGAGGTCCTTTTCGGTCTGGAGGACCTGTCGGGTCAGGTTGGCGTATGTCAGAGCGATGCTGGTAGCGACGGATCCCGACATCATCCTGAAGCTGTCCCAGTCCTGGACCGCGTAGAAGTTCCTGACCCTTCCCAAGTCCTCGCATATTCCGGAGATGCCCTCGCGAACACCGTTCTTCCAAGCCTCGCCTGGGACACTTGATGCTAGGCTCTTCAGCCGCGCGAACGCCCCCGTAGGATCGTGGGCTGGCAGAACATTCATCAGTGAGCCTATCGCGAGAGGCAGGTGGTCGTCCCCTTGCGTCAGCTCTTCTCTCCAATCAGCCTCTGTCCGCACATTGACCGAGAACAGGCAGTTGTTGAGGACGAACGAGTGCGATCGGAGGTTGGAACCCTTCCGAACCAGTACCTGGAAATCTATGTCTGAGTACTCGCGGTCATCTCCTCGAGCGACGGATCCCACGACCGCGGTCGCAATAATATCGTGATAGTATCTTCTTAGCAACCTCTCGGACACCTCTCGACAGGCTACCACCCTCTCCTTGTGGTTCATGTCCAGCCTAGGTCCTGAGGGTCTGATGAGAATATGAAGGTGGTGTCCGTTCTCACCCATTAAATATCAGTAGCGGAATAGCGATTTCCGCTGACAAAGCCCCGTGGTGTAGCGGTCAATCATGCGAGACTCTGGATTGCTTCTCGCAAAGAGAGATCTTGCGACGGAGGTTCGAATCCTCCCGGGGCTACTTCTTCTCTTCACGCATCTCATCACTCTCTCTACTATACACCGGTGATTGAGGTCGCGGACTGCGAATCGCGATTCAAAGAACTCGAGATCATCTGGGACATTCTCTGTCCAAGGCCTCGTTCGCGAGCTGATCTACCAGCTGTATTCTCGGATTGTCGCGCGGCACGTGCCGTACCTTAAAGGTTGTGAAGAGCTTCTTGTTCGCCAGAGTCATCGCCAGGTACTTCTTCATCCGTTCGTTGCTGGCCTTGTATTCTCCGTTGATCTGTCTTACCATGAACTCGCTGTCGGAGAAGAGTTTCAGATGGTCGCAGGTCCTCTCCCTGACCTTCTCCGTCGCCCACAGGAGCGCCTCGTACTCCGCCTCGCTGTTCGTATGCTTGCCGATGCACTTCGCGCCCTTCTCGATCAGCTGGCCCGTGAAATCATACATGGCGTAGCTGATGGCCGAAGGGCCTGGGTTCCCCCTCGATGCGCCATCTGTGTAGACTGAAAGTTCTGTCAAAGCTCTCCCGACCTCTGTGAATTCGGAGACGAATCGGAATCCACTTAACCTTTGTGCCACGATTCTCATTCTGATTTGTTCTCCTGCCCTTGGCATAATTAGAAATATCACGGCTCGTCTTTTTCCGTCGGGGGAGCAAGGTAGTGGGAAGAGCGGCCACGCCGATGATGGAGCAGTACTTCCGGATCAAGGAGAGCTACAAGGATTGCATCCTGCTCTACCGGATGGGCGACTTCTACGAGATGTTCGGCGAGGACGCGATCATCGGGTCGAAGGAGCTCGAGATAACTCTCACCTCTCGGGAGAAGGGCAAGAAGGAGCGCATCCCGTTGTGCGGGGTCCCTTGGCACGCGCTCGACTCCTATTTGCCCACACTAGTCAGCAAGGGCTACAAGGTCGCGATCTGCGAGCAGATGGAGGATCCCAAGTTCGCGAAAGGTCTGGTCGACCGCGATGTCGTCAGGATCGTGACGCCGGGAACGGTCCTCGAGAGCACGGTCCTAGACAGCAAGACGAACAACTACCTGATGGCCATCTCGCAGGGCGACGGAGCCTTTGGATTATCGTTCGTGGACATCTCCACGGGCGAGTTCGTCGTGACTCAGGTCGAGGGCGAGGATGCTGAGAACAAGGTCTTGGCGGAGTTCGCGCAGCGAGCCCCGAAGGAGGTCCTGCATCAGCCGGCTTTCGAATCGAAGAAGCTCAGAGACGAGTTCAAACTGGCCGGTGCCACGATGACTCTCGTGGAAGACATCGCGTTCATCAGAGAGGCCTCCGAATCTATGCTGAAACGGCACTTCAAAGTCCAGTCCATCGACGGTCTCGGCCTCGCGGACAAGTCGCTTGCCGTATCGAGCGCGGGAGCGGTCCTTCGATACCTTGAGGCTACGCAGAAGCGCAGCTTGGATTTCCTCTCTCGTCCGAGATTCCTCTCCACTTCAGACAAGCTCGTGCTCGACCAAACGACTCTCAGGAATCTTGAGGTCCTGAAGAACGTCAGAGATGGGAGCCAAGAGAACACGCTCGTCTCCATGCTTGATCGCACTCTCACTCCGATGGGAGCAAGGCTCCTGAAGAAGTGGCTCATGGAGCCCCTGATGGACGTCGAGTCCATCGACAGAAGATTGGACGCGGTCGAGGAACTCGTTTCTAACACGGTTCGAAGAAGGAACCTGGCTGACTCGTTGGACGAAATCCGCGACCTCGAGCGGCTCATCAACAAGGTGATCTACGGAAGCGCGAACGCTCGTGACCTCATCGCGATTGGAGCCTGCCTGACTGCGGTCCCGGGATCGAAAGGCGTTCTGGGAGAGATGAGGTCCCGACTTCTCAAGGGACTATCGGACGACATGAGTGATGTGGGCGATGTGGCTAGCCTGATCGGAAGGTCGATCGTCGAGGATCCGCCTGTCACGCTCAAGGAAGGCGGGCTGATCCGTGACGGATTCGACTCCGAACTGGACTCTCTCAGGCATTCGTCGAAAGACGGTCTGGAATGGATAGCCAGGCTAGAGGAGACCGAGAGGAAGCGGACAGGCATCAAGAACCTCAAGATCGGGTTCAACAACGTCTTCGGATACTACATCGAGGTCTCGAAGTCCTACCTCAGGCAAGTCCCCCCCGAGTACGAGCGCCGGCAGACCATCGCGGGCGGGGAGAGGTTCGTCACCCCTGAGCTCAAGGAGAAGGAGAAAACCATCCTAACGGCCCAGGAACGCTCGTTCGCGATGGAGTACGAAGCATTCGTAAGGGTCAGGGACGAGGTCGCGAAGCACGGTGAGGCAATCAGAGAGATCGCAAAGGCGATCGCGTCGATAGATGTATTGAACTCCTTCGCGGAGGTCGCAGTGTCATCAGGATATTCGAGACCGGAGATCAACGATTCGGACACGATAATCATCAAGGACGGCAGGCATCCGGTCGTCGAGAAAGCGTTACGAGGATCGTTCGTTCCGAACGATGCGTATCTCGACACGAACTTGAACAGGCTCGTGATCCTCACCGGCCCGAACATGGCGGGCAAGTCCACCTATCTGCGACAGATCGCCGACATAGTCATCATGGCGCAGGCGGGGTCTTTCATCCCAGCTTCCGAGGCGAAGATCGGCCTTGTGGATAGGATCTTCACTCGCGTCGGCGCGTTCGACGACCTCTCGCGCGGGCAGTCGACATTCATGGTCGAGATGACTGAGCTGGCTAACATCCTCAATAGTGCATCGAAGAGAAGTCTCATTCTGCTGGATGAGGTGGGGAGAGGAACCAGCACCTTCGACGGGCTCGCGATCGCGTGGGCGGTGTCGGAGTATCTGTATGACCATTCGAAGGTTGGCGCGAAATCTCTATTCGCGACTCACTATCATCAGTTGACCGAACTGGCGGACTCACTGGAGGGCGTGAAGAACTACGCGATGGCAGTCAAGGAGCAGGGCTCCGAGGTCATCTTCCTTAGAAAGGTTGTTCAGGGGAAGGCGAACAAGAGCTATGGCATACAGGTTGCGAAGCTCGCAGGCGTTCCTCACGAAGTGATTGACCGCGCGGAGCAGGTGCTCAGCAGGATCGAAGAGGAGAGCGTCCTTGAGGTGAAGGCGGGCAAGAAGGTTCAGAAACAGGCGTTCCTGCTGACTCCTGAGAAGGAGTCAACCATCGAGGAGGAGCTGAGGAAGATCAACGTCTCGAAGATGACGCCGATGGAGGCGTACTTGAAGCTCAGCGAGTTGAAGAAGAAGCTCGGGGGATCGAGTGGCAAATAGGATCAGGGTTTTGGACGATGCCACTGTCAACAAGATAGCGGCTGGCGAAGTGGTAGAGCGGCCAGCATCTGTCGTCAAAGAGCTTGTTGAGAACTCGCTCGACGCCGGTGGGACCGCGATCTCCGTGTCCGTCGAGGATGGCGGCAGGAAATCGATTTCTGTCCGAGACGACGGCTGCGGCATGTCCTCCGAAGATGCGAAGGCGGCCTTTGAGCGCCACGCAACGAGCAAGATCACTTCGATTGATGATCTTCAGAAGCTCGTGTCCTACGGTTTCAGAGGAGAAGCACTCTCCTCCTTGGCAGCGGTTTCGAAGGTGACCCTGAAGACCAGAGAACACGCGTCTGGCGAGGGAACGCAGGTGGTGGTTGAACGCGGAAAGATCAGGGAACTTTCCGCGGTCGGTTGCCCGCCCGGAACAGATGTACTGGTCGAGGATCTGTTCGGTAATATGCCTGCCAGGAAGAAGTCTTTGAAGTCAAACAAGGTCGAACTGGCCCACTGCAAAGAAGTTGTTGTGAACTGCATGCTCTGCAGGCCGGGGCTATCATTCTCCTTCCGATTTGACGGGGATACGGAGCTGGTCCATGTCCCCGCTGAAGGAATGAAAGGTTCACTCGCAACGGCTTTCGGCTCTAAGATCGCGGAGAACATGCTCTTCGGGGAGGCCGAGGAAGAAGGAATCAGAATCGAGGCCTATGTTGGGAGGCTCGAGCACACGCGCTCCTCACTCTCCGAGCTGAAGCTGTTCGTCAATGACAGGCCGGTCAGGAGCACAAAGCTGGCCTCTGCTGTTGTTACCGCGTTCGGCTCGAAACTGATGAAGGACAGGTATCCCGTTGGAGTAGTCCGTATCTTCGTTGACAGCTCTTCGATCGATGTCAACGTCCACCCTGCGAAGAGAGAGGTTCGTTTCGAAGACGAAGCGAAGGTCTCCGCGGCCGTGAAGCGGTCGATAGAGAAAGCCGTGGAAGGGCCGGACCTGTCGTTCAAGTACGACCTCACGAGGTTCGCGGAATCGTTCGAGCCTGGGGCGCGAATACCTCCGTCTGATGTCGTGGATGCCGTTCAAACAACCCTCAAGATGCAGAAGCCGTCTGCGGAAGAGGATCAACATCCGCTCATTGTCCCGCTCGCGCAGATCATGAATACATACATACTTGCGGAATCCAGAGGCAATCTTCTGCTTGTCGACCAGCACGCTGCCTCAGAGCGCATAGTGTACGAGACTGTTCTCGACTCTATTGAGACGCGCAAGGAGATATCGCAGATGCTTCTCACGCCTTTGGTGATTCGCCTCAGTGCTTCCGAAGAAAGAGTCATGGAGGAGAATCGCGAGACGCTTGAGAAGGCCGGATTCAAGATCGAACCGTTCGGGAAAGGCGCACAAGCACTTCGTTCGATCCCGACCGTGCTGGGCGTAGCTCAGGGCGAATCGGCGTTCAGGAACATACTCGACGACCTCAGCAGGATGGCCCCTTCGAAGAAGCTCGGTCTCGATGTCATCTGGAGAGTCGCGTGCCACACTGCAGTGCGCGCGGGCGAGGCCTTGTCGGAGGCCGAGATGCGGCAGTTGGTGTCCGAATTGATGAGGACCAAGAGCCCATTCACCTGCGAACACGGAAGGCCCACGATGGTCGTACTCTCCCCAGTCGATCTTGAGAAGCTTTTCAAGAGAAGGGTCTGAACTCTTCACGCATGCTCGAAGATCTGCTTCCCATCCTTCAGCACGATGCCGTATTTCTGAGCTACCTTGCCGACTCTGTCGGCAACATCCTTGTCGAGCAGCTGGGGTTTGTGAGTCGAGAGTATCTCCTTGGTCTTCTTCTTGGAGTATTCTATGAGCTCGTCGATGGAGTAGTCCGGCTCACCGGGTAGGTGATATCCGGTCACCTGCGGGATCATCAAGTCCTTCCTCATGTATTTCAACGTGTGAGGATCTGATAGGAACACGCCTCCGGGTCCCTGACGCTTGATGGCATCGAATCCGATGGATGCGTTGTCGAAATTGATCCCTGCTCTCAATCTCTCGATCCATCTCCAGACCTCGCAGTCCATCACGAGCTTCTCGAGGGACATCATCGCCGCGCGGTCGAGGCCTCCCAACCCGACCATGAGGTCGGATCCGGTCAACACAGAAGCCATCGCTGTCATCGCAGTCTGGTATCCCGCCTCCGCGGAGAGAGTCCGGGCGGCGTTGGACGGCCCGCCGGAGCAGGAAGGTAGCCCGTAGTGCTTCGCCATCTCGATCCCGGCAGTGTCCATCAGGATGCCCTCCGGTGTGCCGCACAGGAATATGCCTGATCTTAGGTCCGTCACGCCGGAGAACGAAGAGTAGATCGATGGAGCTCCCGGGCTTGCGATCTGAGATATCGTGAGCCCGCACAAGTTCTCCGCATTGATCACCGCAAGAGTCCCTGCAACGGTCACTGGTGTCACCGAGCCAGCTATTCCCATCGACAGGTGCACCATCGGCACGCCGGCTCTCGAGAGCAGGACCAGCGCCTCCGCCTCTCCCCGGTCGTATCGGAGGGGAGAGATCGGAGTGCAGACATCCGAGAATACCGGCCTCTTCTTCAGTTCCTCGCGGGAGCCTAGTATCGCGGATGCGACATCGATTTGGAAGTTCGCCTCCTCGGCAGAGGTCGCTCCATGTTCGACGTGCTTGGAGGTGTAGGCGATGGTTGCAAGGAATTCGTAGAATGACGATTTGTCAGATGGCATATCCGTGGCCACAACAGAAGGCCACACGAAATCAACCTCGGGGAGCGCGTCGGACACGATTGCGAAATCGATGACATCCCTGAGCTTCGATGGCCTCTTCTTGCCGGTGGCCACCTCGAATACAGCTGGAGGCTGGCCGTCGGGCGAAATCAGCTGAACGCCGTCGTCGGGGACCAAGTAGTCCAAGCCCTGCCTGGAGCATATCCGGATTGATCTAGGGGCCGACTTCAATGACCGCATAATCATCTCCTCGTCCAGGTGGACCGTTCCGCTCTTCTTGTCCGTCCTGGCCCCGGCCTTTCCCAGAAGCTCGACCACGGACGGGCTGTCTATCTTGACCCCTACTTCCAAGAGGATCTTGAGCGAGCTCTGGTGAACGAGTTCGATATCGTCTTTGGACAACACCTTCATCGTGGCCTTGGTCATGATATCCCTCCGAAGCGAACAGGTAGTTACGAAAGGCGGGATGGCAAAGTAATAGATTAGCCTATTGTTCCAGCCGTCGCCCTACATATTAACTTGCTTGTGCGTTGTGCGAAAAGTATTAATCCAGTATCTCAGTCTCACATTTCCAGGTAAAAGGTGAACAGATGGGCCTCAACATGGCTATCACGGAATTGGAGTCAGACAGGGCGTTGTGCAAAGGAAAGAAACTCTCAACTGTCAAGGTCTTCCTCGACGACCCCAGCAGGTGGGAGAAATATGCCGAGGTTGATAGGATCGTCGATCTCAAGAAAGCGGCGGAGAAGCTCGGAAAGGACAAGATGGACGAGTTCATCAAGAAATCCAGGCTGAAGATAGAAGGCGACGAGCTCTATCTCGAGAAGGTCAAGGACGACGCGGACAAGAAGATGTTCGAACCCTTCGTGAAAGAAGTGAAGACGAAGTGGATACTCCTCGAGAAGGCCCCTTCCGATCAGCGGAAGGACATCGCATCAGCGGCCAAGAAGGAGAACATCGTGACAGAGTGGGACATGCTCGACTTCGACGAGATGTACGCGACATGCGCCAAGTGCGGCCTGTCCTGGGACAACAAGAAGGGGTGTGTCGGCAACTTTGGGCCATCTGGATCCCCCGTGCCAGAGCTTGCTAAGAAGCACGGGCTGAACATCCTGTCCAAGGTCAGCGAGCTTTCGGAGTCGAAGAAGATCCTCTCACCCAAGGATGCGGACGAGCTGCTGAAAGAGGTCAAGATACTCCGGGAAAAGGCGCCTGCCGAGGGAAAGATGATCGTGCGAAGGATCGAGGGCACGCTCAACAGGCTCGAGGCGATAGCGAAGTGCGCCAAGGACTACAATGTAGGGTTCTACTTCTTCTGACGGGCACGGCGATACCTTTTGGGAGTCGATTCTGGCGCGACACAGGACAATAGAGAAGATGTCATCATCATCAAGGGCGACGAAGGAGCATTGTCCCTCGAGTTCATCGAGCTCAGGGACGGCGTCGCGCGCGCCTTTCCCCGATGGTCTCCACGCGGTCTCAGACTCTCAGAGTCGTCAGGGAAACGGTTGAGCGCTGAGCTCTCTTCGAAATCCTACTCGCGGATACTGGTACAAGACAACAAGAAAGGACTCCTGAGGAGAACGCTCAGCTCGGAGGGATGGGAAGTCGGCAGAGCGATAGAACCGAGATTGAGCCACAGTTGCTCCGCCGTCACCACATATGACATCCCTGTTGACGAGACGTTGCAGGACGCGAACGGGCAGAAGCCGGATATATCCAACACGAGCCACATGAACGGCGTGAGCTTGGATCTGGGCGACAGGAAGGCCTGGGCGTTCTTCACAGATGACGGCGAAACTGCCAGGATCGTTTCGGAAGGCGAGAGGAAGCAGGGGATGCTCGTCGCAAGCTCACACGAGGACCTCACGATGGCGGCGGACTGCCTCGTCCACTACCTCGCGACCATGAAGAAATCCTGGGCGGTGTTCTCAACAGACATGGGCAGGTTCATTCGCAAGTTCGACCCGATGACGATGTGGCGGCTCGTACTCGACCGGCCGACCGGGCACCAGCACAGTGGTCAGCCAGCATCGAGCGCGAACAGGAGCGCGCTGGTGAAGCTCTTCTCGGAGTACTACGACGAGCCTACGATGCACTCGCTATTCAGGCTGCGGAGGTTCAGGATCGACAGGAACTACGCGGTCTACTACATCGACGGAGGGTTCATGATCACTCGTCTCGACGGCGATACCGGCCTCATCTACGACATCTATGTCACACCCTCCCGTCAGGGTGAGGGGATAGGCGCCGAGCTGATGCGCTGTGGCATAACGGACCTTGCGGGCAAGGTCTCCGCCTGCTATCTGCACACTAGCTACCCGCGCGCCAAGCGGTTGTACGAGAAGTTCGGGTTCAAGACGGTCTATTCTCAGCTAGGCGTCCGCTTGGACGAGATATCGCTCAAGCCTCCGAGCGCAAGGTAATATATTCCGAATCCAATCACTCGTTCGAGCCCGCGAAATGTAGCTCTTGAAGGGGGGTTGCGCTTTGATCAGCAGAGAGAGGATTTTCGAAATCGTCGACGGCTACGATATGAAGAAGGTCAAGATCGGCGTGGTCGCGTCGCACTCCGCGCTCGATGTCTGCGACGGCGCGGTCGAGGAGGGGTTCAGGACCGTCGGGATAGGCCAGGAAGGAAGGGACAAGACCTATTCGAAGTACTTCAAATGCCAGCGGGATGCGAACGGGAAGGTCATAAGGGGCATCATCGACGAGTGCTGGACGCTGAAGAAGTTCAAGGAGATGATGGAGCCGAAGTACCAGCAGAAGCTCGTCAATGAGAACATCCTCTTCGTTCCGAACCGATCGTTCACTTCATACGTGGACCTCAAGGAGATCGAGGACAACTTCGCAGTCCCGATGGTGGGCTCTAGGGCGTTGCTCAGAAGTGAGGAGAGAGGCGAGGATAGGGACTATTACTGGCTTCTCGAGAAGGCCGGGCTTCCGTTCCCGAAGAAGATCAAGGATCCGATGGACATCAACGGGCTAGTCATAGTCAAACTCCACCACAAGGTCAAGAAGCTGGAGCGCGGGTTCTTCACAGCCGCATCTTCTCAGGAGTTCCGGGAGAAATCACGCTCGTTGATATTCCACAATGTGATCACCGAGGAGGATCTGGCGAGCGCAAGGATAGAGGAGTACGTGATAGGGCCAGTCTTCAACCTCGACTTCTTCTATTCCCCGCTGGAGAACAGGATGGAGAGGATCGAGCTGATCGGTGTCGATTGGAGATTCGAGACTTCTCTCGACGGCCATGTCAGGCTGCCCGCGCCTCAGCAGATGACGCTCATGGGCGCCCAGGCGACACCCGAGTACACCGTCTGCGGGCACAACTCCGCGACCATGCGCGAGTCGCTGCTCGAGGGCGCGTTCGACCTGGCAGAGAAGTACGTGAAGGCGACGCAGGAGCACTATGCCCCCGGCATCATAGGCCCCTTCTGCCTCCAGACATGCGTCGACAAGGACCTCAAGTTCCATATCTATGATGTAGCACCTAGAGTGGGCGGCGGGACCAATGTGCACATGTCGGTCGGGCATCCGTACGGCAACACCACTTGGCGTACGAACATGAGCACTGGAAGGCGGCTGGCGGTCGAGATACGGAGGGCGATCGAGACCAACCAGGTCAAGAAGATCGTCACATAGGGACGATTCCAATCCCGACGGGAGCGCGAATACTGGCTATCTAGCAGGCCATTGCCTCGTATGGCTAAAGCTTATAAAGGGGCAATCTATTGGGCGGAATACCTTTTTCCAAAGGGGGTCTTGGTTTTGATTCCCAGGAGAGAGAGGGGAATTGCAATGAAGAGCGACCCAATGAGCAAGCTATCAGCCAGCCTCGTCGTTCTGCTCATGGCCTTGTCGGCCCTGGTCATCGTCCCCGCGGGGTACGAGGGTCAGTCGAGCAGTGCGAAGAACATCTACGTGCCCGTGTTGTCAGGCGGGTCACCTGTCACGAACGCAGACGTGAACCTTACTGACGTGCACACGGGAGCTGTGATAGCTGCCAATTACATGCCATCGAAGGCCGCCTACGCCGTCCAAAGCGCCCCTTCGGGTTACTACAGAGTCTCTGTCACTCACGATGACTACTACGACAAGCTCGATGCTACTCCCGAGTTCAGGTTCGACGCCACCAGCAACTACACGACGAGCGTAGTGCAGCTGACGGCGTTCCCGACGAAGCAATATGTTTGGAACATCACGGTCAGGGACCCGGCGAACTACATAGTCGTCGGCGCCCTGGTCGGATTCTACGACCCAATTGCCAAGGAGTTCGTTGCGAAGGGCACCACGAACGAGCTCGGATATGCGGCTGTGAGCATGTTCAGCTCGCCTGTCCTCGGCGATGTCGACCTCGTGATCGTGAAGAAACGGTTTGAGACATATGTCGAGCAGGTCACTGTCACCAGTGACAATACGACGACGATCAACCTGGTCAAGTCCAAGGTTGTGTCTTCATATGTGACTCTGGGCAGCGAGACCGTTTCTAATGTCGTCGCCTATCTCATCAACACGGACTCCTCAGTACCGTGGGTGAAGAGGGTCCTGAAGAGCTACAGCGCAGCCATGGCCTTCGACGCCTACGCGGGGAACTTCGTGCTGGTTGTCGATGGCGACGGTGCCGGGGCTCATGTTCAGACGCTGACGGTAACGACCACAGCCGTCGATTTGACCATCTCCTTGAGCGCGCAAACGAAGAGGACGGAGCTGATCGACATCACGTATGGCGCCGACTTCCGCACATTCTCATTGAACGTGAACACCACATGGTCGTACGATGACGCCTACCCCGGCCTGATGTACAACGACATGGGCAGCCTGAGAATGCAGGTGGATCTCACGCTGGGCGACGGCGACGGCACGCTGTCTCCTACTGAGGTCAGTGACTTCAAAGCCTTGATCCAGACGTACGGGTCACAGTATGTGACCAGCGACAAGCTGCTCATGGTGAACGACACCGCATACCTCTCGAGCGCTACGGTCACAGGATACGTCAATGACATCGCTTCCGGCACAGTGGTCAACCTAACGGGTGTGAACTATTCGTACACATGCGGATACACCGCAAGCACGCTGGATATCGACGCATTGGACTACGATTCGATTGTATCCGTCAAGTATGACACTGCCTCTGCAGATTACAGGTACACGGTCGCTCTGGTGAGCGGCTACGAGCGTGTGTCCAACACGAGCTTCGGGGGAACCATCGCTGGCTACAGCAGCGTGGCCATCGACCCGTCGACTGGCACCGGCAGCTGGGTCACCATCGCGATGAGCATCCAGAAGTCCGAGACGCCGTCTGCCTCGGCCGGGATCAACTCCGAGGCGAACGCCGCATACGCAGTACTCGACTCGGGAAACAACATCACGGGATATATCGTGAGGGTCGGCGCGAATGTGACCCTGAACGCAGGGAGCTCCGTTGACCCGAACGGCAACCCGTTGACCTACACATGGAAGTTCGGGGACGGTTCGAGCGATGTCACGACTTTGAACAAGACTGTCGTGCACAAGTACCTGACCGCGGCAGCTGAGCGGACTGTCAACCTGACGATCACAGATGTCGCAGGTCTTCCCAACTGGACGGACCTCAAGGTCGTGTGCGACGATAGAAAGCCCTCGCCCGTAATAACGGCGAAGAACAGGACACTCAACACGACGGACAACTCGGTCTCGATTGAGCAGAGGGAAATGCTCGTCGTGAACGCCACGGGATCCACTGACGACGCAGCAGCCCTAGGCGACGAGCTTGGAATAATCGATTGGGTGCAGTTCGACTACGGCGATGGCAACTCATCCAACAGGATCGCCTGGAATGAGACCGAGCAGAACGCCACGCACTCGTACGCGAGCTCGGGCACGTACACGCTCGTGCTCAACGTGACGGATGTGGTCGGCCAATGGAAGAACACCACCTTGACCGTCAAGGTCAACGACACGACCAAACCGACCGTGACTTTCACCGCCAAGAACGAGACTGGCGGAAGCAACCTCCTGGAGAACAGGACGGTGGTGTTCGATGCATCCGCGAGCTACGACAACCTTGACAACATCTCTCTGCTCAGGTTCGAGTGGAACTACGGAGATGGCGTCTGGGAGAACTTCACGGGCCTTGCGGGAACGAACGTCACGCACAACTACACGAAAGTTGCGACCTTCCATGTCGCACTCAATGTGACTGACCTCGCTGACAACTGGCAGAAGACCCCGAAGACGATCAACGTCCTAGAGGGCCCAAGGCCGAAGCTGAAGGTCGAGAGGGTATACTACTCTCCCGGCAACTTCTCGGAGGGCAAGCAGGGCTACATCTTGGTCAACCTGACCAACACCGGCAGCAGACCCGCCTCAGGTGTGGTCGTCACATTCTGGGTGGTAAGGGCGGACGGGACCGAGAAGCTCCTGGGGACTGCCATGAGCTCTGGAGGCCAGATGTACAACGGTTCGAGCGCTGTGACGGTGGTCGAAGTGGGCGGCAAGGTGCAGATCAAGTTCCCTGTCACCTTCGGCTCGAAGGGCACATACACGATCAAGGTGAACGTGACGTGCTCGGATCAGCTCACGGTCGCTAGGTACACCGCGGGCGGAGACCAGGTGCTGATAGTGAAAGAAGCCGGCTGGAAGAAGCCGCTCCTGTGGGGCGGAGTCGCGGCGGTCATCGTATTGGTGCCTTTGGCGCTCTACTTCAGGGGCAGATTGTCGAAGCGCGAGAAGAAAGGCCCGAGGCGCGAGAAGAAGAGCGAGGAAGCGCAGTAGGCTGCCAGCTCAAACACTAGGAAACCTCTTAACGATACTTTTCATAAAATCGCCTCCAAGGAGGCCATCCAATTCATTGGAGGGAGGATTTGGAGCGCCGGATATATGTACCGTCTCAGACAATCCACTCTCGTAGCTCCCGCGGGCAAGTCGTCAGCAATGACGGGGCGGATAAGATGTCTGTGAAGCCTTCCTGCGGGATTAGGCTGTTGATACCGAAACGGTATCTGAGGGGCGACATCCCCAAAGTCAACCAACCAATCGTCCTCCGTTCCCAGAAATGGGCGTCCGTCGGGGAACCAACCCCTAAACGAAAACTGGAAGGACAAGCCACTGGATTTATCCGGTGGTAGTTGACTCTCTTCTGCTGAGAACTCATGCCGAAGATGTGGCGTCTGGTGGACAGCGGCCTTGTCTCGCCCCCCGAGTCCGCGGCCTTGGACGACGCGATGCTCGAGGCGCACATTGCGGGTGTCGTTCCAAGCACTCTGCACTTCTATGTCCGCGCCCGGCCAACCGTCTCCGTGGGGTACTTCCAGAAGATATCAGAGTCGGTAGATGCTGCAGAGGCCTTGAAACGTGGCGTCGCCATCGTAAGGAGGAAGTCCGGAGGCAGCTCGATATTCACGGATACTGGCCAGCTGATCTATGGCCTCGTGGTGCATGAGAGCGAACTCCCTTCCGGAATGAGCGAATCGTTCCGCGTCATATGCTCGGCGATCGCTCGGGCCCTCAGTTCCTTCGGCCTCGATGCCCGCTATCGGCCCATGAACGATGTTGAGGTGGACGGACGAAAGACATCGGGGAACGCGCAGCTCAGACGTAAAGGCTCCGTTCTGCAGCATGGCACCGTGATAGTCCAAACGGATCTGGAGGCAATGGATGCCGTTCTGAAGGTTGACAAGTCAAAGAACCCTTCTCTGTCAAGACCTTCCGAGCGCGTCGCCAGTCTGTCGTCGCTCTTGGGAAGGGCCGTCAGCATCGACGATGTCAAGGAAAGAATGACTTCCGAATTCTCAAAGACCTTCCAAGTCCAGTTCGAGAAAGGGGTCTTGACAGAGTCTGAAAGGGCGATCGTGAACAGATTGGTGGCGGAACGCTACTCCAGAGAGGAATGGAACCTGAAGTTCTGAGCCCTACATCTCCTCAGGCGCGTCTAGTCCAAGGCAGTTCAGCGCGTTCCTCAATGTCCACATGCTCGCCTCGACCAATGCGAGGCGCGCGTCCCTAACCGCGCCCTCGGATTTCAGGACAGGCATGAATCTGTAGAACTGGTTGAACTGTGCCGCGAGGTCCTGAGCGTACCCGGCGAGCACATGCGTCTTGCGGTCTTCTGCGCAGGTCGCGATCACCGACGGGAAGCTCGCGACCATCTTGGTGAGATCCATCTCCTGAGAGCTAGTCAGGTGTTTGGCGTCGAACTTCCTGCCCCACCCCTCGGCCTTGCTGAGTATGGAACACGCGCGCGCATGCGCGTATTGAACGAAGGGCGCGCTGCTCCCCTCGAAGTTCAAGGCGTCCTCCCACTTGAACACGATCTGCTTCTCGGCTTGTATCCTGGCAATGTTGTACCTGAGGGCACCAATGCCGACGATCCTGGCTATCTCTCTCATCCGTTCCTCGGAGAGGTCGGCCCTGCGCTTCTTCACCTCATCGTATGCGAGCTCAATGGCCTCATCGATGAGGTCGTCCAGGTTCACGACCCTTCCTTTGCGCGTGGACATCTTGCCCTCCGGAAGCGAGACGAAGGCGTAGTAGACGATCTCGGGCTTCTTCTCCAGGCCCATGATCGAGAGCGCGGCGGACAGTTCCTGCATGGCCAGCTTGTGATCCTCGCCGAGGATGTTGATGGCTATGTCCGACCGAGCGAACTTGTCCATGTGATATGCGAGGTCCCGTGTCGTGTAGACAGAGGTGCCGTCAGCGCGCGTGAAGACCCATTTGGTCTCGCGCCCACTTATCCCGAAGCTCTCTAGTTCCAGATAGTAAGCGCCGTCCTGCTCCCTGCAGTACTCTGAGGTCTTGAGCTTCGCGATGACCTTCTCGACGCTGCGATCGGCCACGAACTTGGATTCCCAGGTGAATCGATCGACGTGTACGTTCAGTCTCTTGAGGCTCTCCATTATCGCCGCAAGGACCTTCTCGCACGCCTCTCTGGCGAGCTTGACCGTGTCGGGGTCTCCGTGCTCGAGCTTGTAGAGCATCGAGTCGATCTCCTTGAGCACGTTGGGATCCTCCTCTAACAGTTTGTTGGCCTGCTGGTAGTAGAGGACGTACCTGTAGTCGTCCTTGTCGCGCTCGGGTTCGGCACCGAGCTTGAGGTGTTTCACGCCCCAGGTCATGACGACTGCCTGGCGACCCACATCGTTGACGTAGAACTCCGTTGTGACATCGTACCCAGCCTGCCGGAGGATCCTGGCCAGTGTGTCGCCGATGATGGGGTTCCTCGCTCTGCCGACATGGATCGGGCCCGTCGGGTTCACGCTTGTGTGTTCGAGGAGCACTCGCGCACCCTTCTTCTTGTCTGGGGTCCCGAACCTCTCCTTCTTTGACAAAGCCTCGTCGAGCGCCTTCTGGGCGAGCTTGTCGAAGCTGACCGTGAAATTGACATAACCGCCTTTCGCCTCGATCCTCTCAATCAAGTCATTGGGTTTGATCCGCGAGGCGATATCCTTGGCGATCGCGTCAGGTGATTTCTTGAGCTTCTTCGCGAGGGGAAAGCAGGGGAATGCCAGGTCTCCCATCCCATGAGGGGCCTTGTCGATGACGATCTCGGTCTCCACATTCAGCTCCTTGAGCGTCTTGGAGACTGCCTCCGATATCTCATCCTTGAATCTCTGGAAAGCGTCTTCGGCCATCATCCTCAACTCACTCTGAACCTGAGTATGCCTGCGATTCCTCCGAAGGCCTTGAGCAGCAGCCCGCCCTCTTCGGACTCTCCAGACACGAACTCCACCTTGGTGTTGTTCTGCCCGGCGATCTTGTGTAATTCTCCGACGAGGTCATCGGCCTCGTCCACCTTCATGATAGCACTGCACTTGTCGCACTTCACGTCCTCGGTCGAATCCTTTGCCAGGGCTTCTTTCTTTGCACCGCATGAAGGGCAGGTCAGCTTCAGCTTGACCCTCCTCAGGTCTTCCGAGAGGATGAGCGTGTCGACCGCGCCTATCATGAGGGCGTTCTTGACCTGGTCCTCGCCGTAGATCGAGAGACCGCCATCTGGCTTCCGGATCTCTTCGAACAGCTTTTGCATGAGGTCCTTCTCCCTCATCAGGTCGATGTCTATCAGAGATTCTCGGGCCTTTTCAACAAGCTCTTTGAGGCCGTATTCATCCGTGTATCCGATGTCGAAAGTATCTATGATCTTCTTCTGCAGCTCATAGTGCAGGTACTCGCTCTTGACGAAGAATTCCTTGGTGGGTCCAGGGCCGCCGACAAGTATGCCCACGAGGTCCTTTCGTGACAGGAAGGACTCGTTGGCCACACCAGCGACCTTCTTGTAGTACTCGTGCGCGGCTATCTCGATGACCCTCTCGAACCTGCGTGCGGATTGGCCTCCTCTGCCGTGCTTGCTCGGAACCATCGACTGCATGTTCTTGACGGACTCGATCCTCTTGCCGTGCAGGTATCCTATCGTGGCCTCGCTCCTGTCGATGACGATGAGCCCATAGGTCTCCTTTGTCTCGAGCATCCCTTCGATGGTTTCCGTGAAGAATTTCGAGTCGCATCTGTAGATGAAAGTGGGGACCGGCTCTGGCGGCTCAAGGACGAACTGTACCATGTCGGTCTGGTCCGCGCCTATCGACCTGTGCCCGACGAAGAATACAAGACCGTTCTCCGGCGGTTGCTTGAAGTTCTTCAGTCTTGAAAGAATCGACGAGATGGCTGCTTGGACGTTCTTCCTGGTCGATGCGGACTTGATGTTGGACGATTGAGAGTATTCACTACGGAGGTAGTTCGAGACATCAGAGATCTGCTTCGAAGGGGGTATGTAAAGCGATATCAGTTCCGTGCCTCTCCCCGAAAGTTTCCGGACCTCCTCGAGGCTCCTGCGGAACTCGTATGTCTGCAGGTCTGTAAGCTCGGTCACCAGAACCAGTCCCAAGCCTTTTGTACGGGTTAGAGCGTTCACCGTTATAAAAGTTGAGCACCATGGAAACCGTAGTATTGTCGCTCGGAGGCTCCGTACTGTTAAGGGACGAAGGCTACACTTCCTATGTCCGGAGAGTCGCTAAAATCCTCATCGGCATGTCTGCCAAGTACAAGTTGTATGTAGTGACCGGCGGGGGCAAGATCGCTCGCTACTACATCAAAGCGGGGAGATACCTTGGAGCCGACGAGAGCTTCCTCGACGAGATGGGGATCGAGGTCACGCGCTTGAACGCTCGTCTTCTCATAACAGCTCTTGGAGATCGCGCGTGTCACTCACCACCGAAGGACTACGACGAAGCTCTTCACGCGGGCAAGGCACATTCCATTGTCGTCATGGGCGGTGTCAGCCCGGGACTCACGACTGACGCGGTATCCGCATTGCTCGCCGAACGCGTGAAAGCGAAGAGGCTCGTCAACGCGACCTCTGTGGACGGCGCTTACACAGCCGACCCGAAGAAGAACCCGGACGCCAAGAGGATATCACATATGACTCACAAGGAGCTCATCGGTCTGGTGGGGCACTCGACTGGTGCTGGCCCGAACAACGTTTTCGACCCTGTGGGAGCGAGGGTGCTGGAGCGATCGAAGATATCTCTCGCGATCGTCGACGGAAACGACTTGGTCAACCTTCGCGCTGCTCTCGAGGGCAAGACGTTCAGGGGTACTCTCGTGGCGCCTAGGCGAAGGCATGGCTAGGATTTCAGCCTCTTCTGGATGGCTGCACCCGTAAGCTCTCGCAATGCGTCTGAGGCTATCCATCGCGCACTCTTCGAATCAATGAGCAGAATCTTCTTCGATGTTTCAATAGCCTTCATGTTCAGGGCACGGTTTCTCTTGCCTATCTGCCTCAGGGCCCAATTCACGGCCTTCTTAACGAAATTCCTCTCGTCCGTGGCCCCCTTGACGATTATTGGCAGAAACTTGAGGAATGATTCGTCTTTCGCCTCTTTATCGTGCCAAGCCAGGACAGCCATCATGGCAAATCCCGCTCTCTTGACGAACTCGTCCCTTCTGTTGGCCCACTCGATCGCCTTGCGGTGGGCGTATTCTGTTTTGTCGAAGAGGCTCCCGCAGCATTGGTCGCAGACGTCCCATGAATCGAACTCGCTGACCCAATTCTCCATCTGTCTTTCAGTCACTGCCTTGGGATCGTCGACCAGACAAGCGAGGATCCTTGCCTCGTGGACACCAGTTGCCCAAAGCTTCAAGGCCATATCGTGGTCGGTTCCTGCCTTCTTGGCCATCTTCCTGAGGATGGGTACAGAGATGCCCAACGTGCTCTTGGGGTTTATTCCGAATCGTGCCATCCCCTCGACGTTCTTCGGGTTGGCATGAGATTTCAATTCCTTCATCACGGTCTCAAGCGCGATCTTGTTTGGCTCCTTTGCTCTTGCCAATCAATCCCTCCTACACTTTCATGCTCAAAGCGCTTCCAGGTCGTTACTGCTGATCTCCTCAAGACCCGATGAGGCGAACCTCTCCCTAAGTTGTCTGTATGCTGTCTTGGGCATGCCTTTCTTGTGGAAGTACACCCTCTTTGCATCATCGCTTTTGGCTGCCATCTGTCTGATCAGGTCTTCGTTCAGCGACTCCAATGCATAGTTTGCTGCCATGTGGCCTATCGCGACCTTCTTCGAGAGAGCAACCTCAGTGTATCTCGGAGCGTAGTGGCCGCCTCCTGCGCAGATCACGACCGGATATCTCTCATCCTTGACGCTCATGATCGACCTAGCTATCGCCTCGGCTGCGTCCTCTCTCCCCCAGAGCTCCTCGTAGCTTCCGATCTCAATGTAGAACGCGGGGGAGCTGACGCTCGGACCGTGATGCGTCGTCTCGAAGGAGACATTGAAACCCATGCCCTTGGCGTTCGAGGCGAGCGATCTGAGCGCGGAGGTCATCAGTTGGGGAGATGATTTGCAGAGCGTGCCCGGCTTGCCCCCGAAATCTGCGGACGAATAATTGCCGATTGGATGTACCGTCAGGGTCGGAATCCTCGATTCTGCCCTGTGCCTGGACGCGAAGATGACTACCTCAACTTCCTTTCCCAGCTTTTGTTTCACCCTATCGTCGACGTAGTCCTCATCGAGGTGTATCTTGTTGACCTGGACCATGAGGAAATCGTCCCTGACCAATGCCGGGGTTCCATCGAATTCACCTCTTTCCGTCCAGCCGGTCTTCTCCAACAGACGCGCTCGGATGTTCATCGACGCGTTGTCCTCGGATGAGGTCACTATGAGCTTCACGCAACGACAACGGCGATGACCGGCATTAACTCTTTTCCAGTCTCGCTCCTTCTTCAAAAAGGCTTATAAGCGGGTCATGATTCTTAGCCACTGAAATGGCTCGACTGACCACCACCACGATAGGCAGCCTCTTCAGGTTCAGTGACGATCTGAACGAGTCGATAGACCGCGCCCTCGAATTCCAGCTATCTCGCGGCGTCGACATCGTATCTGACGGCGAGCAGAGGGCGGACATGGTGTCCTACTTCGCAGAATCGTTCGAAGGGCTCGCGGTCGAGGGTGGGATGCCCGTGGTGCTCGGCAAGATATCGATCAAGAACGGGCCAGAGTCGTTCTCGAAAGTCAAGGACCTGGAGTACATCAGGTCGAAGCATCCAGACCTGAAGATCAAGCTCGCCCTGACAGGCCCTACCACGCTTGGAATGACATGCGGCAGTCGGCAGATCAAGTCGCACTACAAGAGCATAGTCGACTTCGATCTCTACGAGGACATCGCGATCGCCCTCGCTCCGATAGCAAAAGCGCTCGTCGACAGGGGAGCGTATGTGCAGATAGACGAGCCGTTTCTCTCGCAGGGCTACAAGGACCTCGCTGCGAGGGTCGCTCTCCTTGACTACGTCGCGAATGGCCTGCCGAGGGACAAGGTCAGCGTCCATGTCTGCGGATTCGTAGGCGGATTCGGAGTCGTGGATCATCTTCTGAAGCTCGAGAACGTCTCGACCCTCAGTTTCGCCTTCGCCGGCCGGACCGAGCACAAGAACATCGAGCATGTATCTAGGAAGGCGTTCGAAGCTGCCGACAAGAAGCTGGGCGCGGGATGCATTGCGGTCACCCCTATGACCGAGAAGGAGGTCGATTCACCCCAGGCCGTTGCTGCGAAGCTGAAGGAGATAGCCAGCAATGTCGGCCGGGAGAACATCGCATACGCACACCCCGACTGTGGTATGAGGGCTACGAACAAATCCCTGGTTCCAATCATCCTGAGGAACATGCGAGCAGGGGTCGACTTGGTCGGCTGATTGGCTCGTCGAGGTCAGGTTCTCTTGAACTCGTGTCTGTTGAGTGAGAGCGAAGCGAGAAAGAACGTAAACTACCTAGCGTCACTCGATTTCATCATCAGCCTCGGCTTCGGACTGATAATGCCTCTTTTCCCGCAGTACGTCAAGCTTCTCGGCGGCGGAGGCCTGGAGGTCGGGATACTATTCTCGTCCTTTGTCCTCACTAGAGCGATCCTGGCAGCTCCTTTCGGCAACCTCTCGGACAGGATCGGAAGGAAGCGGCTCATACTGATCGGCAGCTTCCTGTACGCTTTGCTAGCAGTCCTGTTCACTGTCCCCACTTCCTGGCCCGGGCTCACCTTGGTTCGAGGTCTGCAGGGCGTGGCTAGCGCGATGGTCTGGCCCGTTAGCGAAGCGCTCGTGATAGATTCCTGTCCCGTTGCCAGCCGGGGAGCCTCGCTCGGCAAGATCGTGATGGCTTCGAACCTCGGGATGGTCGTCGGGCCGTTCATAGGCGGTGGACTGTATTTCGTGGCGTCACAGTATCTCGGCTTCTCCGTAACAGACAGCTTCAAGTTCCCGTTCTACTTCACAGCCATTGTCGCATTGATCGGGGCCTTAATGGTCTGGGCGAATGTGACGGATGCAAGATCCCCTGCAAAAGACCGCCACAAGATATCCTTTGGGAAGCTCCTCCGACCAGACGGCATGGATAAACAAGGCCACAGGAATCTCAAAGTGCTCTATGCGAATGCCGCCATGGAGGGGTTCTCCTTCGCAAGCATCGGCCCGCTCATGGCACTCTTTCTATTGTTGGAATACCCCAGGCTCGAGGCCGACGTCATCTCCATCATCATTGGTACGGCCATGGGGCTCGGAGCCTTGGTCGCGTTTCCGGCTGGGCGGCTCTCAGACCGAATTGGCAGGAAGAAGCTGTTCGTCATAGGCGGCTATCTATCCTTTGTGGGAACGATACTCATCCCGTTCGGCGGCGTGCTGCTCGTGATCATCCTGTTGCTTGCGGTGCGGAGCATGGCATTCCAGGTGTCCAGCCCTGCTCTGAGGGCCCTTCAGGCGGACACCGTTCCAGAAGAGGTCCGAGGGAGGCTGATCGGGATGCTCGAATCCATGTCGAACTTCGGGTCCGTCCTCGGCGCGCCCATGGGGGGCCTGCTGCTCGACGCATTCTTCGCCAAGGACATCGGTCTCCCGGACCCGTTCTCAGGCACGATGGTGCCGTTCCTCATAGCAGGAGGCCTTGGGATTTTCACGGTGACGCTGGTCCTGCTTCTGGTGAAGGAGAAACCTAGGCCCGTGCCCGAGAAGGAAAGCGCATGACTCTGCCAAGATGTCTCTCGTCGCCGACAGCATGTAGTAATTGTCTTTAAATATCGTTACCTTGGTTTCTTCGGACGCAAGGTGGAGGCATGGCTGGTGAACTGACCGTCTCGGAACGTATTCTGTATCATCTGAACAACTACGTGAAGTACGAGGACAAGTACGAGGCACCGTTCGATGTCACCCAAGACGGAATCTCGCAGGCTGTTTCGATCTCGAGGGCACATGCGGCAATCGAGCTCAAGAAGCTGAAGGCATCCGGGATCGTGGACGAGACGTTGAAGCATGTCCGGAAGGGGAAGGCGAGGCGGAAGGTCTACTTCCTCACGACGAACGGCAAGTCGATGGCGGCCGACGTGCTCCAGTACGTCAGAGACAACTCCATCATACCTATGGTCGATCCCTCAAAGGTATCCCCCGAATCGATCTCCAGATCCAAATCCATCAGGCGCTCTTCACCTCTGCCGACGGTGAGAGATTTCTTCGGCCGCGGGAAGGAACTTGAGGAAGTCAACCAAGCATTGGCCTCACCGACTCTGAAGGTGCTATCGATTCGAGGGATAGCCGGCATAGGCAAGACCACACTCGTCGCGAAGGCAGTGTCAGGGTTGTCGGGGCAGAGGGTTTTCTGGTACTCCGCAAAGCCTTGGGACGTGCCTCGAACACTCGCAGACGCGCTCGGCAGATTCTTTGCCGAGAACGGCAGCAGGAGGCTCGCAACGTATCTCGCCTCGGGGAAATTCGAATTCGGCGAGCTGAGTTTCTTGCTGAACGAGGAGTTGGCTGAGAACGGATACACGCTCGTGTTCGACGATGTCGACGCCTCCGACAACTTCCAAGAGTTCCTCAAGATGCTCAAACATAGCTGCGGCTCAGCGAAGATGATCGTGACATCAGAGGCAGGTCCGAAGTTCTACGACGCGTCAGATATGGTCGCGAGAAAGGAGGTCACAGAGATAGAGCTCGGGGGTCTCGAGAAGAAGGCGGCCCTCGAGCTGCTAAGGTCTCGGAATATCGAAGGGTCGATCGCGGACGAGCTGACCCGCGTGACACACGGCCACCCGCTATCGCTTGAGATGGTTACGGAGTCCAGTCCCACGGGCGCCAAATACCAGGTCGCCAGATTCTTCGAGGAGAAATTCTACGCTGGCCTTCCCGAAGATGAAAAATCTCTGTTGCAGCTCGCTTCGATTTTCCAGCAACCATTCTCGGCGGATGCGATTCCAAGAGAGCTGCGTCAGGCCAGGAGAGGTTCGATGCTCAGGGAAGTCGCTCCGGGAAGATTCGAGATCCATGCGTCCCTCCGCGATTTCGTTTACAGCTCGATGACCAAGGAGGAGCGTGCCAGGTGGCACAGCATCGCCGCGGATTATTATCTGAAGGCAGACAACCCGCAAGAGCGGCTCTTCCACCTGATCCGGGCAAACCGCGTTCTCGAAGCGGAGATGATGATGTCGAGGACGAGCGAGGATCTGCTCGCCGATGGCAATGTTCAGCGTCTATGGGAAACGTTGTCTTTCTTCGAGGCGTCGAAACCGAAGTATGTGCACTCCGTCATGCTGCTGAAGGCGCGCACCGCTAGCCTGGTGGGAGAGTACGATGCTGCATGGTCTCTGCTCGAGAAGATTTCCAAAGAGGGGGAGAGCCGGCTGATGGCCGAGGCTCTCGTCGAGATGGGGAAGATCAAGAGCAAGAAGGGGGATTTGAAGCGGGCCTCTGAGCTGCTCTCGGAAGCTTTGGAACAGGCGAGAGAGCTCCCAGGGATCAGGGCAAAGGCTTTGCGCGGTCTCGGGGTTGTGGAGAGCAAGCTCGGCAACTATCCGAAAGCCCAGGAACTGCTTGAAAAGAGCGCTATGGATGCGATGACCGTGATGGATTCGAAGGGGATGCTCCTGGCCCACATGGAGCTGGGCAACGTGTTCATCGGCAGAGGAATGTACGAGGACGCGATCGAGCACTTCTCGAAATGCGCCGCCGGATTCGGCCCTGTCGACCTGACGAATGTGTATGTCAACATGGGCATCGCGTGCGCTTTCCTTGGCCGCTCGGACGAGGCGAAGCTCCACCTGGAGAACGGCGTGCGTCTCGCCGACGAGACAGGTCAGCCGAGGTCTAAGGCCTATGCGCTTACCTCTCTGGCCGAGGTTCTGATGAAGTCAGGCTCGGTGGAACTCGCCAAGGAGCACTGCTTCCGCGCCCTTGACATCGTAACGGAGCTGGACGACAAACTCGGGATATCTGCTGCGTATGCGAACCTTGGAAAGGCGGAGAGCTCCTCGCGAAACTGGAAGGCGAGCGAGGAATACTACTACGAGAGCATCGCCGCGCTTGATGGCATGGATGTTCCCCGCATCCTCGGGATGCGCAAGCTGGAGCTTGGGATGACGCTCAAGGAAAGGGGTGATGCCGTCCTCTCACGCAAGATGCTTGAGGAGTCAAAGGAGCTTTTCAAGAGCGTCGGGGCTGAGGACATGGATTCCAGGGTCGATCATGAGCTCAAAGGATTTCCGACGTTCTAGAAACGGGTCACGCGTTATCTTCTTTCAGACCTGAGGCATGCTCTTCAGCCAATCGACGTCCGAGACGTAGATGTCCCTGATGTCCTTCAAACCCCACCGTAGCATCGCTAGCCGTTCGAAGCCCAGACCCCATGCAAGGACCGGCTCATTGACTCCGAGAGGCGCGGTCACCTCTGGCCTGAACACTCCGGCTCCTCCCAACTCCATCCATTGGCCGTTCCAGTAGATCTCGACCTCGAGCGATGGTTCTGTGTACGGAAAGTAGGCGGGGCGGATCCTGATATTGGGTATTCCCATACGTGTGTAGAATTCCTTGAGAAGGCCACAGAGCATGTCGAAGTTCGCGCCCTTCTCGCAAACGATCCCTTCTATCTGGGTGAACTCTGGCAGATGGGTCGAGTCCATCGCCTCGTTCCTGAAGATCCTGCCTATGCAGAAGACCTTGAACGGAGGCTTTGGATGCTTCGCGATGTGCCTTACGCTGTTGACTGTCGTGTGGGTCCTGAGCAAGGCCCTTTCCGCCTCCGCCCTGCTCCATTTGTATCTCCAGCCAAGGGAACCGGTTTTCCCGCCGTTCTCGTGGACCTGCTTCACCTTCTCCACGAGTTCCTCATCCTCCGAGAGGTCGAGTCTTTCAGGGTTCTTGATGTAGAAGGTGTCCTGTTGCTCTCTGGCAGGGTGATCCTGAGCAGTGAACAGCACATCCATGTTCCAGAATGCGCTCTCGATGAACTGGCCTGTGACTTCCGTGAATCCCATGTTGAGGAAGATCGACCTGACCTTCTCGATCTGGATGGTCAGTGGATGCTTCCGGCCTCCGTGGATCGCGGGTGCGAACGCCTTGACATCGTATTTCCGGACCTCGACATCGCGCCACTTGCCAGACTGGATGAGTTCCGGCGTGAGCTGCGCGACCTCCTCCCTGATCTTGATGTCCGAAGCCGCTATCCTCGCGCCTTGTTCCGTGAGCGAGATAGTCCTGGTTGCAGTATGCCTCTCGTTGACGATCTCCTTGCGCTGTCTCAGCATCTCGATGATCTCTTTCTTTGCTTCAGTCTCGTTGACCTCGTTCTTGGCGAGCTTCTCTATTAGAAGCTCGTCCTCACCTTTCGTATGAAGGGCCGCGGTGCCTTTCTCGGTCAGGGTGATGATCGTCTCAGTACCGTGCTTTGTCACCTCACCCCAACCTTTCTTCCTTATCCAGCCAAGGGCGATCGAGATCTCCTCATCCTTCAACTTGCCGCTCTTCTTTAGATCTGCCATCGACCCCTTGCCCTTGTGGTCTTTTGAGAGAACCTCGATAGCGGTCCTCTCAGGAAGTGGTCGCGACGCGGCCTGAGGATTCTTCAGCGAATAGCTACTCTTGATGATCTCGTCTATCTTCACGAGGCCTTTTGCCTGCAACCATGAGGATGCGTTCATGACCTCGACCAGCTGACCGAGTCCGCTCAACTTCCGAACCTCCTCCGGGCTCGCTCGCTTCAGCTCGTGGAGGGCTTTCAGAACCTTCTTCTCGAAGAAATTCAGCTGCTCGACGACATCCTTCTCCGACATGCTGAGGCCTCATCGGGAGGACCGTTTATGTACTTTTCCGGAACTCGCTGGCCGTTCAGTAGTCTATCTCTTCCTCGAACGGCTTGATGTCGTAGACAGGGCTTCCGTCGAACGCGTCAAGGCCCTTCACTGTCACGACATTTCGCCTCACGCTTATGAGCTGAACGAGTGTGAGGCCGAGTTTGTTCGGCCTTGTGGGGGACCTGCTCGCGAACACACCGACCAAAGGCTTCCGCGGATCGTGCTGCGGATGGACCTTCATCGCGGTTTGGTGCATTCTGTCGAAGCCGAAGATGACCCAGACATGATCGAAATGGCCGAGCTTGAACAGTCCGTCAACGAATTCCTTCTCGAAAATCAGCTTCGACTTGATTCGACTCCAGTCGTCGGGGGTCTCGGCCACTCCATTCACGACTATGGCGATCTGCTTCAGCCTCAACGCTCAGTCCCTCACGAAGAAGTCCTCGATGACATCCTTGGCCTTCTGCCTTTTCTTCTGGTGCTCCTCGAGGAACTTCCAGACCTTCTCGAAGAGGAGGTTCTTGCACTCGCCGCACATGATCTTCCCGGCTCGGCAATCGGAGTAGAGCTTCGCGAGCTTCTTATCATCAGGCTCGAAGAAGTAGGCGTTGTAGGCATGCACGGAGCAGATATCTGGGTCGCCTCCGAGCTTCTTCTGCTCTTCGACGGAGACGCGTCCGCCGGTGAACGCGTTACCGATCTTCTTTTTCACCGTTTTTTTGTCATCAGTGGTGAAGATCGTCATGTCCGTTCCGGTGGATGTGGACATCTTCTCGGCGCCCTGGAGCGAGGGCATGAGCTTCGCGTGGATAAGCGCGGGTTTGAAATAGCCGAGACCTTCAGCGATGTCTCTCGTTATCCTGAAGTGCGGGTCCTGGTCTATGCCGCAAGGTATGAGGCACGGGACCTTCTTGCCCTGCTCCATCGATTCCAGGAAGCATGGTACAGTCTGGATGCTCGTGAAGAAGATGCTTCCGATATTGTTCGAGTTGTCGAACCCGAACACCGCTTTGATGGTCGAGAAATTGATCTTCTTCGCTGCCTTGACTGCCATCGGATACATCGTTTTGATGTACTCGGTGTCGAGGAAGATGTTAGTCAGCTTCGGGTCGAAACCAAGGGCGATGACGTCTAAGGCGTTCTCGTAGCCCCACTTCTTGCACTCATCCAGCGTCAAGTGGTCGTAGAACATGAACTTCTCATCGTCAGTGAGCTGGAACCATAGCTTCACCTTGAAGGTGTCCTGGAGGTACTTGGTGAACGCCCACGGCATCAGGTGTCCCAGGTGTATCGGACCTGACGGTCCTCTGCCAGTGTACAATGTGAATTTGTTGCCTCTGTCGTATTCGTCGAGCAGCCACTCCAGGTCCCTTTGCGAGTAGAATATCTGCCTTCTGAGCATGTGGTGCAGAGGTCCGTACTTCGCAAGTCTCGCCAAGAGCTGCTCGTCGATACGCTTCGTCCCGAACCTCTCGATCAAGACCTCATAGTCGATCTCGCCCGTGACCTTGTAGGGCGTCACCGTGAACTCTTCAGGCATCGGAGCACTTGCGACGGGCTAGACTGTACGATAATATATGTCTTGCTGACCCCGGCTGAGGCCAGATAGTTCGCGAATGCTCGGCGGGAAACCCCGAGAGCATCGAAGAATCCCGAGGGCCTACGGCTTGACGATGAGGTAGTAGCCCGCAGCCTTCTCCCTCGCCCTACGTTTTGCCAAACCCTTGGACTGAAGCTCATCCAGAGCTCTGAGCACGAAGTTCTTCGGGGCCTTCGTCAGGCCCACGATCTTTTCGGCGTTGGCCATCTTCTCTTCGCTGTCTATCCCCGCATTCTTCATCGCGTTGTAGACCTTCTCCGCGTACATCGATAGTCCTTCAGGCATGGTCTTACGTCCTTGGCGAGTCCTCATCCCAACGGCGGTTCTCGTCCAGCCGGGCATCCCTCGTCTTTGGGCTGATTCGAATTGCCATTCTTAATACTTATCGTCGCAAGGGATAAGAAGGAGCCACTAAGGCCAGCTCGTTGAAAACACATCTATCCTCCGATTTTTCGGAAAAGGTATATGGCCGATGGCTGTTTTCCTTCAGGCACAAGGAATTCCTGAGCAGAGGCACTGCATTGAAGGTGAAGAGAGTACTGGGTCTGGTCTGTCTGGCATGCATCGCATGGATGATTGGGATTGCAGCCCATCCGGCCGCCGCGACAGACCGTGTCAACGGCGACTACTGGATCTACGATGCATCAGCGACGGTTCCCCTTTGGTTCGCGGATGTAACTGTTAGCGGGATGACAACATACACCTGCGTGGACCAAAGTGTCCTTGACAATGGAGGGACGTCCTACCCAGTCAATATCGTAAAGATATCCGGAGGCAAGTCGGGAGCTGTGGACTTCATGGGGACTCAGGTGTCGGTGACACTTGGCGGATACGTCTATGAGACCCAGGAAGGCATCGGCATAGCGAAGAGCGATATCTTCACGTGGATGAACACGACCATCGGGACCAGCTCATTCCCGCTTGTCTATCGAAACGTGACAGAGGTCTCGACAACGTACACACCAGCCATGCTATCCGGCTTTCGCCCGTCCACCGTGGACGCTGGCGACTCCTGGGTCGAAACGGTAGCGTCGACAACGACAACTACGAAGTGGGTCAACGGCACGATGCAAGGGTCTCCTGACACACAGACCGAGATCCTCGCTTTCAACTTCGTTGCGGCATCCTCAATGGAGACTGTGACAACGCCGGCTGGCAAGTTCGAAGCATTAAGAATTACGGCAACAGTCAGCGATGGCAATTCCGTGGTGTACTGGTGGTCGTCTGAAGTGCAGAACTTCGTCAAGGAGGACACATACGAGGCGGGCTCTGCGACTCCGGTGGCGACGATGGTCCTCAAGGACTACAAGATCGGGTCTGCGGTCAACCTTGCGCTTGTCGCAGCGATGGGCGGCATCGTCCTGGTGGTCGCACTCGTTGTGCTGGCGTTGGTGCTGCTCAAAAAGAGAAAGGCGATGAAATATCAGCCACCTCAGTCCCCTCCATCCGCTCAGCGAGGGCAGTAATCTAGGTGTGCCTGGAAGGATGTGAACATGAAGCGCGCGAAGAGACGAGTGTCAGAGTCGATGACCACGGTAGCTAGAGTGATGATGCCCCAGGACGCCAACATCGCAGGCAACGTGTTCGGCGGCTCAATCCTGAAGATGGTGGATGAGGTGGCCTACGTGGCGGCGGCAAAGCACGCACGCAGCAACATCGTGACCGCTTCCGTCGACAAGATGGACTTCCTCTCGCCGGTGCATGTTGGGGATCTCGTCACTCTCCAAGCGAATGTCAATGCCGTCTGGAGGTCCTCGATGGAGGTTGGAGTGCGGGTCGAGGCTGAGGACCCGCGGACCGGCGAGGTGCGTCACACTGGCTCGTCCTATCTCACACTGGTCGCGTTGGGCCCTGATGGGAGACCGACACCAGCCTCCGGGCTGGTGCTCGAGAACGCGGAAGATGAGAGGCGCAACAGAGAGGCTATGCGAAGGCGCGCAAGGCGCCTCGAAGAGAAGGCGATCGAGAGCTTCAGGTCAAAGCACCGGAAGTGAGTGAAGACGCTCCCTTGACAGTATCCAATCTCTCCCCGTCAGCTCGACTCCTGATTTTTATATCCGTACGGATTCACCCTAGTCGAGGAATGTGTCTTGGCGAGAGCTGTCTTCAACCCCCTGACGCGCGAAGAGGAGGAGGTCGTCCACAATGAGTCCATCAAGATCCTCGAGGAAGTGGGCATCAAGGTGACCAGTCCCGAGGTGCTGTCTTTGCTCGAAGACCACGGCGCCAAGGTAGACCACAAGTTGCAGATCGCCAAGATATCCGAGCGGATGGTCAAGGACGCCCTCGCGAAGGCGCCGAAGGAGTTTCTCATGTGCGGCCGGGACAAGTCGCGCGACCTGAGGCTTCCAGCAACGGACAGGATACAGGGATGCAATGACGGCCAGCCCACTGAAGTTTGGGATGTCGACACTCAAAGCAAGCGGAAGTCAACGCTCAATGATCTCATCGATTTCACGGTAGTATGCGATGCGATGCCCGAGGTAGACCTCTACTGGGCGGAGGTGGTCGCTACCGATATTCCCCCTGAGATCTCGAATCTCCACGAGTATGCTGCGTCTCTGGCCTATACAGGCAAGCACATCCAGCACGGGGCGGGAGACACAGTCGACGCGGAGTACCTGGTCAAGATAGCCACTGCGGTCGTGGGCTCGGAGAAGGAGCTCAGGAAAAGGCCGATCGTCTCGGTGACGCATACGCCGATCACTCCCCTGCGGTACGAGAAGGGGGACATCGAGGCAGCGGTCGTCTTTGCTCGAGCAGGCCTTCCCGTCGTTCACCTTTCGATGGCGATATCGGGCTCTGTGTGCCCGGTCTCTTTGGCAGGGACGATCGCGATAGTGAACGCCGAGAACCTGGGAGGTGCTGTGATCTCAGAAACTGCAGCTCCTGGCGCGCCTATACTCTACAGTTCCGAGAGCGGTCCAATGGACATGAAGACAGGGGTCTTCCTGTCAGGGTCCACGGAGGGCGCCCTGATAAATGCGGCTGGATGCCAGATGGCCAGGCGATACAGACTGCCCAGTCAGGTGGGAGGACTCGCAGCATCCGGTTCTATGCCTGGGTATGAGATCGGGTACCAGAAGGCGATGAGCGGCCTGATACCAGCGATGGCGGGTGCTGACCAGATAGTGGGGATCGGGGGATTCGACAGGTCTGGTTGCGAATCGCTCGAGCAGGTCGTGATGGACTGCGAGCTCTGGCGGAACATATTGCGCGGTTGGAATGGCGTGAAAGTCAACAAGGATACGCTCGCGTTTGACGCAATCGCGCGTGTGGGCCCGGGCGGGTACTTCATGAAGGACATCCACACGCTGAAGCACTTCAGGAGCGAGATCCTGATGCCCAAGATAGCGATGAGACAGTGCGCGCCAGGTGCGAGAGTTGAGCCCATCAAGCTGGCGGCGAGAGATGAGGTCAAGAGGCTGCTGAGGGAGCACAGGCCTGTTCCCCTGGACAAGACGGTGAAGCAGGAAGTCAAGGAGATACTGAAGAAGTACGACACCGAGCTCCACGGAAAGCCGATCTCTACGAAGTACCTTGACCGGCTAGGGTGAGTGCCGGTCTCCTCAGCAAGTACTCGTGCGCGCTCAGAGCGGCCTTTGCACCTTCGCCAGCCGCGACAACGATCTGCTTCTCATGGACTGTTGTGACATCACCCGCTGCGAATATGCCCGGCACATTCGTCTCACACTGACAGTTGACCTCGACTTCGCCGTATTGGTTCAGGTTCACTAGGCCCTTGACGAACTCAGTGTTCGGGTTCAGGCCAACCTCGACGAACACGCCGCTCACCTTCAGGGTCTCGTCCTTTCCTGTCATCCTTTCGCGGATGCTCAGGCCTTCGACGACTCTGTTCCCGACGACGTCCAAGACGTCGTAACCAATCCGTCGCTCGACATTCTTCAAGAGACCAGCTTTTTCGGACACCACGGCGTCCGCTCTCCAGGGGTTTCTCGACACAACATAGACCATCGATGCAACCTGGGCCATCTCGATAACAGCCTGGATGGCCGAGTTGCCTCCGCCGCACACGGCTACCACCTTGCTCGCGAAGAGCGGTCCGTCGCAGGTGGAGCAGTAGGAAAGCCCTTTGCCGATCAACCTCCGCTCATTCGGCACGCCGAGTTCCTTCGGCCGTTTGCCAGAGGCAATGATCACGGCACGGGCGCTGATGGTCCTTCCGCCTGTCGTCTCGACCGCGAATGAACCCGATTCCCGTTTGATGCTCTTTGCCTCGTCGAGAACAATGGGCATCGGGAACTGCCTGACCTGTTCCTCGAACTTCGCCGTCAGCTCTCGGCCAGTGATGTACTGGTAACCCATGTAGTTCTCGATGCCGAGCGTCCAAGCCACCTGCCCACCCATCTCCTTGCTCACGATCGCAGCCGAGAGTCTCTTGCGGGCAAGGTATACTGCGGCGGTCATGCCTGCAGGTCCGGCACCGATGATGCACACGTCAACGATTCCCTCGACCTCTGAAGGAGCCTCAAGGCTGAACATCGTTTCTAAAGACCGTGTTCCAGTGATATTAGCTTTGTCCAGTACTGGTCTCGTGCATTGTTCTACTCTCCGTGCCAAAAGGTTGATGTCCATCCAGTTGAATGCGCCCCAAAGTGATTGGGCATGGACACATTCGAGGGGTCATATGACAGGGCGCTGGTTCAAGGCGCTCGAGCGGCCGTGAGGGATGTCCTCGCGGTCAGGAAGGACGATCGGGTATTGATCATCTCCAACCCGACAACCGACGTGCGCGAGATATCCATGGCGGTGTACGATGCTGCTTTGGAGGCGAGAGCAGCACCCACCCTGCTATTCCAGAGGGGGAAGGGCCAGTTCGACCTCGCGGAGGAGGAGGTAATCAAAGCCTTGTCGTCCGCGCCGGACATCGCACTATCCATCAGCCAGGACAAGCTGGGCAAGGACAGATGGGGGCTCAGCCACGGCTACAAGGGCAAGCGTACGTACGACCACATCTACGACATGCTGTACGAGGAGAAGAAGATCAGAGGGTTCTGGTCCCCAGGCATAACCCGGGACATGTTCCGCCGCACGGTGCCCATAGACTACACCCAGCTGAGATCGGACGCGGCCAAGGTGTCCAAACTTCTGCTTTGGGCCGACCGAGTCAGAGTCACCGCCCCGGGAGGGACTGACCTGACCATAGGTGTGAAAGGTCGGAAGCCACGACCGGATGACGGCGATTTCAGAAAGCCCGGACTGGCGGGCAACATCCCTTCAGGGGAGGTCTATGTGTCCCCCGCCCTGGGGACGACAGAAGGGATAATCGCCTTCGACGGATCCATTGTCCTGAACGAAGGCGAGATAGTGATCCGGAGGTCCATAGTGACTGAGGTGAAGGACGGCTACATCACTAGCATAAGCGGCGGCTCGGAAGCCCTCAAGCTGGAGGAGTCGATCAGACTGGGCGCCAAGAAGGCCCTCGAAGCAGGCAAGAAGGGCACGATCAGGCCCTCGAAGGCACCTGCGTATGCGAGGAACGCGAAGAGCATCGGCGAGTTGGGGATCGGCCTGAACAGGAAGGCGAAGATAGTCGCCAACATGCTCGAGGATGAGAAGGTCTATGGCACATGCCACTTCGCGGTCGGAAGCAACTACGACGGGGATGCCGAGGCGCTGATCCATCTGGACGGACTGGTGAAGAGGCCTACGATCGTCGCCGTCAACACGAAGGGCGAGGAGAAGACCATGATGACGGATGGCAGGCTGGTCTGGGACTGAGGCATACTGGGCCAAGCGGTCCGTGAGATTGACGAAGGTTTAACTCGTCAGGATTGTCTCTCCAGTGCCATGGAGGAGCCGCTGAGAGTGGGTTCCATCGACGACGATTCGTTGGACCGGTCTAGGCGGATCGGCTGGTTGGATCTTGGGTCGATTGCGAGTTCCCGAGTCCTCATGGTGGGCGCTGGCGCGCTAGGCAATGAAGTTGCCAAGAACCTTGCTCTATCGGGCTTCAAGAACATCACCATAGTCGACATGGACCACGTCGTAGGATCCAACCTGAACAGATGCCTCTTCTTCAGCAGAGAGGATGTCCGCAGCAGGACGCGCAAGGTCGACGCCATCGCCCGTGGCATCCTGAGCGTTTCCCCGGATGCGAAGCCCGTCCCTATCTGTGAGAGGATAGAGAGCCTCCCGGCTACGGTGTTCAGGGACCACGACCTTGTCTTCGGATGCCTCGACAACATCCAGGCGCGGATCCATTCGAACGCTCATTCATACCGTGCAGGAAAGGCCTACATCGACGGAGGGATGGAAGGGTTCGTTGGAAAGGTCATGGTCGCGAGGCCGCCAGATGGCGCGTGCGTTCAATGCGGCATGAACCGCAGCCACTCAAAGGTCGCAGAGATGAGGTTTAGCTGCACTGGCAAGGACGTCGTGTTCCATGAGCCCAGGCTGGCAGCCGAGATCACAACAACGAGCGTGGTCTCTGCGATCATGGTTAGAGAAGCGTTGAAAGTCGTGTCAGGAAGGATGGACATGCTGATTTCGAACGTCTTCTACTACGACGGACAACGGAACCAATCCGAGGAACTGGAGATATCGCTCAACCCAACCTGCCCCGTCCACCAGGGGTTTTGAAACTGCTACAGGTAATAGAAAACGCTATAACCTCGCATTTGGTCCAGTACCAAGGTGGTTTTTTGGCAATAAGAATCAAAGTCAAGAATGCCGAGACCGGCGCCACTGTCGAGATGGAACTCGAGAACGAGAACACCGTCGACGAGGTGATTGAGAGCGCAGCGACCTTCTGGGGCAAGGACATGGGCGCATATGTCCTTCGCAAGGGAAAGAAGGTCCTTCGTGGCGGGAACACGCTCCTGGACGCTAGCATCCGAGGTGACGACGTACTGGAGCTGATACCGGACCCCGAGGGCGGCTAGCTGAGATGCCTCTGCCGTTGGATTTGCTCCGGGTGCGATTGAGAAACGAGATAGAGATGTGCCAGCGTGAGCTGAGGCATCACATCGCGGTTTCGGATCCAATGCTCTCTTCATTCCCGGTGATGGTCAACGTGACATTCCTCCGAGTGCCAGGGCCAGATTGGGAGCAGGGGAAAGTTGTTCACAGGTTCGTTCATAGGATGGCCATCATAGTTAGCGAAGACTACCCCATAGAGAAGCCTATCGTGAAGTGGCAGACCCCGATTTTTCATCCCAATATCATGATGCCCGACGATGGCGGCTATGTCTGCACCAAACTGCTCGAGAACTGGGACTTCAGCTCGAACCTCGTGACCTTCATCAAAGGCGTCGAGTCGCTCCTTGTGAATCCGAACCCCAAGAATCCCTTCGGGAACGATATGTGCACAAGAGCGGCTGCATACTTCAACAGGAACAAGTACCAACCCCCGATGCACATGGACCAGTCGGACAGACGCGTGAGGATTGTGGGGGATGCAAGTGGCTAGGCCCAGGATAGTAAGGGAGACCAGGAGGCTCATCGAGGAGAAGGAACCTCCGGAACACTCCGCGCTTTCCCCCCACGACTGGTTGTCGGGTGACTCGGTCGCCCTGTATACCGAGGTGGCGGAGTCCGGGAAACCCTTCGACGTCTACCTGTCGGCCACAGCCGAGAAGAAGATCAGGCTGCAAGCAGAGAAGGAGGCTCCTCGAAGGTTGGAGGTCATGGGGTTCCTCCTCGGAGAGGTCAGGGAATGGAAAGGCCACAAATACGCGGTGGTCAGAGACATAGTGACGACCGAGCTGAAGAGTTCGTCATCGAAGGTTAGGTTCGACCCGGAGGGCTTCCCGAAGCTCTTCGGCAATCTGGACGATTCAGGTTTCGACTATGTTCTCGTCGGGTGGTACCACTCGCATCCGGGCCACACTTGCTTCCTCTCCAGGACTGATCTGGAGACGCAGCGCAGGATGTTCGACCAGCCATATCACACAGCGATCGTGATCGACCCCATCAATCAGGACATGAAGGCCTTCAGGCTCTCGGGCAACGGTTATGATGAGGCGGCCTTCGCCATATTCGAAGGAGAGGCCAATGGTCGTCCGAAGAAGCCCAGAACCAGGAAACTCAAGATCAAGTCCGTTGGTCAGTGAACTGGTATGTCGAGCCACTCCCCCGATCCAGCTGCATAAAGAAAGTCTTTTCAGGCCGCTGCACCTTAAGGTCATATCGAGGGAGAGGAGCCGAATGAGGGCATCGTTCGCACCGTTGGTAGCCACTCTATGCGCGGTTTCATTCGCACTCTTGCCGGTAGGCACTGCACGCGCATCAGACGAGCAACACTTTCTCAACCCCACCGACTACAGCTTCGGAGTCGTTTTCATTTCGGGCAACTTGACGGCGACGGTGACCAAAGGTCTGCCGCAGGTTATATTCAAGCACAGCACCGACCCAGTCGCTCCTTCGTTCACGATACGTCTTCCATTCCTCTATCTTTACAACGACACAAACAACGACGGTGTCTTCTCCAGGTCGGAGGCAATCTACACGGCCAGCCTCGACTCGCACTACAATGTTGCGTGGAACACGACCACTGTCGAGTTTGCCACCGGGCCTGTATCAGGGGAGTATGCTCAGTTGCGGATGACCGCGACCCTCTCTCTGTACGATCAGCCGACTGACACCGTTCCGAGCGTCGATGACTGGGCAAACATCACGTTCTGGTTCCAGATCACGGAAAACCCCGTGACATATGCCAACTCCCACGGCAGCTACGCAGTTGCCGGTCGCACGGAGATGAGGATGAATTTCACCCTGGACATTCTCAAGAAGTTGAACTTCAGTGGCCTTGCGGTCGAGCACTTGCTGAAGGCTGGTGGCTCTACCAACATGTTCCTGATCAGGGAGGCCTCGAACACGGATGGTTGGGCGATGACCACAGTGTCCAGCCGCGTGGACGAGGAGCAATACGGTCTCAACTTCACGCACAGGCTGAACCAGACTTCGCTTCCTGTTCAGGACATCAATTTCGCCAAGGAGGACGGCACTATCCAAGCGTTCTATCACTACAGCTCGGAGCCGCTGGTGAGGATCTCTGGTGATTATCAACCGGTCGCCATGAACTCGTCCTACTACACGACTGGAACCGGCATGATGCTCTATGTGTCCTATGCGTTTTCGAACGACACCGCCTCCATCTCGCACGATTCGGTCCTGGGAATAGACGAGAATGGATTCGTCGGCAGGGTCCGAGACTGGCTCAAGGAGAACCTTCCGATGATCATGGTGGTCTCGGGGAGTATCGTTGCCGTGGTTGCGTTCGCTCTCCTCGCGTCGATGGTACTGCGGCGGCGCCGGCAGGGAGATGCGAATGGATCGAAACCGACTGAAGCAGAAACAACAGCTGAAGACCAGGCTAGACCCAGATAGAGTGCCGCTTGCGCATCCCGCCCTCGCTTTGGCCCAGCTTCTCCATGAGCATCGCGACTATGCCGTCCAAGTAGATGAGCGTGGCATCCTCGAACAGGGTACCCAGGGGAGCGAGCCTCTTTCTCTCTTCGTCCTTCGGCGGATGAATCAGGATCACGAGGTTGGACGCCCCCGCGAGCTTCGAGTGTTCGTTCGCTGTTATGGATACGACCTTCGCCCCGACCCTTCTCACGATATTCGCGGTCTGCATGGCCGACATCGTCTCCCCCGTGTAGGAAACGATCACGACAACGTTTCCCTCCTCAACTATGGGAGTGACGGTCTCTCCGATGAAAAACACCTCGAGCCCCATCTGAACCAGCCTGATGGCAAAGGCTTTTGCGATCAGTCCCGACCTTCCGACACCGTAGATGAAAACCTTCCTTGAGCTGATTATGTAGTCGACGAATTTGTCCGTGTTCTCGATCTCGGTCTCGAGAGTCTTCTTGATGTTGTCGAGGATGAAGTCGACGCTCTCTTTCATCTGGATCCGGCCTTCTCCTTCTTGTTGTTCGTCTTGGTCTCCTTTGTCTCCTTGGAGACTCTCTTGGCCAAGACCCTTTCGAGGATGACCTTCATGTACATCGCGTCATGCTCCAGCAACGGAGAGCCTGATATGATCGTGATCGGCTGGTTGCGGTCGACTATTGATTCTGCCAGAGGCTCGAACCTGAGGTCTCCCTTCTTGATCGATGTGAACCTCTTCTCGTTGCCGCCCTCGTGCTCTACACCGGAGAAGTGCGTGTAGAATTCGCCATCAGTATGGTCCCAGACCTTGTCCAGCAGCTCGTCGAAGTCCTTGGATTCTCTCAATAACCCGTTCTCGCGAGCATGATAATGAGCGAAGTTCACAACGGGCACGACCCCATTCACTTCCTTGCAGGTCTTCAACACTTCCGGCAGCGCACCAAAGATTTCCTGTCGGCCGCTCAATTCGAGACCTATCGGGATCCCGATCCCGTGCTTCTTGTACCACTTGGTCAGTTGCCCGACCCGGTCATTGATCCTCTTCTGAGCGGTCTTGGGCGTGACATCCCCGTATAGGCCCATGTGAGTCACCACGACCGTCGCCCCGAGCTCCTTGGCCATGATCCCGCCCCAGCGGACAGAGTCCATGCTCTTGAAGGAGAGCTCGCCCTCCCCGACCAAGTCCATGTAATACGGCGTGTGGATCGAAAGCGCCACATCGA